>JGI24702J35022_10000250_pt1 | contig 30615 bp, 18 predicted proteins | sample TergutTh196P4_FD_35022 | JGI IMG/M metagenome (IMG submission 35022) | reverse complement strand
AAGCCCTCGCTGAAGCCGAACAAAGGCGCGCCGAAGCCGAACAAAGGCACGCCGAAGCCCTCGCTGAAGCCGAACAAAGGCGCGCTGAAGCCCGCGCCGAAGCCGACCAAAGGCACGCCGAAGCCCGTGCTGAAGCCGAACAAAGGCACGCTGAAGCCGACAAAAGGCGCGCCGAAGCCGAACAAAGGCGCGTTGAAGCCGACCAACGACGTGCCGAAGCCGATCAAAGGTACGCTGAAGCCCACGCTAAAGCCGAAAAAAGGCAAGCTGAAATCGATAAGGAATTTAAAGATTTGGGGGAGTACCTGAATCAAGTCAGTAAACGCATAGACAGAGTAGGAGATTACGTAAATCAGGTAAGTCGACAGTTAGGAGGTATAGGGAACAGCAATGGCGACTTTGCCGAAGAGTTCTTCTATAACGCTTTACTCCACGGAAAACGAAATATTCTGGGAGAAGAATTTGATGATGTGATGAAAAGCAGCAAGGTTACTTTCAACAAGGGCTATGAAGACGAGTACGACATTCTGTTAGTAAACGGACGTTCGGTATGTATCATTGAAGTAAAATACAAAGCTGACAGTAGCGATTTACCGCAACAGGTGTTGAGAAAGGCACAAACATTCCGGGTGAACTTCCCGAGATATAACGATAAGAAAGTATATCTTGCCCTTGCAGGGATGTCATTTCACCCGCTAACCGAAAAAGCCTGCCAAGAAAGCGGCATTGCCATCATGAAACAAGAAGGTAATGCTGTTGCCATTTACGACGAACACCTGAAAGCATTTTAGTATGTAACAAACTACACCCAAGCGTTTATGAAAAAAAATCAGTTATTATTCAGTTATTCAGTTATTACTTATGAAAAAAAGAGCACATAAAGGTTTCATTTGTCCGTCGTTGTTAATGGTTTTATTATGCGTCGGCAGTTTGACATTCGCACAGTCCGGAAAGAAACAAACAATTGCCGAGATGCTTGGATATAAGCCGACCGACCGGCTACTTATTATCAACAATGACGATGCAGGCATGTGTCATTCAGCCAATCTTGCAACGATTGAGGGTTTGGAAAAAGGATTGATTACTACCTCTACCATCATGGCGCCCTGTCCATGGATGAGTGAGATTGCCGAATATGCAAAAAATAACCCTGAGCGGGATTTCGGAGTACATCTGACACATACGTCAGAGTGGAAATATTATAGATGGGGTCCCGTTGCTTCGAAGGACAAAGTGAAAGGACTGCTTGATAAAGACGGTTTTCTGCATCGCGATGTAATGGCTGTTTATGCGAATGCAAGGCCAGAAGAGGCGCTCATTGAAGGACGCGCGCAGATTCAAAAACTGATTGACGCCGGTGTTCCGGTCACGCATATTGATTCGCACATGGGCACAGTGCAAGTAAACCCTGAATATTTCAAGGTCTACATCCAACTGGCTGCTGAGTTCAATCTTCCCATGCGAATGGCTTCCAGGGAAACAATGGAACGCTTTGGTGAAGGTTATGGAAAACTAAGGGATGAGCTTGTAGAGCAAGGATTTGTTTTTACCGACAATTTCATCCACGATGAAGTAAGCGGAAACGCCTACAGCAGAGCCAATACAAAGGAGTTTTGGACTAACATCATCAAAAATCTAAAACCGGGTATTACCGAATTATTCATACATGGCACGATACTGACCGACGAATCACGTGCGATAACGGGAAGCGCTCAAAAACGCGCCGAAGAGTTTGACTGTTTTGTGCATGATGCTGACATCAGACAATTATTGCAGGATGAAGGAATTATAATGATTGGATACCGTCCTCTGATGGAACTTCAACGAAAAATCAGGAATACCAACTGACAGCGCTGTGGCACGATTATTTATATAAGCAAAGGGCTATTTATGTCGTCCTGTTTCGCGTCCTTCCCAGCCTGTTTTTCCTTTCTCAATATATAATTCGGTGACTGTCTTTGATACACGTTCGTCTACTTCTTCCACTAATTGGATTCGCAAGGGCGAAGTCAGTTTTTTTTGCCATTCCAATATAGGGTCAAAGGACTGTTTCCCCTTATCTGCTTCATATAACACATAAGCCCACCTCTCTGTAAAGAAATTTCCTTTTAAGACCGGAACCAACTGTTGCATGTTGGATGCTAAAAATGGTAATGATAACGCTCTTGCCCAATAAATCCACGGGCCGCCGGTGATGTAGAAAAACGGATTGAGCAAACGGGTTCTGTTTTCAAGGCCGGCATTGGAATAGTTGAGTTGGATACCTGCGAAGCCGATACCTGTTTCTTTGTTGTAGAAACTGATCCAGGGTACATCGTCAAGCATCTTTACATCAGTCAGTTCCGGCATATTCGTGACGTCATACTCCATGATCTCATCTCGGAGCGCATCATACCAGGCTGCATGTGTGATCAGTTCTCTTTTGATTACTATCTCTGCATTACGCAAGGCGATTACCTGTACGGTTTCGTTGACCCGTAAATTCGTGGTACTGATGAAATAGGGCTTCCCTGCAAAAAACTCATACCTGACGGAAGCGTCTACCTGGGGTATGTCACGAAGAGGACCCCACATTTCGGCAAACGAAATGACAGGCCCTGTAATAAATTGCACGTTTTGCGGCGGGTTCCAGTCGGAGGTGTGCGTCCAGGGAGCTGGCGGCGCATAAATTTCAGGATTCCAATGGATAGCCCCATTTGTTTCCAAACGGTGGTACAAGGGATGCTCGGGCTTCGTTTTCAGGGTAAGCTGGTCAAAATGACCGGATAACGGATGTAATGCCACCTGTATGCTGTTATTTTCTATTTGCAGTCCGGGGGCTTCGCCTTTGACCTGCAGATCGCTGTTATACGATTTGATCATGGCATCCTTGTTGCCGTAATAGACGAAGAAGATACGACTGCTGCGGGCCGGGACGTCAGCCAAAAATGATACCCGCGTCGATATCGTCGGCATCCATACGGGGACATCCCGCGTCGAGTTACCCTCTGTGTCGGGGGCCATATCATCCTCAGTAAGATACTGCTGGATATCATATACTTGCGATATTATCTCCTTTACAGTTTTAGTATCCGGATCGAAAGCTGCGACCCTGATTTCTCTTTTCAAATCGGTTACTTCATCCGGATAGAAGGGCAACAGTACCTCGACCGGTTCTGCAATCCTGTCTATTCCTGCTGTTTCGCTCACTACGACTGATTTATACTTCCCCCAGGCAGCATCGAAAACGCTCCCAGCCGGGGCGGTAATGTTTTGCGAATAGGTGAGTATCACATCTTTAGGGTCGTGAGTAACGTTTTTCTTCATGCGAACACTTACCTTAACGTGATAGGTTTTTCCGGGTTCCCATTTGACCCAACCTATCACAGTTGGCGTATGATACAGTTTGTTGTCTTGCGACAAGCCTGCGCCGGAGGGTGGCCGGTTGGTGAGATGTGGATGCGACAGGTCGCCCAGGTCATGTTCGGGTCGCAGGTCGGTGTAACGCAGCGTTTGACCTTCGACGGCCATTTCTACCTCGATCATCGAAATGTCAGGCAATTCAATGTCGGCTTTTACATGGTAATAAGGAATAGCCGGAACGGGAAAATTCATCTCTAATTTGACTACATTTAACTTTTGTCCATTCACGATAGGATGGAACAACAAGCAACAAAGGCATAGCCCAATAATACAACGGATAGTTTTCATTTTCATTAATTTATGGAGTGGATATTAAATTTCTGTCGCGTAAGGCCTGCAGCCCTTTATCCCATTTGCCGGCTGCTGCCCACATATAATAGGAGAAGTAAGAAACGGTGTTTTGGTATAACGGGAGCCAGGGTTGAAATTCCACATAATAATGATGTGCATCGTTATTTGATGGATGATTCATCCACATGTGTAGGAAATAGGGACGTTTGACGGGGAAGGCGCCAATAAACGAGACATCTTCCTTGGTGTCGTACCCTGCATTCCAGCCTTCCTTCAGGTACATGATCCGTCCGTAATACATCTCCGGTTTCATGATATACTCTTTTAATCCGTCCAATTCGGGGATTGTGAATACATCTTCTACCCCATGCGTTTTACCAAGTTCCAAGATGGGTTGAGGCCCAAGCACATTTAATTCAGGGTTGATCATCGTAAGCGCAAAGCAAACTTCGAGCAAAGGCGAATTACCATACAGGGTAAATATTTTTTCAATTTTGTTGCCGTAATAATCGGCTTTCATTTTTACCTGCACATAATCGCCTTCTTTTTTAAGAACTGTGGCGTCATAAACCTTGTGTGTTTCGATGCTGGCCTGTCCCAGAAAGTCTTCAAATCCGCCATAGGGATAATAGCCCCGGTCCCTGAACGGTCGGTCGTCGTCGCCCGATTTTTCGGGCCACAATTTGAAAAACACATTATCATTTCTTTCTTTCACAATATATTCAATTACCCGAGCGCCGGTAGTCAGTAGCGTTACCCTGACATGGTCGTTTTCCATCCGGTATTCGTTCACGCCGTCATCATTCAGATCAATCTCCGCCAGTGAGGCCGTACCTGTGTTGCCGTCGATGCCCAACTGCGTGAATACAGCTAACCCCATGGCTTCAGTTTTTACAAGATACCGACCTGCATTTAGTCGGATGTCGAAGGTGTGTGATTTGTGTGTACCTTTATCAACCACGATGGTTTGTTCGGTGGTGTAGACTACCTTGTCCGGATTATCCTGTTCGGACACGGTTAATTTGACATCGACTGATTTTTCGTTGGAAATATTATGAATGGTGACCGGAAAATGTAACCCTGATGATGCTCCATATAACAATTGATGGACTGAAATGGCCGGTGGCAGGTCCATGGAGGCAAGGATCGATTTGGATGATTTATCCCAATCAAATTGTACCACAACGGCATTGATTCTTCCCATGGCTTTTCCCGAAGGATTGATTTCGAAAACCAACTCCTTTGAACTGTTAGCCGACAGTTGAAGCGGAACGGACGGATTACCGGCTACCGACATCATCTCGGATGTCCTCACAGTTAATGTCCCATTCATTGGATGTGGATGCAAATTACAAACTGTGACATGCAATTGATGGCCTGTAGTTACGGCAGTCATATTCACGCGATCGCCAAAATACGCCTCAATATAGTCCCTGTCGAGCGCCAAAAATTGCATGGCTCTCCGGTAAATATCTCCTCCCATGACGAACCCCTCGTCGGCAATAGCTACTGCGCGTCTATCCATGATGGCCTCCCACATTTTAGCTCGATTGAAGTCGTCGCCTTTCTTGATAAACAGGATCATACTGTTGGTCGTTCCCCACAAGAGCGAACCTGTACTGATAACAAAAGGCTTATCTGTCCGGTTGATTTGCGTTGCGTTGCCTATGGTTGCGAAATATCCGTCAAAGTGCAATTCACTGCCATCACTTCGTCTATCGCTCTGTGCTGAATAATTACGGAACAGATATCCGTTTTTCTCCTTAGCAAATTGTTGCCACGCATCGCGTTCGAACATGCTCTGAACCTGTAATCCCTCATAGTTTTCACATCCGAATACCGGCGAATAGCCTACATCGGTTACGACGGGGATATTTACTTCGTTTACCCAATTTGCAATCTCTTCTTTTGCCAAAAACTCCATGTAACCGCTGAAAACAAACCATGAGTTGCCTTCGTTCATTCCCTGCCCGATCACATCCAACGGATTACCCGGAGTACAGGTAACACTTTTGATGAGAGTCTCGGTGCCAAACCAGCCGCGTTTCAGATCAAATTCTTTCAATATATGTTCCGTATCGGCTAATATGGTCTTAAACAGCGCTATTTGTTCCTGCTTAGAGGCAAGTACGACATATAATGTATTTTTTCCGCTTTTGAGAATAAAAGCATCCATAGCCGAATATTCGTCGGCCATTGATTGGTGGCTGTTCAGGATAGATGGCGCCTGTTTGTTTTTTTTCTGTAATTGTTTTCCGGTTTCCGATACCGGGTCGGCAAAAACGAGGATGTTGACTGAGGAACCGAAAGCATTTTGAAGTTCATCCACTGTGGGATTGTCCAAAACAGTATAGGAGGCGGTCGCTAATCCGTTGAAAAAACCTTCCTGCATACGTAATCCGACCAATCCCATGTCTTCGGCTATATCCATTTTCGATTGTAAGATGGTTTTTTCGATGTCGGGTATGTTGATCCTGTAAATATTTGCATATCGAACCTGTTGCCGGTATGAATCCTGCCAATAATTGGTATAGCCATTGAAGGAAAATGGATTGACAATGGCATTTTTTTCATTTTCTTCCTTGAAATGAAAACTGTCAAGGGAGGTCTTTGAGGAGCATCCCATGATCAAAATCAGTGTTGTAATAATTAATGACTTTTTCATAATTGAATAACGGAATAACGGAATAACTGAATAACTGAAAGTACCTTAGTGTTAAAAATCAAAATTTGTGTCTTTTTACGAAGTGAAAAAAAACTTAAAATAATCGCACATCGCGTCCTCCGGAAATGAGACCTATCAACTGTGTCATCGCCTCTAAATCGAAGGGATCATCTTTGTCGCGGTTATTATTGTAGAACCGGTCACCCCATTCTTTCAGTTGGGTGTTACGTTGACGGGACGCCCATTGGGTGAACAGGTTACCGGCTTTTTGTTTGTCGCCGAGTTGCCAACAGGCAATGCATTGCAGTAACGTCGAGGGGTCGTTTGAACGATGTGTCGATTGAGCTACTTTCTTTAGATGCAACTCCTTGTTGGCTTCATTTTTTGTTCTTATCGCTATCATTGCGTTCATCCAGTCTTCGAGACGGGTATCTATTTGGTCGTCATAGGGTTTGCCTACGCCCAGATTGCGGGGCCATAAAAGCGCTTCAGCCACTTTTTCCCCTGCTACTCTTGTGTTTCCTTTTTCCAAGGCCTGCGTTGCCAGCATCATTTTGATCTCACGGTAAATGAGACGTCCTCCCCGTTCACCTTCGAAAGGCAGGATATGGATGGTACTCAGGATTTTGTCGGCTTCGGCGTATTGCTTGTTACAGGCCAACGTGCGCATATACAGCGAGGCTGTAGGAAAGTGATTTTTATGTCCGGCATGAAAAGGCTTGATGGTTTGTAACGCCTTTGTATAGTTCCTGTTATTGATATAAAAATTGGTTAACAGGTGGATATATCTCCATTCGACAGGGGCCAATGAGGCTGCTTTTTTCAAATCACGTTCTCTATCCGCATCATCGGCGGTCATTTGAGCGCGTAGTGCATAAAAGGGAGGGAAATCAGGTTGTTCGCCTATTTTGTCAAGCAATGCACGCGCCTCGGTGACGTTATTGGCTGAGCCTTGTAACAACGCCTTGTAATAAGCCGGTTTCCAACTGTCGCTTTTGGCCATAGCCCATTCGAACACTTCTTTACTTTCGGGTCTGAAGGGAAATACAAAAGACGGATTTTGCGCATCGGCCTCTCTCAGCAAAACGTCCACCTCAGAACCCGAAACTTGAACTTCGGAACTTCCTCCTGACGACATCCCCTTGTCACCTTCAAAGAAACCGTCGCTGAGGAAAGCTATCCAGTATTTCACCTCGGCATTGGCAGGAGCGGCTTTCAGAAGCATACAACTTTTCTCTTTCATCCCTAACGTATAATACCAGATCGCCAGTTCGAGGAAGGACTGAACCGGCATCTCGTTGCGGATTTTTTCCGAAAAAAGGTTCATATCTGGGGCTGTCTTTTCGAACAATACCAACAGGTTAAACGGATCAAGCGATGTGATTTTTTCGGCAATTTCGTCCTGTTTCGCTGAGTTGCCTTGTTGCCTGTAACCTAAATACAACATCTGTAACCCCTCGATATTGAGGCTGTTGTTAATCAGGCTTTTTTGCGCATATTCGACAGACTTGTCATAGTCTTTTGCAGAAAAATATATCTTGCTTATTTCCGTATATGCCGCACTACGCACAGGGGTAGTCAACGCAGCTATTTCAAAACCGTCCAAGGCGTCGACTGTTTTGCTTAGTTGCTTCGCAGAACGCCCGTATTCGAAATTGGCATCCGGATTGTAAGTGTCGAATGACAGCGCTTTGCGTGCAAAATAGTATGCAGAATCGTAATTCATGCGCAGGTAGTACAATCGCGACATTTCGACTAACGACGGTATAAAGTTGGCATCTAATGCCAGCGATTCTCTTATCAGTTTTTCGGCCTCGTCGTAAAGCCGCATGCCGGAATAATCCCTTCCTAAAAGATATTTACCGTAAGCTGATTCATAATTAAATTTATCGAGGCCATCGACAGGTCTGTCCATCGTTTTGTCCTCTTTGCTCCAAATATCACGGTTATGCAGGGTAATCTTACAGGCGTTACTGCCGGTGGGGACGTACAGGCTTGTATTGTAGGTTTTTGCTACGGCGAGGCTTACCGGTTGTGATACTAATATATGTCCGGTGGCGTCACATAGTTTAAGCGTATCGTTGATAGCCTGTAGCGGAGAAATTGAAATATCCAGCGCTCCGTTTTTTTCGGTTACATGTACTACCCCGTAAAGGCTTGCATCGGTAACGCCGCCGGTACCTTTATACGGGAACCAGTATTCAGTCCAGACATCGGTGCCGTAGGGTGTGAAGTAGAACTGTTTGTAAGGAGTAAGGCTGCTTGGCGTTGAGTTCTGATTGAACAATCTTCCGCTTTGCACTTCTAAATACTGCCCATTGTCGTCGGTCAGCAGTTCTTCCCAGATATCACCCTCATCCGACAGCGCCCAAGTGAAAAATTTCTTCCCTACTTTTTCGTCGCGATCGGCGATGTGCATCATCCCGAAATTCTCGTTTGCCCAGTATGCGCCGAAATAGGATGTACCGGTACCGGCGATGTGATATGATTTACTGCCTTCAAAATTATTTTCCGCCCAACGTGACAGGTTTTTACCGCGTTCTTCATCCATAGGCCAGCGTATGGTTTCGCCTCCATGACCTATGGAATATGTACCCGGATAGATTAATTCCAAATCATCCGTTGCCGTGATCCCTGTATTGACCCAATTGTAGTAGGGTTGACTTCCCGAATTACGGTTGTGCCAGAAAGAGGTAGTCGTAAACCAACCCTTATCTTTGGGCAGGTTGATCTCCACGATCCATCGTGTGCGAGTAAGTTGGTCGAGATCGCTGATCCAACAACTCACACTGCCGTCGGGTTTTTGAGCAGTGTGGTAATCAATAGGGAAAGAACAACTCGGAGCATGACCAATCACACCGTAATTGAACTCAATACCGCCGCTAGTCCAGGCGCCACGCAATGAAATGTCCCTGAACTTGACCACTTTATTATCATAAAATAGCTCTTTGTCGCAGGTTTTATCTACTACCGACCATATTTTGCCGCCGATTCCGGGAAGAATTTTTATTCTCAGAAAATCATTTTCAAGGATCACCACTTTGTGCTTCATTTTGACCGGTTGAGTCGTATAACCGTCGAACCGGTAATAGGGATAAATCTTTCCGAAAACGGGGATTGGATTGGGGTCCGAATAGGGATAGGTTACATATTCTTCCGCTGTCTCCCTGATCTGGGGCGCATCCTGTGCTTTCAAATCACAGGTAAAGAGTAAACAAATAAATGATACGGAAAGAATTTTCACCAAATGATACAAAAGCTGCGTGTTGTTTTTCATTTTTTTATGGGATTAGGAATTAATTTATACTTATTTCCATTCATAAAACCGGACCCAGTCGATATACATTTCTACGGGAAGGTCATCTGCTTCTACACTACCAACCCACGAACCGCCTAACTGCATGTCGAGCATCAAGTAAAAAGCGCGGTCGAAAGGAAACTGTCCTTCCAAGTCGGTCTCGATGCGTGGATAACACATCGTGCGATTACCATTGATGCTAAACACCAAACTGTCAGCATATAGTTCGACGCCATACGTATTAAAATCATCCTTGATGATAGGGCCTGTTGTCCCTTTTGGGGGAACTGATTGTCGAAGGTTGATGGTATAATTCGAATGAACGGTTTGATAGGCAATTGCATCGCTGTTAAGACGTTCCATAATGTCGATTTCTCCGCCATGGGGATAACGGATGGTATCGAAAGGCAATAGCCAAAAGGCAGGCCATGCACCTTGTGCATTGCCCAATTTGGCATGTATTTCAAGTTTGCCATGATAAAATGATTTTTTATTTTTTGTGTAGACGCCTCCTGTAACGAAAGGCATGGTATCATTTAATAACCCCGGATTAACCATCCCCCGTAAAATAAGGGTTCCATTTTTCACATCATACAATGCGTCATAATCAGACATGTGCCGATCCCAATCACTACGTCCACGGGGGATTTTGCTCCATACATTTTCGTCAAGCACGCCATCTATTTCGAAATTTTCTTCCCATACAAGTTTCCATTCCGGTTCCGTCCGGCAAGAAAGCAAGGAAAGAAAGGCCCCTGCAATAACTAATGTCAATAATTTTTTCATTTGATTTGTGAAAGGATTAATATTTTTGCAGCAAGTTCAATAGTTTGCGGTCTAATTGATGGCCATGCCAGTCTTCGTATGTTATGTCTTTTCTACCTGAATCGAGCAGTCCGAAGCTACCGCGGAAATTCCATAATCCCCAACCGATCCCGTGCGAGGTGAGTATGTCCAATTGGTCGTTGAACCAAGCCAGAAAAACCTCGTGAGGCGTTTCGCTAAAACATCCACATTCGCCGCAATGTACGCCGATGCCCCTTTGAACCAGATCAATCCAGGGTTGGTAGAATTGTTCCAACACCTCCCTGTTGAATAAATGGCCGTCGATCATACCCGGCCAAACAGGCATGGGGGCGTCATCGGGATTTTTCCATACCCAACTGGCGCGGTAGTGGGAGACATAGTGGGGATAATAACCCCGGCAACTTTGTGCGATAGGTAAATCCTCCAACTCCGGCGTTACTAACGAACCTCCATGGTTACCATCGGCAACCACCAAACGGTCAGGTGTTTGTTTGTGGATCACCTCCAAGCACCCCATGGCTACTTTCCGGTAGGTTTCGCCGGGAATAGCCGTTGAGGGACAAAATTGGTCGTTCATATCTTCTTTGTAACAGGGTTCGTTCACTAAGTCGAAACTCAACATTTTGGGTGAAATATGCCTGAAACGTTTAGCCCATAAATCCCAATGTGCATAAAATGCTTGTTGGGCTTCTTCATCCTTCCACAGGTTGAAGGGTTCTTCAAACCCAGCGTTAATACAGAAACCGGGCGCCCTGTGCAGATTCAGGCTCACATGTAATCCTAATTTGTTGGCTGCATCCACCGTCTTTTCAATGATTTCAACAGCTTCTTCATTGAACTCAATGGTTTGTTCGGGTGTGATGGCCGTTCCGCCTGACGGATTGTATTTCAGATATCCGGGATAGGCTATCGGAAAACGGACGAAGTCGAATCCCCAGTCGGCCATCCATTTGAAATCCTGCTCTGTAGCTGCAAGTCGAGTGTTGCGAAAAGGTCTGGGCGAGAAAAAATCAAGGATATTAAATCCACGCCAGCGGGGCAGCTTGTTTATTACTTTACCTTCAGTTTTACAACTGTTTATACATGCAGGAAATCCGGCAAGCACCGCCCCTGCGGTTAATGTTTTTATAAAATTACGACGATCAATTTTTTGCATAATTATATATATTAAGGGTTAAAATATTATTCTTCCATCCGTTATTCCCTGCAATGAAGATGCAATGATTCCTCGCAATGAAGGGGATTTTCCTAATTCCTAATTAATAAAAACCTCCCCATTCGCAAATGTGATTCGCGGATCGTGGTCTAACAGGAAGCGGACGACTTGCAGGTTTTTCTCTTTGTCTAAAGGGAGATCGACGGCTAACTGTTGGATGTTTTGTGAAGGTTTGCTCTTGAGAAGACGTAAGAAGGTTTCGCGAACCGTATTAAACTCCCAGTTTTTAAGTCCGGTATCTATCTTTTGCAGGCAGGTATCGCAGGTGCGACAGTCTGCGTCGGATTTTTCGCCGAAATAGCTCAATAACAGGCGGGCGCGACAAACGGTTGTTTCGTTGATGTATTCGATGACTTTAGCTATCCTTCGCAGTGAGCGTTCCTGGCGGTCTTCGAAGGTGTTACGTGGAATCGAAACAAAGCGGGTCTCCTCGCGATTTTTGGTGAAAATGATCTGAGGCAGATTTTTCTGCGGTATATAACTAATGATTTGAGTTTTAGATAGCATGACAAGTGTGTTGTAGACCACTTCGCGCGTTGATTGTATGCGAGTAGAGATGAGTGATTCGTCGATGAACACATAATCAGCGAACAGGCCGGTGTAGGAGCGTAGAAGGACCTGAATGATTTCATCGGATGTTTTGTCAAAATTTAACTTATACAGTTCATCGCGATTGACGATGAAGAGTAGGCGGGAGTTGCTGTCAGGCTCTTCGATATACTCGATGTATCCGGCCGATTCGAGAATCTTCAAGGCATTGTGCGTTTGGATAGCCGGCAGTTTAAAGACTTTACAAAAGCTAAGCAATGAGAAGCTGTGTGTCAGAAAGGCGCCGAATCCTATGGCTATCTGCAGATAATGCCCCAATGCTTCATAGACGCGTAAGATAAATTTCTTATCCGGATACTCGTCGTTCATGCGTTTATTGAGTTTTGACGTTTCATTGGAAGAGCACAAGGCGATGGCGAAGGCCTTTTTGCCGTCGCGACCGGCGCGTCCTGCTTCTTGAAAATATTCTTCTAACGAGCCGGGCATATCGATATGGATGACCGATCTTACATCCGGTTTGTCAATACCCATCCCGAAGGCATTTGTTGCTACGATGATACGGCATGCGCCTTTTTTCCAGGCGTCCTGTCGCAATACTTTTTCATCACGGTTCAGGCCGGCATGAAAGAAGTGTGCCGTAAAGCCAGCCTGTTGTAGCAATTTCGTTATTTCTTGCGTATTTTGTCTGTTTCTTACATAGACGATGGATGTGCCTTCTATCTTATTTAATATATGTATAAGTTCATTCATCTTATCTTCCGTATGACGGATGATATAGGCCAGATTGTCGCGAACAAAACTTTTCTTTAAAACGTTTTTCGTACGGAACAGTAGTTTCTCCTGGATGTCGTCAACTACCTGTGGTGTGGCAGTAGCTGTGAGCGCTAATACCGGAATGTTTTCCGGCAGCATTTTACGGAGGTCGGCTATGCGTAGATAGGCTGGACGAAAATCGTACCCCCACTGTGATATACAATGACTTTCGTCGACGACTACTAAGCAAACATTCATCAACGGGAGCTTTCGTCTGAACAGCTCCGTATGAAGTCTTTCCGGAGAAATGTAGAGAAATTTGTAATCACCGAATACACAATTGTCAAAATGCTTGTTAATCTCATCGCTTGTCATACCGGAATAGACGGTAGTCGCTTTTATTCCTCTTGACCTCAAGTTGTCTACCTGGTCTTTCATCAAGGCTATCAAAGGGGTTATGACGATGCATAATCCTTCCATGGTCATGACCGGTACCTGAAAGGTGATAGATTTGCCGCCGCCGGTAGGCATCAATCCCAGTGTGTCTTTCCCGTCGAGGACAGAGCGGATAATGTCTTCCTGTAACGGTCGGAAAGAGGTATATCCCCAGTATTGTTCTAACGTTTCAAGCATTTTTTTTAATTAGGAATTAAGAATTAAGAATTAAGAATAACAGAATAATTGAATTTTCAAGAACTCGTCATTGGTAGCCTGCGAAGCAATCCGGTAAACTTCGTAAAGCGATTTTTAACACTAAGGAACATTGTTCATTGTTCATTGTTCATTGAGCCGACGGGACGTCGGCGTTCATTGCCCCGAGGGTCTTATGTCTTTTATTAATAACTGTATGGATGTTGTTCCGTTATAGACGTTTTCTTCGATGGTATAACATAAATCAATCGGATTATCTTCCTTGAGGTATTTTTCGTGTTCGCTCATGCCGAAGGCAATGGCATGGACAGGTATTTTACAACTATCGTCAATAACTTCAAGTTTGAGGTGCGTTCCTTCTTTGCCGACAATCCGGCTTGTCCCGAAGTCTTTCACATTGAGGCTAGCGAATACCGGTTTTTCATTATCTGGTCCGAAGGGGTTCATCCTTTTCAGGTCGCTCATCAGGGCGGAAGTGACGTCTTTCAACGTGATGATCATGTCAATGTCGACTTGAGGCATCATTTGTTCGGGTGTTATTTCGTCGGAAGTGATTTTCATGAATCGTTCGATAAACTCTTGCAGATTTTCATCGCGTAATGATAAACCGGCGGCATATGTATGTCCTCCGAAGTTTTCTAACAGGTCGCGACAGTTTTCAATGGCTTTATAGATGTCGAAACCGATAATGGAGCGTGCGGAGCCGGTGATTAGACCTGATGATCTCGTGAGAACGACAGCCGGACGGAAATATTTTTCTGTCAGTCGTGAAGCGACAATGCCGATGACGCCTTTGTGCCAGTTAGGGTTGTAGAGTACGATTCCCTTCCGGTCTTCGATGTCGGTCAGTTCGTCAATGATCGCATTAGCTTCTTCGGTTATTTTACGGTCCATCTCGCGTCGTTCGTCGTTGTATTGGTCGATATTGACGCTTTTTTCTGTGGCTATTTTTTCATCTCTCGAAATCAGGAGGTCGACGGCCTCGCGTCCGTTCATCATCCGTCCGGATGCATTGATGCGAGGTCCGATTTTGAAAACGATATCACTTATTGTAAGCTCTTTGCCTGTAAGTCCGGAGGTTTTAATGATACCTTTCAACCCTACACACGGATTGTAATTGAGTTGCCGCAGGCCGAAATGGGCTAAGATGCGATTTTCACCTGTTATGGGGACAATGTCGGATGCAATGCTGATGGCAGTGAGTTCCAACAGGTTTTCGAGCATCGTAAAAGGAATGTCGTTACTTAAGGCAAAAGCCTGCATAAACTTAAACCCTACGCCACATCCGGATAAATGTTCATAAGGATAGACTGAATCTGTGCGTTTGGCATCTAATACGGCTAACGCATCCGGTAGTCTGTCATCGGGCATGTGGTGGTCGCAGATAATGAAATCGATGCCTTTTTCTTTTGCATAGTTGACTTTGTCAATTGCTTTTATGCCGCAATCGAGCGTAATAATTAGTTTCACCCCCTGTTCAGCTGCATAGTCAATACTTCGTTTGGAAACGCCATACCCTTCGTCGTAACGATCAGGTATGTAGTAGTCTAACAGGATAGAGTATGGACGTAAAAACCGGTACACAAGCGATACCGCCGATGTGCCGTCTACATCATAGTCGCCATATATCAGTATCTTCTCATTGTTGCCTAACGCCTTGTTTAATCGCTTCACCGCTTTGTGCATATCCGGCATTAAAAACGGATCGTGCAATTCGTTCAGACTTGGCTTGAAGAACTTTTTTACCCCACTCACAGTAGTAATACCCCGCTGTACCAATAGTTGGCAGATAATAGGGTTGAGCCTCAACTCCTCTGTCAACATCTCTTGTGCGCGTACCTCCTCTTCTGTCTGGGTTCTTATGCACCATCTTTTTGTCATTATGTTTTGTTTTTATTTTTTTCATCGAACAAAATATTTTGCGCCGCTTTTTGTAAAATACTTCTATGCAGCATGTTATAAAAAATCTCAAAGGCAAAATGAAAGATTCCAACCCGTAAAGATATTAATAAAAATCATATCCTGTTTTTAGAAAAACAGGAATTTAAGTATTATTGTGGATATTTATGTTATGTTAACAAATGGTGGCGATTATCGAATCCAACAGTCGTGAATGAAGTTTGTACTTTTTTTGGTTAGTTACCTCTCGCTTCGCAATGACGTCATTCCCGCCTACGCGGGTATGACGTCATTGCGGCGGGGATTCCCGAAAACTGAAAACTACTTAGCCCAGAACAACTTGCCTGTCCAGTTGTCTTGTGCTCTTACTGCATCATAATTGTCGGTGTTCAGGTCGACTTCCGATTTTGGATAGCGGAATCGGTTGGGGACATTTTGAATTGTTTGAGCGGCATTATCTGTCGGGAAAGTCAAGGTTGGAAATCCGGTGCGTCTGATCTCCGCCCAGGCATGAGCCGGTTGCAGGATACCATAGTTGATCCACTTTTGCACGCCGATAGCTTCAAGTTTATCGGTTGCTGCATCCCATTTACTTTCGGCAAATGCTATGACTGCATTGTCGTCGGGTTTTTCAAGTGGAGTACGGTAAGCGCTTTGGGCGTTCAGCCAGAAATAAAAATCTACGGATTGCCTGATAGCTGTCACAAAAGCAGCTTTCGCATCGCCTGATGCTAAACCTCTCTGATAGGCTTCTGCTTTGGCAAGCGACACTTCGGCAGCAGAAACAGTGACGCCCGGTACTAACCTGTTACGGCTAAAAGTCGCAGAATCGTAGGCGCTGTAATAGGACCTGTTCTCGTAAAACAGCGCATACTGGTCGGCATAAGGCGTGCTCAAATCAACGCCCTGATAATTACCTTCTCCGTTTGCATCAAAAAACACGTCGATACGGGGGTCGCCTGTCATCGCCTGTACCATGGCATCCGAAGCGCGGTTGAATTCTCCCGCCCATGTTTCATAAGCGCCTTGCGGGTCGCCTGCCCATCCGGAAAAGCCATCTTCATCGGGCGTTCCTTTGGTTATTTCGTCGTTATTGTCAACCATCGGGTATTGGGAAGCGTTGGATAACATTTCGCTAACTACTTGTTGTGCTTTTGTGGTGAGGCCTCCATTGGATGAGACACGCATAGCGATACGAAAACGCAAAGAGTTACAATATTTTCTCCATTTAGTCAGGTCGCCCTTATTAAAGAAATCATTGGTGGAAAGATAAGCGCTTGTAAGGGATGAAAGGGAAATTCCGGACAACTCATCATTGATGGCTTTCAGATCATCCATGATGTTCTCATAAATACTTTCTGCCTTATCATACGCGGGACGCGCTTCCACAACGTTACCCGTGACAGGCAGATAGCCGGCTTGTGTGTAAGGGATATCGCCCCAGGCATCGCTTATCTGCGACAGGTGGTCGAGCATGTAAATTTTTGCCAGCAACATAAAGATGCGATAGTCGGATTTCGTCTCATTGGGAAGTTCGTCATACGTTTTTTCCAAGAGCCGGTATTGGGGTAACAGGTTGTAAAAGTTATTCCATCGGTCGGCATAATAAGTCTCACCTATCTCATAGCGACCATTGGAGTTGATAAAACCGAGGATTTGGGCATAACGACTTACGGCATAACTTTCCCATCCGAAGACGCCGTAATAGCCTTTGAACGTATAGCCACATCCTCTAATGAACACACCGGTCATAATTTTCTCACACGAGACCATTGTAGTCTTACTCGGATCGGGATATATATCATTGTAACTGTCGTCGCTGCATGCAAAAAAAGCAAAAGCAAACGAGCATATCAACAGGTTGTATATTAAATTTTTCATACTTAAAATAATTAAAAATTATGAATTAAAAGCTGGCGCGTAAAGAGACGCCAAATGTTCTTGTTGTCGCAGTAGAGCCTCCGATAGAGGATTGCGACACCCAGGTGGTTCCGTCGGTAGCTTCCACATCAAAAATCGGAAGGTTCTTATACAGATAGAATAACCCACGACCGAACACGGATACGGTGAGGTTTCGGCAGGCAAACTTGGAGGTCAGTTTCTTCGGAAGGTTATAACTCAACGATATCTCACGCACCTTGCAGTAGGTGTTGTCGAAGACAGCGTGCGAATAATAGGTCGGTTCGTCGGTACCCCAGTTATAAGTCCAGTTATACCATATATCAGACGGGATCATGATATCATTTTTGGAGCCATCCTGTTTTACGCCGTCCAAGATCATCCCGTTATCGTAAACAATTTCTCCATTAGGCCCTTTGGCGCCGGAATACGGCACACAAATACCTGCACTGTGATTATTATCTTCAAAATAATAACTCATTCCGCCGTTTGCAGCGTCGCGCCATTTCATCGTTTCGACGAGCGAGCCGCGTCCCATCAGGTATTCATAGGGTACATTGATGATAGAACCTCCGATACGGAAATCTAAAACTACATCGAGCACAAAATTCTTGTAACCGAAAGCGGTACTGAAGCCGCCCGTCAGTTTTGGCATGGCATTTCCTACCTTCACGCGTTCGTCGGTTAAAATACCGAACCCGTCATCGCCGATAATGGCATTGCCGTTGGCGTCTTTCTTTACGTCATACGCATAGATATCGCCCATCGGTTCGTTTACATGCGATTCAATCGTAACAGCGCCGTTGTCAATATTTTCATGAATCAATACAGACAGTCCTTCTGTCAGTTTGGTTACCGTATTTTTATTGGATACAAAATTTGCGCTTACTTCCCAGAAATAATCCTTCGTCCGTACAGGCGTTCCATAGACGGAAAATTCGATCCCTTTGTTCTTGAGTTCGCCGACGTTCATCCACAAACTTGAGCCTCCGGTAGTTATCGGCATATCGGTTCTCAGTATCTGGTCTTTAATCACATTTTGATACAACGACACTTCAAATCCCAATCGGTTATTGAACATTTTGTTCTCCCATCCCAATTCGATCTCATGTTTTTCTTCCGGCACCAATTTTTCGTTACCTAATTCACCGGGTGTGACATTGTAAATATATCCCGAAGCGGTGCTTTGTTGATAGGCTACGGATGCTTTATATATCTCCGGCGCGTTTCCAACGACGCCATAAGAAGCGCGCAGTTTACCATAATTATACCATGACGGTAATGAACTCTTAAAAGCTTCGGTATAAATAAAGCTGGCATTAGCCGAAGGATAGAAAAATGAATTACTGCCTTTAGCAAGCGTGGAAGTCTTTTCTTGGCGTCCCGTTACTTCAAGGTATAAGAAATCTTTAAAGGAGGCGCCCAAGGTAGCAAATACTGCTGTTTTCAGAAATTCACTAATGCCCTGGTCTGCGTTTGCCTTGTTTCGTGACGAATTGATATGAAACCAGTTTTCAACGGTCAATCCCCCGTCGGTACCGACCCTTGAACTGAACATTTTTTCTGTCCGTCCCATCCATCCGGCATTCGCCATAATACCCACCGATTCAGAGACACGTTTATCAAACATCAGCATGATATCGCTGTAAACCTCTTCATATCGCCGGTTAAGCAAACCGTAATACCCGGTAGGATCGCCGAAGGCAAGCGGTCGTTCGGATCTTTCCTTGTTCTCAATTTTTGCAGTGGTATAGTCTGTCGCAAGACGTCCCTGTACTTTTAGCCCGTCTATAATCTGCCAGCTTGGCGTGACACTTGCCAACAAACGGTTATTGTCTTCATATTCTTCCTTACCCAATATATTCCAGAAATATTCTTCTACTAAGGCAAAAGCGCCAAAGTCATAAGCAAAAGATTCATCCGGTGTTGACGTTCTGTTGGGTGCAATCACATTTCGGTACCCGCGGCTTGTCAAGGTGTTCTCACGGATATATTTCACATCTGTCCAGGCATTGGCCATACCGCTGAAGTTATTCGTCAAACGGCTGATACGATACGGGCGGTTCTTAATATGCTGGATAATATAATTAACGGAATAGTCCAATTTCAGATGATTATTCAATGCGTATGAACCGCTCAGACTGAAATTGTTCTTGTCATAATCGCTGTTAAACTGATTGGGTATGCTGTTCAGGCGGGTATAAGCTGCGCGCATATTTCCTTTCTCATTTCCCTGCGTGACGGCAATGTTGTAATTTTGGTTGAATGCCGTCCGGAATGTCTCCGACCATGGGTCGCCTATCGCTTCATATTTTCGGGTCGTACCGTCAAAATAAAGGATATCTCTTCCGTCGAATTTGGGCCCAAACATACCCGTCGCTGTTTGTATTGACTCACGTGTCTGGCCGTTCCACTCTCTTTGCCAAAAGCCGCCGGAAGTCTGGTTATAACCTGTGGTGCGACCGCCTACACGCACGCCCGGACCATATACGGTTTGGTACTTAGGCATATAAGCCACCCAGTCGCCCGAAACATTAGCGCTAACTTCTACCCCGATACCTTGTTCCGCTTTACCGCTTTTTGTCGTTATTAATACGACGCCGTTGGCTGCTTCCGAGCCATACAACGCTGAAGCCGACGCTCCTTTCAAGATGGAAAGACTTTCGATATCTTCAGGGTTAATATCTACTAAGCCGTTACTTCTGATGCGTTGGTCGGTCCAGTAACCATCGCGGTTAGCATCGCCGTTTCGGATAGGAATGCCGTTGACAATCACTAAGGGTTGTGTTGTTCCGGTAATCGAACTCAGACCTCTTACCGTAATTGATACGGCGGTAGAAGTACCTCCCGGCGCGGCCTGAACACGTACGCCCGGTATCTTGCCATAAAGCGAAGTGGCAAAGTTAGGCGTTGCCGTTTTCGTAAGTTCGGAAGCCTGAATCGTAGTCATGGCATATCCTAAGGCTTTGGCTTCTTTTCGTATACCAAGCGCCGTCACCACTACTTCTCCCAGCATCTGTGTGTCTTCTTCCAATGCTATAGACAATGTACGTTGCCCGTTATAAGCTAATTCCTTCGTTATGTAGCCCAAAAATGATACAACAATCGTTTCTCCGTTTTGAACCTCCAAAGCGAAATAGCCATCCTGATCGGTTGTTGTTCCTCTGGTTGTCCCTTTAATTGACACAGATGCGCCAACTAAGGGGCCGTAATCATCAAAAACCGTGCCTGTTACTCTTTCACGCTGTTGGGATTCAACAGTCTCGGGTGAAACAAGATGGTTCTCTGCAAAAGCGCCGCCAACAAACACACATAATGCGGCGCATACTAATAGATACTTTAATTTTTTCATAAAAAAAATCTTTTAAAATTAAACAATAAAGTAATAAAATAATAATCAATTATCCGTGTAATACCTCTTTCATGTCGATTACCGGCCATGGTTTACAGTCTTGCCAGTCGCCGCGTGTGAAGTCGGGGATAGCAACTGCGCTCTTGGTTAATACGGAACGTTCGCTTAGTTCGACGATAGACGACCACGCTGCAGCATCATAGACGGTTTGGTCTAACGGGTAGCCGTTTCTAAGACAATAGATTAGGCGCCAGTCCATGATAAAGTCCATGCCTCCATGCCCGCCTACCTTCTTAGCCTGATCGCCGATGTATTTACTTAGGGGATGCTCATACTTCGATAGAAGTTCTTTTTGCGGGCCTTCCTTCAGAAATTCGTGAGAGCCGGGCTGGAGCGCCACCTTTTCATCCGGATATTTGACCGCCATGCCGTTAGTGCCCTGTACCAAGTGGATACGTGAGTAGGGGCGGGGAGAGGTAGTGTCGTGTTGTACCATGATAGATTTCCCTTTCGCCGTATGGATAATGGTGGTGTTCATGTCGCCTAATTGATAGCGTTCGGATTGGGTTATCCGTTCGTCATCTTTCAGGTTGTTTTTTGCATACAGGGATAGTCCGAACTGGTTGGTAGAGACCGACGAGAGATAGTCCATACGGTCGCCCTGGTTGATGCCCATAATCTGTGCGATGGGGCCTAATCCATGGGTGGGGTAGGGGTTCCCTGTATGGTATTTGCTATATTCCAAGCGCCAGTGTTTGTAGTATCCGTCGAATTTGCTCTGTCGCAAGTCGTGGATATAGGCGCCTTCGGTGTGTATGATCTCACCTAAAATGCCTTGACGTGCCATGTTGAGGGTCGCCAATTCGAAGAAGTCGTAACAGCAGTTTTCAAGCATCATGCAATGCAACTGTTTCTCTTCGGCCTTATCGACTAATGCCCAGCAATCTCTGACGGTCAACGCGCCGGGTACTTCCACTACGGCATGTTTCCCATGGTCGAGCGCATAAAGCGCGATGGGTACATGCAGTTCCCAAGGCGTAGCATTGTAGATGAGGTCGATGTCGTCGCGCTCGCACATCTTACGCCAATCTTCCTCATTTGAATAGGCTACCGCTTCTTTACGACCGCTTCTCTTCAGTCTTGCCTGCGAACCGGCAATTCGTTCCGGCAATAAGTCGCAGATTGCTACTATCTCTGTCCCCTCAATCTGCGACAGTCTCTCGACGGCGCCTCCACCCCTTCCTAAGCCAACTACGCCGATACGAACGGTCGAAAGCGGTTTGCAATGAAGTCCTAACACCGATTTCCCTTTCCGGCGGGGCGTTTCATCGGTAAGAAGCTTGGTAGCTTCCGTAGTTTGTACATTGGCCGCATGTAAATTGTTCCCTAATAAAGCAGATGCTCCTCCGGCCAAAGAAGTCTTCAGGAATTGTCTTCTGTTAAACATGATTTTTTATAATAATTAATAATTAATGAATTGTATATTAGTGGGTTGCATACTTTGTTTTTATTGTCTGCTCCATACTTCTTATGTCGGTCATATGCGCGATTTCATCCGGTTCGAGGGTAATATCAAACGCGTCTTCAAGCGCTATCATGATATGGATGTGCATCAATGAATCCCATTTGTCGCAGTTTTTCCGCGATGTGTTCACATTCACTTCGGTTTTTAAAACATTACCGACCGTTTTTATTATTCTGTCTGTCATTTTTTTAAGGAATTAATTTATCATACATATCATTGTGGGAATCGTTAAATCTAAATCGTGAATGGAACAACTGTAATATTTTGTTCCGTTCTCATCAGTACCCTCCAAATGAAACCCGTTCAAGCCATAAAAATCGCTTGTCTGACTGTTTTTGGGGGTTGGGTTAAAAGTAGCAGTTATCCGACTGTAACCGCCATTTTTTAGTTGCAGCAGGATATATTTTAAGAACGCATTTTCGATTTGTTTGCCTAAAATCCTGCAACTCAGCAAGAAACTGTCAATTGTCGCCGTTTCGGGGCTATTGTCGGTGGTGATGATGGCTACGCCGGTAATCCCGTTATCGCCGAACTTATCTTTTACGCTCATGCAGTATATTTTTGCACCCTGATGGGCAAGGGTGGTGATACCTTCCTCCGTATAACGTTTCGTAGTCAGATTGAATTGATTGGTTTTCTGTGTCAACTGGGCGATGCGTGGCAGGTTCATTGGATTTAATTCCCGAATAGTCAGTTCGATTTCCAGACTTTTCAGAAAGTCTTCATAGGATGTGAAGGTTTTTTGAAACGTAATACGTTCGTTATTAGCCTTGTATTGTTCCGGTTTTGTTCTGTCTTCGTCTGTTAACTTATAGATTTGAAAATAGTCGCGGCAGATGTTTTCAAAAAAGGCAGGGAGCAGGTAGGGCTGTTTCGGAAATTCAGGTGTTTCGACCATGGGGTACATTTGCTTAACCAACGCCCTTTCTGACGGACTATCGTCAATTAAAACCATACTGTCCAATCCGATGTTTAATTCGTGAGCAAGCGAGGCGAGGTTATCGGCTTTGCTGTCCCAATTGATTCGCCATGCGGCTATCCGGTCTTTTTTGATAGGCAGAAACGGGTTTTGTTCCCATGCTTCCATCACATCCTGTTCGTTGTTTTTGCTACAAACCGTCAATATGATACCGCTCTTTGAGAGTTCCAGCAGGTTGTTTTGGAAATCTAAAAATGCGCTTCCGGGGTAGGTGTGACCGATAGAAATACCTTCGGGGCCGTCTTCCCCCAAGGTGCCGCCCCAAAGCGTGTTATCTAAATCAAGCGCCAGACACTTTTTACGTTTACCCTCAATTGCGGCTATTTCTTTTTGTAGCCAATCGTTGAAGTCATCGGTTAATTTCGGGTTTAGTTGCATTTGTGAAATATAATAATACTTCCGGTCGATGAGTTCCGAAGAAGGATACTGCCTGCAGAAACAAGCGAAATTAATAACTTTGAGATTAGAGCAGGTTAGTGACATTTCATAGAGCTTACGGTTGTAATCCTCGACGGCCTCGTTAATGCTTTGGTTATTAGTCTCGTGAAAGATATAGTGTAGGTGAAAAAGGGTGAACGCATAACATGCTTTTGAGGGTTGTATTTGGGTCAGTACGAATTGCAACTGTTGGATATATGCTTCAATCTCACGTATATACATGTCTGCATTTGTTTTGAAAGGCGAAAGATAAAACCACACATAAATATCCGCATCGCCGGGAATGGAGGATATATCGTTATATCCCGAATATGAGGCGTCATACGAAGCGAAGAAATGTTCAACGGTTGAATTTCGAAATATGTGGTATTTTTTTTGCATGATGTATAAATGATTAATGATTTTCTGAAAAGAAGTCTCCATAAATTGTTGTTTTTTCCTTAGCTAAATCAATCATCTTGATAAATAAGGCATTTGCATCGGCGATATAGAATTCGCTACCCCGTATTTTATATTCGGTGAGCGTCTCTTTTGGAATGTGTTTCCTTACAAATGCGGGAATATTCATTTTTTGAATATTCTTGTGCGCCGCTAAGGTAGTGACGTCAATCACTTCACCTGACAACAACTTCACCTTTCCTGAAAAAGCCTTTGTTGTAAGCGTCTGCATCGGAAACTCGTTTTTCATTATATTTTCGGGACAGTGTACAAACGAAAGAAAATTCGTGTTAACGCCTATTCCAACTATTTTGGCATTATACTTTAGCATTTTATAGTAAGGGCTTGTTTCTCCGCAGGGGTAAACGGAGAGTTCATGCCCCGAAAGTATGTCTTCTGCATTTTTGCCGATGCCGATAATCGAATTGACAGGATGAATACTCCGCTGTGCATCCGGGAACCGTCGGGCTAATTCGGGAAGCAAGCCTAACACGGCGGGCGAACGTTTTATATCGAAGATGTTATTTTCGTTCTGTAGATAGTCTTCTGCGCGGTAGTTAAAGTGCCAGCCCGGGAACAGCAACGTGCCCTCTTTGCCTGTCACATCCATTAAAATGTTTAGAAGACGAAGCGGGGAAAAATTAATATTAAGGAAGTCTATCGAACTGTGAATAAACAATGTGTCGCCGACTTTTATCCTTAGTTTCCCAGTCAGCAGTTCGCGGAACATCTCTTCATTCAAAGGCTTGTGAAACTTTTGACAAAAGATGCGGTATTTGTACCTTATTTCCTTCGCCTTACTGACGGGAAGAAATTTGAATATCAATTTCTTTATTTCCATGATTTTTGTGTTCGGTAATGTTCGGCAAAAGTAGTAAATTCTACGTTTTGAAATGATTTTTGAACGGTAGAAATAAATCCTTCCATCAGTTCGAATGAATAATCACCCATAGTTTTCGGATGAGATATGACGGAAAACATTAACTCTTCGTGCTTGTTTTTGTGCAGATTGACATTGTAACCGAAGATTTTCAAAAGATAATCAAGCGATAAGGTGTGATTATCAAACGATAACATTCTTGCGGAGAAAAGCGCTTTCAATTTGGAACTCAGGTCGGCTTGCGTGTCCTGATGTATCATCCGGCCTCTGTTTTCGACAGCTCTACCGGCATATTTTTTCAACTTAAACCGTGTGGGGATTTCAAAAAGCGTTTTGGGGATGGTGGCAATGGGTATCTCAAGTATACCCGGTGGACATGACAACATGGAATGGTAATCATCAGGGTCAATAATCCAGTTCGGGACTTTAGGCAGTTTCCTGAAATCAACCGTTGAAAGACCGGAGCAGAAATAATAACCTTTAGCCATGGAACTATCGTACCGGATGCCCTGATTGTACAAACTGTTAAACAAAATATCCGAACCGGGGTGAACCGCATACCCTCCGGCGCGAAAGGCGACACAATGATAATTATCAGTGGCCTGCATACAAATATCGTTCAGGCAATCAATCGATAAACGTATAATGCCGGGGATGCCTCCATATTTAGTATCCTCTTTAAAATCAGACAACAGAAAATCATCCGAAGGCAGAAAACTTGTTCCGTTAAAGGTTGAAGTCAACCAATGCGGATGAATATGTAACTGAATATCATGCCCCTTTCCTATTGCATCTTGCAGTTGGTCAACATAAGGGACATAAAAATTCCGGTAATCCCATTCCTTGTATCTGTAAGCGCACAGGACATCTGAAAAAAAGGTTACTCTCACGCCATATTTTTTTGCAAGTTCTATGACCCTTCGGGTAGGTGCAAACAGCGCATCTTCGTATGAAGCGCTTACCCCCCCCAAAGGCAATTCATGGTCAAATGTAAGAAAAACTCTGATTCTCATATAGGTGTTTTGATGAAAAATTACGCTGCAAATAAAGGGAAAAAAACTGATTATTCCAAATTTGCTGCCCAAAAAAGTCCTTTTTTATTGCAAATTTTTATTTTTTCTGAAAAAACAGGCGCCTATATGCGGAATTTGTACTAAAACTTCACTATCTTTGTGGCTTTAAAATCAAAGCGTATGAAAAAAATTTTAACACTTACAATTGTAATGACAATAAGTTTGCAAGGATTTTCGCAAGATAATCCCTTTTTTAAGAAGTGGACGACACCGCATGGCGTACCCCCTTTCAATGAGATAAAAGTTGAACACTTCTGGCCGGCATACCAGGCCGGTATGGCGGAAGAAATGGCGCAGATATGGGATATTATCCGTAACCCCGAAGCGCCTACATTCGTAAACACGATTGTAGCTATGGATAAAGCGGGCGAACTGCTCCGTAAGGTAACGCCGGTATTCAGCGGACTGACAAGCGTGAATAACAACCCTGAGTTGCAACAGTTAGCCCGGCAGATTTCGCCGGTACTAAGTCGGCATCGCGACGACATCAACCTGAATCCGGAACTGTTTAAACGGGTGAAAGCGGTTTACGACCAAAAAGACCGGTTAGGTTTAAACGTTGAACAGATGAAATTGCTTGACAATACATATCGCCGGTTTGTTCGCGGCGGCGCCGATTTGCCTGCCGACAAACAGGAACAACTGCGCCAAATAAACAGCGAACTGGCGGCTTTACAGTTGACATTCAGTCAGAACCTGCTATCCGAAACGGCTGGTTACCGGTTGGCTGAAAGCGACAAATCCAAACTTACCGGCTTGTCGGACGCCATGCTGGCTGAAGCACAAACGCGGGCACAGAAAGCAAACGATGCGAATACGTACTATTTCGGGTTAGATAATCCAAGTATCATGCCCTTTCTCGAAAATGCAGACAACCGCGAACTGCGAACGGAGCTTTTGAATGCCTACCTCAATCGCGGCAACAACAACAATGCGCAGGATAACAAGGAAGTCGTAAAAAAAATCGTGACATTGCGTTTAGAACGCGCCAAACTCATGGGTTATGACAATTATGCCCGGTTAGCTATTGAAGACCGCATGTCGAAAGACCCCGAAACAGTGATGACCTTTATAAACAAGTTATGGAAGCCGTCGCTTGACATGGCTAAAAATGAGTTGAAAGACATCGAGGCGATGATGAACCGGCAAAGGGTATCCTTGCCTTCAACGCCAGCCGACTGGCGTTATTTTTTCAACAAATCGAAACAACGGAAATTCAGCATCAATCAGGAAGAGATTCGTCAATATTTTCAGTTGGATAAAGTGCGCGAAGGGATATTCTATGTGTGCAATCGCTTGTGGGGTATCACCTTTGAGGAACTGAAAAACATGCCTGTCCCCCACCCCGAAGCGACCGCTTGGGAATGTAAGGACAGGGATGGCTCTACGTTAGCAGTTATATATATGGATATGCACCCGCGTCCGGGCATGAAAAACGGTGGCGCCTGGTGCGGCTCCTATCGCCCCCTTGCTTACGAAAATGATAACCGTATTTATCCTATTATTACGATTGCCTGCAACTTCACCCGTCCTTCAGACGACAAACCCGCACTGCTGACTACCGATGAAGCCAATACCTTTTTCCATGAGTTCGGACATGCGCTGGACGGTTTATTCAGGGATACAAAATATTACGGAACAAGCAGCACCCAGCGAGATTTCGTCGAATTTGCATCGCAGATAATGGAACATTGGGTATTTGAACCCGAAGTACTGAAAGTATATGCCAAGCACTATAAGACAGGAGCAACTATTCCCGCTTCGTTAGTAAAGAAAATCTCGCAAAATGAGATGTACGGACAAGGTTTTGTCACAACTGAATTTTTGGCGGCTGCTTTGCTGGATATGGAATATCACCTGCTTACAGCAATACCCGACAACTTCGATGTGCTTCAGTTCGAGCAATCGGTTATGGAAAAATACGGTTTGATCTCGCAAATCCCGCCCCGTTATCGAAGTCCCTATTTCTCACACACGTTCTCCGGAGGTTATACAGCCGGTTATTACATGTATATCTGGGCAGAACAATTAGACAGCGACGCTTTTGAAGCCTTTTTAGAAAAGAAAAACATCTTCGATCAAGACCTTGCAAACAAGTTACGTTACGAAATTTATGCGCGGGGAGGTATCGAGGATGCTATGATTTTGTACAAAAATTTCAGAGGCAAGGAACCCGATGTGAACGCCCTGCTTCGCAACCGAGGGTTAGGGAAATAGTTTAAAGATTTAGATTTTTTTACACTAAGGTAGGTTCGTAATTGAAAACAGTCCTTATATATGATTCGAAATACGGCACGACAGAAAAAGTGGCCGCTTCGATAGCCGAAAAGTTAATGGAAACAAACGAGGTCGAATGTTTCTCATTAAAGAAGAATCCCAATCCGGATATAAGCTCTTTTGAGGTGGTTATACTCGGTACACCTGTTTATGCCGGGCAACCATCCAAGAAAATGAAGGCCTTTTGCAAAAAAAATGAACCTGTTTTGCTTGAAAAGAAAATAGGGCTGTTTATTTGCGGAATGGAACCTTACCGCGAGAAGCGGGAAAAAGAGTTAAAGGAAGCATTTCCGGTTGCTTTACAAGAAAAAGCCCATGTAGTCGCCTTTCTGGGTGGAGCGTTCCTCTTTGAGCAAATGAATTTCTTTGAACGATTGATTATAAGGAAAATAGCAAAAACAAATACAACCGTTCAGCGAATACTATGGGATGATGTGAACGATTTTATCCTGAAAATCTTAAATCTTAAATCATATGTCTTATGAAAACTAAAATTATTTTTTCCCTTTGCGCGATGTTTATCTACTCCACATTTGCTTGGGGGCAGACATGGCCTTTATCCGCTACCATGACAGCGGTATTAGACAACAACAACATCATGACAATCAGCACAACGCTTGATGCTGAGGCGATGCCGGCGACTACATGGCCCGAAGAATATCGTGATCAAATCCATTCATTAGTGATTGAAGACGGGGTGACAAGCATTGGCAGTTGGGCTTTTGCGCATCACTCCAATCTTGTATCTGTCACGATGGCTAACTCTGTCACAATCATTGATTCATACGCTTTTTATAATTGTGGCAGCCTTTCGATGATAACAATACCGGAAGGTGTGACTTCCCTTGAACATGCAGCATTCAAGATGTGTGGAAGCCTGACAGTGATAGACATTCCGGCTTCGGTGACATCTATAAAAGGAGAGATGTTTGTATTATGCGGGCAATTGGAAGTTATCCATGTTCATGCAGACAATTCCGTCTATTCTTCAGAAGAGGGTGTATTATACAACAAGGATAAAACGACGTTGAATATTTACCCCGAAGGGAAAAGTGATGCCACATTTGAAATTCCCCCTACTGTCGAAATAATCGAAGGAAGCGCTTTTAATGATTCAAAGCTCGAATCCGTTTCGATCTCAAATTCTGTAACCGGCATTGGTGTGGGAGCTTTTCATTACTGCAATAATCTTACATCAATCCTGATTCCCGAATCGGTTGAAGATATTGGGGTTGGCGCTTTTGCAGCCTGCGCCAAACTGACTTCCATAGACGTAATACCCGAAAACAAGTCCTACGCTTCGGATGCCGGTATCCTTTACAGCCGTGACAGGAAGCTGTTACACACATATCCCGCCGGAATAAGCGGCGATTTTACGGTACCTTCTATCGTAACAGCCATTGCCAAACAGGCTTTTTTTGGCTGTGGCCTTACATCCATCACGATACCTGACGCAGTGATAACAATAGGAGAGGCTGTATTCGAGGATTGTATCAACCTGAAGTCCGTAACGCTCTCGAATGCCTTGACAGAAATACCTGTACAAGCTTTTTCCAAATGCTACAAACTTGCTGCTATCACGATTCCCAACTCAGTGATAATGATAGGAAGGGCCGCATTTGAAGCATGTACGGGTATGACAGAAGTGACAGTCGAATGGGAGACACCTTTGGAGGTGTCGGCAGATGATAAAATTTTTAACGAGATCAATACATCGGACATCACATTGTTTGTGCCGACAGGTACTTCACCGCTTTATCAGGATGCAGATGTATGGATGGATTTCGGTCGGATTTATGAGTACGAGTTTACAAGTAATGAAGATTTGTCCTTCGTAGTGAAGAAAGTAAAAGCATGGACACAAAACGGCGTCCTGTATATCACCGGCCTCACACCCGGCAGACCCGTGTACGTCTACAACCTTGCCGGACAACTTATGTATAGCGGTTTAGCGAGAGCTGAGGAAGAACGTATCCCAATTACCTGGCGAGGCGTCTGCCTTGTCGTTGCAGGCGAACAAAACATGAAAGTGAACATATAAAAATTATTCTTCATACTCATACCTTGACATTCCGTTCTCCGGCATTTGCCCCGTCCCCCAATATCCATATTCATGCGCCATATAGAGGATTTCTTCTATTAACAATGAACCATTATATTTTCGCTTGAACATTGAACATTCATCGTTTATTACGGTTTCTGTGAGATTCCCAAAACTGTCGT
>JGI24702J35022_10000249_pt1 | contig 30679 bp, 25 predicted proteins | sample TergutTh196P4_FD_35022 | JGI IMG/M metagenome (IMG submission 35022) | reverse complement strand
TGGAAGCTGCATTGTAGTTATCGATGCAAACATCGACCTGCTGCGGCATCCGGGTTGTGGGGGCGGAGCCCTCACGTTAGAAAAGGAGAAATATATGAATAAGGATTTGCTAAAATTGCTCGACTTGTCGCCGGAAGACATCAAGCACATACTTGACACTGCCGACATTCTCAAAGCAGAGCAGAAAGCAGGAAAAAAACACGATTTCCCGGCGGGAAAAACGCTGGCAATGATATTTGCGAAAAACTCGACAAGGACGCGAGTCTCGTTTGAAACAGGGATATATCAACTTGGCGGCCTGGGGATATTCCTCTCGAGCGCGGAAAGCCAGCTCGGACGCGGCGAACCGATCAAGGACACCGCGCGCGTGCTCAGCAGATACTGTGATTGTATTATGATACGCACATATGAACAGGAAGAGGTCGAAGAACTGGCGCGTTTTTCAACTGTGCCCGTCATCAACGGACTCACGGATTTTGCTCATCCATGCCAGGTCCTTGGCGATTTGATGACGATACGCGAACACAAAGGCACGCTTGCCGGGTTGAAGGCTTGTTTCATCGGCGATGGCAACAATGTTGCGAACTCTCTGATCGTCGGAGCATTAAAGTGCGGCATGAACGTGGCCATTGCTTGCCCGGAAGCGTACAGGCCCGACCAACGAGTGCTCGATTTTGCCGCAGAGTTTGCGGGAAATAAATTCATGCTCACGGGCAAGCCCAAAGATGCGGCTGTCGAAGCTGATGTCATTTTCACCGATGTCTGGGCATCGATGGGGCAGGAAAGCGAAACAACAAAGAGGCAGCTCGCTTTCAAAGGGTTTTGCGTCGACGACGCAATCATGTCGCTGGCCAATCCCGGCTGCATGGTGCAGCATTGCCTGCCTGCTCACAAAGGCGAGGAAATCACGGAGAAAGTCTTTGAAGAACACGCACAGGATATCTTTGATGAAGCGGAAAATCGGCTTCATGTGCAAAAAGCAATAATGTATCTGTTGATGAAACAGCAAAACGCAATGTAATCGTATCGGTTCAAAACTGCCGGGTTCGTTATAACTCACGCCCGGTTCGGTATTGATATGAGTATTAAGATGAAAGGAATGAAACAAACATGGACGCGAAAAAAATCATTATTATCGGAGCAGCAGGGCGGGATTTTCACAACTTCAACACAGTTTATCGCGACAACCCCGCATATTCGGTCGTTGCATTTACTGCAGCGCAAATCCCGGACATTGCAGGCCGCAAATATCCCGCATCGCTTGCGGGAAGCCTCTATCCGGATGGTATTCCCATTTATGCGCAAGACGATTTGGAGCGACTTATTAAGGAGCTTGATGCAGATGAATGTGTCTTTTCATATAGCGACATCTCATATTCAACCGTGATGGGGATTGGCGCGAAAGTCAACGCTGCGGGAGCAGACTTCACGCTCTTGGGATATAAAGCGACAATGCTGAAAAGCACGAAACCCGTCGTCGCGGTTGGAGCTGTTCGTACAGGCTGCGGAAAAAGCCAGACATCACGTCGCGTCGCGGAAGCGCTGATGGCGCGCGGGTTAAAAGTCATCGCTATTCGACACCCAATGCCGTATGGAGATTTGGAAGCGCAAAAAGTCCAGCGTTTCGCAACAATCGAGGATCTGACGAAACACCATTGCACCATCGAGGAGATGGAGGAGTATGAGCCGCATATCGCGCGCGGCAATGTCATATATGCCGGAGTTGATTACGAAGCAATATTGCGCGCTGCGGAGAATGACCCCAACGGGTGCGATGTCATTTTATGGGACGGCGGAAATAACGACTTCCCATTTTATCGCCCCGATTTGATGATCACGGTGACAGACCCGCATCGTCCCGGGCACGAGCTTTCATATTACCCCGGTGAAGTTACGCTTCGCATTGCCGACATCGTCGTTATCAACAAAATCGACAGCGCGGATTTTGATAATATTCAAATTGTCAGGAACAACATTGCCCGCGTCAATCCAAACGCCACGATTATCGAAGCTGCATCGACCATCAGCGTCGATAAACCTGAGATCATTCGCGGAAAGCGCGTTTTAGTCATTGAAGACGGCCCGACGCTCACGCACGGGGAGATGAAGATAGGTGCCGGAGTTGTCGCTGCCAAACGTTTTGGCGCGTCCGATATCGTAGATCCGAAGGCCTATGCTGTAGGCACGTTGGAAAACACATACCGCACATATCCCAATATCGGCACGTTGCTCCCGGCAATGGGATATGGCGAGCAACAGATGCGCGACCTATCTGCCACAATAGAAAAAACCCCATGTGACTCGGTGATCATCGCCACGCCGATCGACTTGGGGAGGGTGATAGATATAGGCAAGCCAAATACGCGGGTTGAATATAGCTTGCAGGAAATTGGCCGCCCGAATATGGACGATGTGCTGGCTGAATTCGTGGCAGAACACCACGCATAATGCTTCTTTCTGTTCATGACCGATGAGGCCTTGAGCAGAAGCGCCTCAACAGAAACTGTCGTGATGGCTCCGCACCCACAGCTATGACACCATCAAACAAAATCCTTGTCGCAATATCTGCACTTTCCGGCAGCGCCAACCGGGGTTGTCTGGACTAAATAGGACTCCGTCTGCGTAATGCAGGCGGGGTTCTGGCATTTTTGCGTATCGCCAAAAGCCACTATCGGGTTCGGCGTCAGCTTCGGCAAATGAAAAAAGTCAAGCAAGAGCGCCATTCTGATGTACATACCGTATCTAGCTTGTTCAAAGTAGATTGCGCGCGGATCGGAATCGACCTCCGGGTCAATCTCGCCGTGCCTTGGTAGTGGATGCATGACGAGCATATCATGCTTCGCATGTTGCATGTCTTTGTTTGTCAGGACATAAACACCTTTGAGCCGCAAATACTCGGAAACATCTTCAAATCTCTCTCGCTGAATGCGCGTCATATATAAGATATCGAGCTCCGGCAGGCTTTCTGCAAACAAAGCAGTCTCCGTGAACTCCTGGCCTCGCATGCGCATCTTGTCCAAAACGTACTCCGGCATGCGCAATTCATTAGGGGAAATAAGGCAGAAACGAACGTTTGGGAAAATAGAAAGCGCCTCGACAATCGAATGAACAGTACGGCCATACTTAAGGTCGCCGCACAAGCCGATGCAAAGATCGCCGATCCTTCCGCGTTTCTGCGCAATAGTCGTAAGGTCTGCCAATGTTTGGGTAGGGTGGAAATGCCCACCATCGCCGGCGTTGATGACGGGGACGTCCGAATACAGCACAGCAGCAGCAGACGCACCTTCCATCGGGCTTCTGATGACGACAGTGTCTGCATAGGAAGAGACGATTCTGACAGTATCCGCAAGAGTTTCGCCTTTCGACACCGATGTGCCGAGCGGATCCGCGAAGCCGAACGCCGAGCCGCCGAGCCGTTGCGCAGCAGCTTGGAATGAGAAACTGGTTCTTGTACTCGGTTCAAAAAACATTGAAGCGAGGATCTTTCCCTTGCAAGAATCGATGTAATCGTCGGGTTTTGCAATGATATCACAGCAGCGCGAATACAGCGCCTCCCACCATTGCAACGATATATCCCCTAGTCCGATGAGATTCCGCATTTGATCCATGCTATGCCCTCCATAAGTGTGATATCGGCGAAGCCGCCCTGGTATCCGGATGCCGCATGCAATGCAACTCACCGTACACAATCTGAGTGGCGGCTATATTTCTATGCGTGTCCATTTGCCTCTCTTATATCGGACTAAAGTGATGAAGTAACTAATCATAAAATCTGACGAAAGGGCGATCCACACGCCGGTGAGCCCCCAGCCGAGTTGGTTGACAAGCAGAATGCCGACTAATGGGCGTATTAGCACCACGCCGATGAAAGTGGCGACTGCCATGAATTTTGCATCTCCCGCGCCGCGCAATCCGCTGACATATATAAAACGAGCATTCATGAAGATATTGACTGCGGCGATGATTTTCAACATATTTGCAGATAATTGTATGATATCCGCATCATTGCTATATAGCCCTGATATCATTTTCCCGCAAGTGAACATAAAAACGGCTATTGCTGCCGAGACTATTAATCCCAGCCATTGCGTCATGCGGACATAGACTTTCGCCAAATCGATCCGCTTTCGGCCGATGCTTTGGCCAACAAGAGTCGTGGCGGCGGTTCCAAAGGCCATGCCGGTCGTAAACGATAGTTGCTGGATATTCATAGCGACCATGTGCGCTGCATAGGAGATATCGCCGAGAGCAGTGACAATTGTCGTAAACCAAAGCGAGCCTATGCGCATGAGGACTTGCTCAGCTAGTGATGGTATGCCGATGTTGATAATCCGTTTTATCATCGGAAAATCGAGCTTGAATAGTTTCTTGAGGTGGAGCGTTATATATTGCTTGCCTTGCATGACAACGAAAAGGGCCATGATAAGTCCTACAAATTGTCCGATTACAGTTGCTATGGACGCGCCTTCAACTTCAAGCCTCGGAAATCCAAAATTACCGCCGATTAGGCAATAGTTAAGCGCAACGTTCACCAGGTTCGCGACAGTATTGTTATAAAACGTCGATTTTGTGTTACCTGCTCCGCGAAGCGCGGAGTTGATCGTGAAAGTTAGTGACATTGTGGGGAAGCCATATATCTGAATCTTGTAATATGCAAGGCCTTCGAGTATCGCTTGCTCTGAGAGCTCCGTGCCGGCTATCAACCGTATCAGCGGCTCGGCGAGGATCGCCATTGTCGTGCATATGACCACTGTCAGAGTGATCGCGAGGAGTATAGCCTGGTTCATCGCGGTGTTGGCCCCCAGCTGGTTGCGCGCGCCTTTATTTTGAGCGACAAGGGCGGTTGTTCCGACGTTCATCGCCATGAAGGCAGCCATGAGGATAAACTTAGGCTGCGAGACAAGGCCAACGGCGGATATGGCGTACGCGCCTAATCCGCCTACCATTATCATATCTGCCATGCTCATTAGTGACGAGAAGACGTTTTCTGCCAGCGATGGCCATGTCAGCGCAATGATCAGCTTGCGTCTTTGCCCTGTGCTTTCTACTTCAATGTCTATTTGTTTGTCGTGCGACGCAAAGGTTTCTTCATCTAAACTCATGTACTCACTGCTTCCATGTCTTTTATTTCCGACATAATATCACATTTTTTTACATTGCGCAACGCCGGGCAAAAAGAATCCGCCATAACGGCGGATCTTGTGCTGCTGTTCACGCCCACCTCACCGGGCGTGAAATCTACCATTTGTAAATCTTGTTTGCTGCTAAAAGACTGTTTTCAACCTCATTGAAACTGCGCCGCTGCACAGCGTATGCGAAGTGAGCCTGACCCTTTTCTTTGACGAAATTGAAAGATTGTTCCCGCGGATGATCAAAGGAGATGACAAAGAATAATGATACTCCGTGTCTGACAACGACAGCTTAGCGCTGCCCGCCGTCATGTTAACCAGCTCGCATAACAAATCTTCCATATCATCCATGGATATCTCGCTCTCCGGCGACCCCTCGATCGCGGAACACAACGTGCGGAGGCTCGCATCGCATGAAGAGATGAAAACAAGACCCCCCTTATCGCCATTGAGATTCATCACGCAAACAACATCATCGAAATCGCTATCTTTCTCCGCAGACGATACATCGAGTCTAATTCCCGATACCTTCTCAACCACATCGACGAGCGATTGCGCAAAGACAAATCCGAGCTCATCAGACGAAATAACCCTCATTAAAAATCACTGTCCTCTCCCAGACATTCCAAAATTTTCGATTGTAGCTCATCGACCGTGAACGGCTTTGTCAGGTAATTATCAGCGCCTGCGCGCACAGCAGCGACGATGCTGCTTTTTTGGCTCTCCGTCGTAACCATCATGACGGGGATTTCTCTATAAATATCGCTTGTTTTGATTTCGACAAGCACATCAAACCCGCTCATCTCGGGCATGTTCCAATCCAAGAGGACCAAGTCGATTTCCTTATATTGTTCTGAGAGTTTCTCCAGAGCTTCTATGCCGTCCTGCGCTTCAACTGTGTCCATTTGCAAAACGTCGGCAGCCGCTTTTATGATTTTTCTGATCGCGGAGGAGTCGTCGACTACTAGCAGTTTCATGTCGTTACCGCCTTTTTTGTATAGTACGTGATGTTTTCATAATGATTGGCGTCAAAGTCGTCTTTGAACAGCTCNGATAGAACATAGTTCCCCGTAAACAACACCCCGTTNTCATTTAGCGCGTTATTCATTTTTTTCACTATTTTCCGTTTGAGTTCATCATTGAAGTATATAAGTACATATCTGCAAAAAATAATGTCAAAAACCCCGAACGCGTTATATTCTCTTTGCAAATTGAATTTTTCAAACCTGACTGCGTTACGTATGCGGGGCTCGATATCCCATGCAGAGCCATCAACTGTGAAATATTTCTCCCGGTAATAATCGTTCAGGCCGCGAGTCATGCTGATTTTGTCGTATCTTCCTTTTTTTGCAATGTCCAGCACCCGGCTCGAAATATCAGTGGCAAAAAAGTCGAAATTCGACAGATTGACTCCGCTGACCTTGTGCTTGCTCAGATAATCGTCGATAAACATTGCTGTCGAATAGATTTCTTGCCCTGTCGATACTGCGGCGCACCATATCCTCACACGTACTTTCCTGCCGGAACGAATATCATCCACCAACCCGGGAAGGAATGATTCTTCGAGGAGTCTCCACGGCGAGCTGTCGCGAAACCATAAGGTTTCATTTGTGGTAATGGCATTAATGACCTTTTGGTGCAGAGGGGAATCGGGGGAGGCTGCCAGTATATCATAGAAATCCCCGAAAGACGCAGCGCCCGCATCGATCATCAGCTTCGCAAGCCGCGTTTCTATCAAATATGCCTTTTCAGGGGGTATGAAAATTCCGCACCTATCACATACATAATCTTTAAAGAGCAAAAACTCACTTTCATTAATAGGTTCTTGCTGTACCATGAAATCCAAGTTGCTCAACCCCCGAAACTCTTGTCGTAATTGAAGCTCTCCAACTCATGCGCGATTCTGTCCAAATCGACGACTTTGTCTGCATTGCCGCTCTCTACGGCTGCGCGAGGCATTCCATATACTACGCAAGTTTCCTCGCTCTGCGNTAAACAGAAGCATTCCTGCTTGTCTTTTAAAAGTGCAAGCCCTCTCTCGCCGTCATGCCCCATCCCTGTCAGTATCACAGCCAACACGCCCGATCCGTTATATGTGTCGGCTACTGATTCAAAGAGCACATCAGCCGCTGGTTTTACGCCGTTGATTGCCGGAGAATCCTCCAGAATGATCCGAGCGTCCGCGCCAAGTTTCATATGAGCGCCCCCGGGCGCGATATATATGATGCCGGCTTTCAAGGAATCTCCGTTTTCGGCGACTTTGACATTTAAGCGGGTTTTTTGGTCCAGGTTGTATGCCAATGTTTCCGTAAATTGCATCAACATATGCTGGACGACCAATATCGGCACGGGAAAGCCCGCGCTCAGCTTCGGCAGAATTTTTTCAAGGGCAAGCGGCCCGCCTGTCGATGCTGCGATCAGGACGATTCCGGGTTTGAAGCGGCTTTTTATGATTGCCTTTTTTGGTTGAGGCTGCTCTGGTTCATTACAATCGGTCTTCATGCCAAATTTCGCGTCAATGCTCCTGATGATGTCTGCAATCTTGCTTTTGATTACATCATAATTGTCGTTATAGCTGCTGTTGATCGGTTTTGTCAGACAATCTGCAGCACCGTTCATCATAGCTTCCGAACACAAATCCTGAGTGGTCAATGATGGGCGCGCGGCAACAAGAACGAAAGCTTTCGGCAATTGCACCGCGATTTCGTTCAGCAGCGAAGACAGCTCCGCGACCTCGGCGTCGATGACGATGATCTCATAATCCCTGCGCCTGATTTCCTCATGCGCTTTTGCGCCATCAGCGACACAGACGACATCAGCATCGCAATTCAACTCAGTCACAGCCTTGGAAAACATGCTTCGATATGTAGCCGAGCTGTCTGTAATGAGGACTCTTAACTTACTCATATTTGGGTTACTTTGAATGATGATGTGAACACCTCTAAATCTCCTGCGATTTTAAACAGTTCCTCGCTCGATTGCTGCGTTGAATCGGCGCTGGACTGGAAAATGCCCGCCTCGTCATTGATGTGCTGTATATTTCTCGAAATATCTATGACTCCTGTAGTGATCTCTCTTGCTGCACGGTTTATTTCGCTGATATTATTCGCAGCCCGCTCGGAATTCATGGCGATCTCCTGTGACCCGACCGCAAGCTCCGCCGTGGCTTTCGCTATTTCATTGACGCCTTTTGTAGACTCGCTCACGGTCCTTGTTGCAGACATGGCGTTTTCGGAAATCCTGCCGATTTCCGACGTGATATCAGCCATGCGAGCAGCAGCGGCAGATGACTCAGCGGCGATTTGGTCGCTCCTGCTCCCCTGTTGCTTGATTTCTTGCGCAAACGATGTCATAAATTCTGCCATACCGTTTATAAAAACAGTGATCTCCGACACAGCCGAAACTGCTTCTGGCATATTGTTTTGCATATTCTCGATGTGGTCCGCTATTTCGTCGGTAGCGTCGGCTGTTTGCTTTGCGAGCTCCTTCACCTCATTGGCAACAACCATGAACCCCTTCCCGGCTTCGCCCGCGCCTGCGGCTTCGATTGCAGCGTTGAGCGCAAGCATATTTGTCTGATCGGCGATGTCGCTGATTAAGCTGACGATCTTCCCGATTTGTCTGCTCGCGGTTTCCAGACGCAGGATTATCTGGTTTGTATTATTGGCCTTGACATCCGCATCAGCCATTCTGTTGCGCGCAGAAACGCTGTGCTCGCTGACGACAAGGATCGATTTGTTTATTTCTTCAACACTCTCGGCCACGCTGCTGAACGCATCCGAGACCAGCTTCACCGCGCCCGATGTTTTTGCAATGCTGTCGTTGATGCTGTCGACGAGCGAGCTGGACTGTTTTACCATCGTGCTTGTCTCTTCGGCGGCTGCCGCAACATTGCTGATCGTGGAATTGATTTCTTCAATCGAAGAAGCAACAGCGCTTATGTGGGAGCTTGCGGTGGATAGCGCGTTCGCGGATTGGCTTGTCCCTGCAGAAAACTCCTCCGTCGTCGAACTCAACGATGATGTTTGTTCTCTTAAATCTATGCTGTTTTGCGCCATTTCAGAAGATACCGAGAGTATGTTCTGCGCTGTAACCCTCAGGTCATTGACGATGACATGCAGGCTGAGGACGCTTTTTTCGCTGAACTCGATGAGCGCGTTGCACGCATGGACGAGCTCCTCCATCACGCCTCCGTTGACAGGAGGTATCCTGAGCGTGAAGTCGCCGTTGGCGGCTCTTTCCATTATGCCGGATAGAGAGGTCAGCGGGTTCACGATGGAGCCGGGTATTATTATGGACATCAACGCGCCGGCAACAACTATGACGGCAATGAGAATGATGACAAGGGCCGTGAGCCCTCCTCCCGCTGCGGCAGAGCCTGCAACCACCAATCCGACAACCCCCAATGCGATCCCGATAACAACCAGGATGAGAAACGCCAATATCAGCTTTGTCCTGATTTTCATGTTCTTCAACCATTTCATCAAATTATCCTCCAATAGTTCCATATTTAAAATGCTAATGTTTTGCTGCTGTTACGCCTTTGCGATTTTTTCTTCTGTTTAAAACTTTTCATATATCGATTCAACGTCAATAATTCTATATAGTTTCCCATCAAGCTCAGCCAGACCGGAGATAAATGAAATGTCTTCCTCTTCTGATGTCAGGTATGGCGGCAGAATTTCCGACTCATCAATCGTGATCAAATTGCCAGGATTATCTACGAGCAGCCCCATTTGCCCGTTCCCATTGGCGAACGACTTTAATATGACGGCATGAGCAGCTTGTTTTCCCCTGCCCCTGCCCAGCAATTCTGCAAGGCTGAGGAGCGTGACTATGCCGCCTTTTAAATTTGCAATCCCTGCCACTGCATCAGGCGCGGCGGGTATTGGCGTGTATGCCATATTCCGCACGACTTTCTGCACCACCGTCACATCGACAGCAAAAAGCTCGCCATCCGCGACCAAGCTCAACCCATTCATGACAGTCCCTCTTCAACAGAAAGTCGCGCGTTCGCTACTTTCTTCTTTTTCATTTTATCATTTTCTATTTCGGCGCTGATAGCAGCCGGGTCGAGGAAAATGATGATTTTTTCGTTGTATGTGCTTGTTCCGAATATGAAATCGCTGGCAACCCGGTCTTTATCATATTTGAATGCAGCTTCAACCTTGTCGATGACCTTTCCCGCAAGCAATCCGACGGGAGAGGCACTGTGTTTCAAAGTGAGCAGGAATAGTTTATCCTCGACATAACGACGGCTTTTGACCGGCGCATAATTCTCGGGTCTGACAATGCGGATTGTCTCTCCGGCAATATTGATAAACCGCCCGTTTCCGATTTCTTGAATTTGGCTTGGATCGATGCTTTCTATTCTCAAAATTTCGCTTGTCTCCAGGGCAAAATACTCCGTCCCGGAACACTTGAACAGAATATATTGCTTGTCTTGCGAGCTTTCCGGTTCGGCGTATTCCTTATACGAGGATTCTTTTGCAGATCCCTTGACCCCCATCAAGCGCAATATGCCTTCTGCATCTAGAATTGCAATGGCGTTTCCTGTTCCCAAAACGGTTACGCTCGAATAACATAGGCAATTGCGGAAGAATTTCGGCAACGGTTTGACCAATGTCTGCTCCGTATCTTTTGCATCGTCTATCAAAAGAGCGAAAGTACTGTCTCCGGCTTTGAGGATGAGACATTTATTGACATCGCGCTCCATGCATTTTTCGAGCAGCGCTGCCGCCTGTGGTGGCTCTTGCCCCCTGGCTTTTGCGCATATCTCATCCATAGTTATGACAGGGATTATGCGTGGCCCCAGAACGAGAATCAATGAATCATTGACCCTCTCGAGGCGCCTCGTTTGCATCGTGCGCCCTATCCTTATTATTCTTTCGACATTGGTCTCAGGCACCGCATACTGGATGTTATCAATCACAATGATGAGCGCTCTCACGACAGAGAGGGTCAGAGGCATCCGCAGCCTCATGATGGAGCCTCGATCCGGCTCCGATTCAATCTCAATCGACCCACCCAGTTTTTCAATATTTGTCTTTACAATGTCCATGCCAACGCCGCGTCCGGACAAATTCGTCACTTGCTTTGCTGTCGAGAACCCCGGTTCCAGTATTAGCTCATATATTTCATTATCTTGCATCGTTGATAATGCTTCTTCTGTGACGATTCCGCGCTCGATAGCTTTTTGCTTGACCGCCTCAATATTGATACCTGCGCCATCGTCCATGACTTCAATNACTGCGGAGCCGTCGCGCATATATGTGTTTAGCGTGATTTTGCCTTTTATCGGCTTTCCCAGTTCCGCGCGCCGCTCCGCAGNCTCAACGCCGTGGTCGGCAGAGTTCTTTACTAATTGCGTGATCGGGTCAGTTATTGCATCGAGCAAGTATTTGTCGAGCGTGACCTCGCCGCCCATAATAACAATTTCGATTTCTTTGTTCAGCGCTTTTGCGGTATCTCTGATAATTCGTGGGAATTTGCTGAAGATGACGCTTATCGGCTGCATCCTCGTGAGCATGACCTTTTCCTGGATTTCACTCGTGAGCCTGTTCATGTCTTGCAAAATTGGCGTCAAGCCGACGATTGATTTCTTGTGGTCCGACGTCGTTGACAGCAATTGGTTTCGAGTCAATACCATTTCATTCGCCAAATCCAGCAGGCTGTTGATGACTGATATGTCCAGATGGATAAGAAAATCGCTCCCCTGCATACGAGCGCTTCCGGACGCAGGCTGCGCGCCATTTGCAGAGTTATCGTTGCCGATGGCGGCGGCATCCTCTCCGCTTTCAGCAAATGCGGCTCTATCAGGCGCATCGCCCGGGTCGCTCTTTCTTGGTCCGAAGACCGACTCCCTTGCGAGCGGATATATATGCTTCTTGTCGATTTCAATCGCTATGGCGAATAACTCAAATTCCAAAACGCTGGTGATAAGCAGCTCCAAAGTGGAGGTGTCGCGCTCGGACAAAGCGAGGATGATCTTTTGCGTAATAGTCTTGGGGTCGTTGTCTCTCAATATATTCTCCGACTGGCCGTTCACTATGGCTTCTGTGATATCTCCAATCGATAAAATGCTGTCCAGCATTCCCTCCGGGTGTTTATAGTACTTGCCAAGACCTCTATTGAACATGATGTTAACATAATATATCTTATGTCCATGCCTTGCGGCAGCCATCAGCGCGCTTGCTGTGCCGGGGTTTTCGCAGTCGAATGGTATTTCAATTATCTTTACGGCATCTTCAGCGGCTTTCGGCGGTTTTTCTACATTTGAATATTTCTTTATTGCTTCAATTACTGTCGATATTTCAATGCTTTCATCATTTCTCAGATTGTCCACCAAGTCTCTCAGACAATCCACGCTTTGCAGCACGACGTCGGTTATTTCATCGCTGATGATTAGTTTGTCGTCTTTGATTTGTGAAAAAACGCTTTCCAGTTCGTGCGCGATTGCGACGATTTTTGTAAGTGAAAAGAAGCCTGCTGTGCCTTTAAGGCTGTGCGCGGCCCTGAAAACGCTGTTCATTTGCTGTGCGTCGTTTGCAATCGATTCCGGCTCGAGAAATGAGGTTTCGATTTTTTCAATATGCGTTCTTGCTTCTGTTTCAAAGTCATCGAGGAATATTTCAGCTTCTGCGTTCATCTTTGTCAACTCCTCGTCATCGCCTTCGTGGCCTGCATCGTTTCAACACTTTAATAATTATAATAACATAAATGAAGAAAACTTCAATAGTAGCTTTTATTTTCTACATATTTTTGATACAATGCTACTATTCCTGCGCATTGCTGGAGCGGAGCAAACATGCGCTCAAAGGAGGCTATCGTTCCGATGGCGAATGGATTTGATGAAAAAAAGCATATTCTTGTCGTCTGCGACTCGCCGCTCGTCCTTGCGGAAATCAAACTGAGCCTCATGGATTCATATGACGTCAGCATTGCTGCGACGAGCGCTGCTGCAGTCAGCACATTGGAAAAACACGTTATTGCTGCTCTGATCATCCATGTCGGGAAAAACAATAGCATACCGGTCATGTTTGCGGAACTACAGAGCGTTTGCATAGAAAAGAAAGTGCCACCGATTTTTCTGTCAGACAACGATGATGAAAACACCGAAGCGAACGCATTCGAAGCAGGGGCTGTGGATTATGCCGTCAGAAGACCCGGCAATGCGAAAGCGCTCTTGCGCCGCTTAAATCTGCGCATCGAGGCAAATGAGACAGCGGCATTCTTTCAAAACGAGCGGCACGACCGGGGAGAAACTACAGGCGCCCCGGAAAAGACTCTTGCAGGGAAAACGATCCTTGTCGTCGACGATGTCGCATTGAACCGCGACTTGATTGACGGCATGCTTTGTGAGATCGAAGGGCTGGAGTTGGTTTTTGCGGAGGACGGCGATGAAGCGGTGGAGAAATTTGCCGAAACGCCGGATCGGTATGCATTAATTTTGATGGACGTTCAGATGCCAAGAATGAGCGGGACTGACGCGACAATGGCCATAAGAGAATCCTCTGCTCCGAACGCTCGTGAAATTCCGATTATCGCATTAACAGCAGGCGTCGAAGAAGCAGAAACAGCTTCATATTTAAAAGCCGGCATGAATGACTATTTGGAAAAACCTATGAATTATGAGCTGTTATTAAAAATGGTATCGCGATATATTATTTGAGAGGGTACTAGGACACAATAACTACCGTTGACGCCCTGGCCCCAGGCGTGAAATTGCACCACACGCTGTCCACGATTAAGCAACGCTGATGCAGAAATGGAGGTTTTGAGCAATGAACGATGAAAATAAAGAGCGATCTCATCAGAATAATCAGCCTCCGCTAATGCGTAGGTTTGTGCTCTTTTCAATCACTCTATTCATGATTATCTTAATTTCCGGCAGCGTATCGTTCATTCTGTCAATGCGCCAGATTATTAGGAACAACAAGGCAGGTGAATTGGCGCGCTTGCTCGAAATCGAAAAGATAAAACTGGAAACATACGTAAACAGGGAAATAGTAATTGCGCTGCAGCTAGCTGAGTCGCCGTTGGTGCAGAGGTATTTTTCCGACCCTGCCGGGTTGTCCAATCTGAAAAGCGTGGTGTTTGACGAAATTCAATCATACCGCCGTTCTTTTGCAAGCAATACGATTTTTTGGATCAACGATGCTGACAAATTATTTTATACTGACGATGATGAGCCTTTTGCTCTCGACACCGAAAAACCTGAAAACTATTGGTATCCCATGACTTTATACGAAACTGAAGTCTATAACTTCAACATAAACTATAATCCTGATCTCAATGTTACGAACTTATGGGTCAATGCTCCCGTTTTCGGAGACAATGGCGAGCCTTTGGGCATGCTTGGCACCGGCATCAACATTACAACATTCATTGAAGCGATATATATGAATTATGGAGACAGGGCCGATCTATATTTTTTCAATTCATCGGGAGAAATAACCGGGGCGAGAGATATCGAGCTCGTCACTTCAAAGAGGAACATCATTGATGAATTTGGAGATATCGGCGCTGATGTCCTCGACAAAGCCAGGGACCTCGTTACTGATGTCATCATCACCATTGATACTCCGACCGCGAAAGCAGCATTCGGGCGCGTTCCGTTGTTGGAGTGGTATATGTACGCAGTGATCCCGGACACAATAGCTGATTACGACACGACGATGACATGGCTTTTCCTGGTCGTTATTGCTGCAATAGCAGTCATCTGCGTCGTTTTCAATATTTTTATCGTACGCTTGTTGGAACCATTGCGTAAGACGATGATTTCGCTGGAAATAGCATCGCAGGCAAAGAGCGATTTTCTGTCGAATATGAGCCACGAGATGAGAACGCCAATGAATGCTATCATCGGGATGACCACGATTGGTAAAAGAGCGGCCAGTCCTGAAAAGAAAGATTACGCCCTGAACAAAATAGAAGACGCGTCGACGCATCTGCTTGGGATTATCAACGATGTGCTTGACATGTCGAAAATCGAAGCCGACAAACTGGAGTTATCGCCTGTCGATTTTTGCTTTGATAAAATGCTGCAGAGCGTCATGTCCGTCATTAACTTTCGCGTCGAGGAAAAACATCAAAGCTTAGCAGTTCAAGAAGACGATGATGTGCCGCAATATATCATCGGGGACGACCAACGGCTGGCACAGGTGATCATGAACCTTTTGTCCAATGCTGTCAAGTTTACTCCGGAGGGCGGAAACATCGGTTTCAGCGCGTCCCTTGTCGGTGAAAAAGACGGTGTATGCGAACTGCGCATGGAAGTGACCGATAACGGAATTGGCATATCGCCGGAGCAGCAACAAAGGCTATTTAAGGCGTTTGAACAAGCAGAGAGCGGAACGAGCCGTAAATTTGGCGGCACGGGGCTTGGGCTATCGATATCAAAGCGGATCATCGAGTTGATGGATGGCCACATTTGGGTCGAATCCGAGCCGGAGCATGGCTCGCGGTTTATATTCACTATCAAGACGATTCGAAGCAAGAAAGAAGAACTCTCTCCGCAAGAAAGCACGGAGCATGCGGATGATAATCTTGACGATGAGAGTGTAACGACGTTTTATGGAAAGCACATTCTTGTGGCGGAAGATGTAGACATCAATCGCGAGGTGCTGCTGGCATTACTGGACGGGTCGTTATTGACCATCGATTGCGCGGTGAACGGCCGCGAGGCCCTCGAGATGGTTGCCGCTGCTCATGATAAATACGATTTGGTGTTTATGGACATGCAGATGCCGGAGATGGACGGGCTGGAAGCGACACGCATGATTCGTGCTCTCGCCTTGCGCCGAGAAAACAGATTACCAATCATCGCCATGACAGCGAATGTATTCAAGAGTGACATTGAAGAGTGCATGGCAGCAGGAATGGACGAGCATATCGGGAAACCACTAAACCTGAACGAGGTGTACAGATGCTTGCGCAAATACCTCATCCAGCAGCCTCCCGAGTTCAACAGGCGCGTTTCGGATCGAAGGGTCAACGAGCGCCGCAAAGGAGATCGCAGGAGGAGTTGAAAGTGAATTATACGAAATTTGGAGAGGAGCGTTTTTCATATGATCAAAATAGGACAAAGCATGCACCCGAACTGGGTCAACGGTGATTTGATAAAACTTGATGAAGAGCTGCGGTTGTTCAATAAGGCGGGCGCGGAATGCTGCGAGCTTGTGCTGCAGGGATTGGATGTCGTCATAGGAGCACGTGTGATCGAGCAGCGCATGAGAGCGGTCATCGACGTGCTGCGCCGCCATGATTTTGTATATACCTTGCACTTGCCGCATGGCTTGAACCTTCTCGATGCGGAGAACCTCGAAGTGAACATGAGGGTATTCAGAGCGGCGATCGACTTCGCGCGCGCTGCGGGAATATCGCTCCTCAACCACCACGCAGGAATGTACAAGATTGACGACAAGATAAAGCTGGATGGGAAAGCGCCGCCTGACTCCAACACAATGATCAAAAACGAAATCGAACAGGTTAAGTCTTTGGCGCAGGAAGCGCCTGACATTATATTCTGCATGGAGAATGCGCTGTTTGGCACGGATCCGGAAATATCAGCCGCAGCCGGAGCCGACTCCATGATCGAGTTTTATAAGCAAGTTGATTTGCCAAATTTCAAGCTGACATTCGACATCGGGCACAGTTATCTCTGGAACAAGGGCGATAACTCCGCATTGCTCGGAGATATGGCGAAGCTGCTTCCGTATGTCGGACACATCCATCTCCACGACAACTGCGGAGTCAGGGTGGGCATGAGAGCCGCCTTTGGCGGGAACGGCATAGTCACGGGAGGCGGCGACATCCATCTTCCGCTAGGCTGGGGCAATCTGCCAATCATCGATGCCCTTGCCTTGACCAAAGACTACGAAGGCATCATTAATTTGGAAATCGAGCAGCGATTTAAAGAGTATTACGGACAGTGCATTGCATTTGTACGTGAACAAATTGCTTCCATGTAAAGATGAAAATATGATGATTGCTACGCAATCATCATATTTTGATTGTGCGCCCGGCATGGGCGCGGCGTAAGCGTCAAACTCTATTTGTAGTACTTAAATTTATTTTTTTCATACTCATCGTTGATCCAGCCGTTGCGTTCAATGACGACGGGATTCTCCTGGTTCCCCAAAACACCGCCGCCAAATGCGTAACCGCCTCCGGGCGCCAGCTCGTCCATGACCTTGCGGACTTCCGCGCGAATTTCCTCTTCAGACGTCTGTTCCCAGGACACCATGCCATTACTCTCAAATCCGCCGCATATCACCAGTTTCCTGCCGTATTCGCGCTTGATGGCAGGCAAATCGTTAAATCTGGGCTGCGCGGGATTCCATGCATTAAACCCCATGTCGACGATATATTTGACGAAAGGCCAAAAAGCCCCGCAATTATGATGTTCCGCTGGAAGGCCGGCCTCTTTGTATAAGGCGACATCCGCACGCCACATCGGCTCAAAAATATCAAGAAAAACTTCCTCGGAGACAAAAGGCGCGCGTTCGTGGGCAATATCGTCGCCCATGCAATAGACATCAGGCTTATACCAATAGAGATAGTTTTTCCCGAGCTCCGTATTGAGATCGAGAATGAAGTGAAGCAAATCCTTGACTTCCTCCGGNTCTTCCAGACAGGCAATCAGCGCATTGGTAAAGCCCATGAAATANGTAAGCATCATGAAGTAGCCATTGCCGACGCTGCCGCCACCGACCTTCAACAAGGCGGGGTCGCGACCATCCAAGTCCTTTTTCGACATCGCTTCCCAGTCGATCTCATCCATGATCTTTGGCCTTTTGATGACGTCGCGCCATTTGCGGATGTCGTCGAGAATAAACTCATTGGGTTTAGGGATAGGACCGCTATTTGGTTCCAAAACCATGGGAATGCCAAAGAACGAGTCTTTGAATTCCATAACACCGGGTTCGGGCATCCGCCCCAACCCCGACGGGCGGACACTGCAGCTCATCCAGAGCGATTTGGGGACATATTCCGGAATTTCGCCGTTCATAACGCGCAGATAGTTTTCCTTTTCCGTGAGATGCGTTGACATGGTATCCCTCCTTTAGCAATTTATTGACACCGGAAATTAACTCAACTTCCCCAGGGCTTCGAGAATTTTGCCGGGAGAAGCCGGCGGATCGACCCATACGCCGATGGCATTGTGAATCGCAATGAGCAATAAATGCGTGTTCGCAAGCGAATGGCTGATTCCGGAAGCCCCGTATACAGCATTGCCCGCGCGAGTTTCAAGGAAGATTTTTTCGATAGGAGGCGCATCGAGCATAGTCAATTTTTTGTAATCGATCATATTGTTATTGAGCTTTACGCCGGTCCTCTCGTCAAAAACATACTCCTCGAGCAGCTGGCAGCCCTGGCTGAAATACATGACTTGATCGATCTGGCTTTCGAGCGAAGTCGGACGTAAGACTTTCCCGACATCGGCAGCGACGCTAAAGCGTAATATCTCCACCTCGCCCGTCTCTACATCGACGGCAACATCGCAATAAGCCGTATTCATCGTATCGAGCTTTTTGCCGAAATAGCTCCAGATTGCAGTTGGCGGCCTGCCCGTATACGTGGCGACGACATGCTGTGTGACAGCTTGCGCGAGCGGTAGGCCGAGCGAAGGGTCGCTCTTTACGAAAACGCGCCCGCCGTCGAAATCAAGCTCCTCGGCATCATGCCCCTTGAGAGGATTCTCGCCCTGCCAGGACTGGGGGCCTTTCATGGCAGGAGGAAATGGATTAGCCGCTTCGGCTGCAGCCGCTTCAATAATCAGTTGCTTGAACTTATAAGCGCATTCTTTCATTGCCCACGCAGACGCAGTGCTGCCGTCAGAGCCTCCGCCGACAGGCGTGAACGCTTCTCTGTAGTCGAACTCGACTTCGATATCGTCATATTCGAGCCCCAGCTCCTCTGCAATGACCATAACATTGCATTCAACGGCAAAAATCCCCGTAACAGGCCCTTGTGTCGGCAGGAACACTTTCCCTTTGCGAAGCTCGAGCTTGCATTCATAACCTGAAACCGCGTGGCGTGGAGATTGTTGAAACCGGAACGACGAGCCATGATAGCGTCCATCCGGCAGCTTTTTAGTACCGCTGGGATGCCAGCTCCAATTCATTTGCTTTCTGCCCGCTTCGAGGCAAGCTTCAAAACTGGGAACAGGATCCCTATCTTCCTGCGAATCCGGGCCGTGCAGGTTGAGCTTGGCGATCTCCATCGGGTCTTTTCCTAGTTTCTCGGAAATAAGGTATATCGCCATCGTGGCAGTGTCCCAGTTAAACGGACAATGCTGCCCGCTGAGGAACATCCGCCCCCTGTTGGAATCCACGATATCCATACGTTGACGGGTATTGAGGCATTTCAAGAACTGGTACGGGCCGTATGCTTGGTCGCCATATGTGGCAAACATCGTGTTGCCAATGATGCCGCCATCTGCAATGGAATAGTCGTCGATGGCAGTAATCTCACCTTCGTTGGTGTAGCCGACTTTCATATACATATATCGTTGGTTCATCAAAAAGTCGAAAGTCTCCTCGCGCGTCTCGGAGCATCTGACAGGCCTGCCCGTGCGCCTTGCAAGCAAGGGAGTGATTTCTTGCGACCTGCGCATACCCCAGTCGCAGTACTTCCCACCTTGAAACAATCCTTCTTGAACAGTTTGTTCGATCGGGATTTTATACATGGGCAGAATGTTCGCCAAACGCTGCACGGCGCCTTCGATATGTAGAATTTCCATCTCACGGTACGGCTCGTTCGTCCACCATGCGACAGAAGCAGCAGGGTTTGGCATGTGAGAAGCAAAGCTCGGAAGCATCAAGCTATATTCGATGATGTTCTCGGCCTCCGCCATAGCTTTGTCAACATCGCCGTCAATTTTCTCGGCATATGTCACATTGCCGTTCCTCGGCTCTTCGACCGGGCCGCGAAAGCTCATGACAGGGTATAGCTTGTCTTTTGGGCGAACGACAGGAGAATTGGGTTCCTTACCCTTTAAGATATCGACGACATGCGGCAGAATCTCCCATTCGATGTCGAGGAGTTCGAGGGCTTGCTCGCAAATGTCCTCGTTCTCGGCGACGACGATCACCGCGACCTCGATGCCTTCTTTGTCGGCGTAATCATCAAGCCAAGGCCTGCCGACAGGCCTTAAACTCTTGATGTCTTCGTCTTCCCATGTGACTATGTCGACAACACCCGGGAGCGCTTTAGCTTTTGAAATGTCCACTTTGAGCACGCGCGCATTAGCATATGGGCTTCTGAGGAACTTTGCGTGCAACATATTTGGCAAAACATAGTCGACTCCGAATTTTGCAACACCTGTGGCGAGCGCTTTTGACACTTTGCCCGGCAAGTTTGGCTTTCCGACTACCCTGAAATCTTCTCTCAGGCCGTTGACTCCAATGACATCAGGCATAGAAATATCCTCCTTATGTATCAATGTTTTCTCGATTGTGCCTATTATCTCATGTTACCTTCAAGAATACAAGAACTTTGTTGATTGAACGAATTCGTAGCTTCGATTATCGCTACTTCACCGGGCGTGAATTGGAATCGATTGTCATAATCGAATGCGCGCAAAACAGCGTAGTGCTGTTTTGCGCGCATTCGATGCAATAATTGCTTACTGCCTATTTGGCTTCTTCGCGGAGTTTTCGCCTTTGCCCGGTTTACCTGTTTCTTCTGAATCATCAAGCTTTGTGACAGTCTTGGTTTCACCGCCCGAAATATACATCCTCCCGCATTCAGGGCATATCGATGAATGCAGCATCACCGTTTGGCTCACGACCTTGCCGCCGCTCCTTGCGGCTTTTGCGTTTTCATGGCTGACGTGCTCGCCTTCGTGCGCGGAAACAGCGGATGCAGCAGCGTTCGGGCTGATATGCGTCGGCGTTTGGAAGCTAACGGACCCATCATTTGATCTGTCCATATACTTCCTGCTGGCGCAAGTTTTGCATTGTTCCGGCTTCTTTATTTCTGAGGAACTGCCCGTTTTAATGCCGATAGCAGGGTCTTCGTTATCTGCAGGAGCATTGCTACCGTTTGCCGGAGCAAAGAATGCTGCGCCGGGAGTACCGTAAGTACCGGGGTCGAACGTTGCGACGGGAGCAGCGGGGGCTTCGGGGGTATCGGGAGCGCCCGGGCCGGTATTGGCGTATGTTATGGGGTCCAGCGGCCTGCCGGAAGCATCAGGAGCGGGAGTCCCACTTGTCGTAATAGGACCGCCATTTTCATAATATGCGTACGCTTCGGGAGAAATGTCCAAGACATAAGCAGGGCCTAGTACCCCTCCATCAAATGCTAAGTCGCGCCAGAATACAACGATGGGGGTATCGGATTGCGGCATTGACAAATCCAGAATATATGCCGGACCGATAGGGATGTCTTGTTGGGTCGCTGCAACGGAAGATACATTCTGAGGCGACAAAGCAAGAGGCGCAGCAGGCGGCAAGCCGGGCGGCACGCTCTGTGGCGATGCTTCAGGCGTTGCAACAGATGGCGCGCTTTGCACCAACAAGGACCGGCTTGCTGTTTGATTGCCAAAAGGCAGCCCGGAGGCATTATTTGCATACCCTGATATTGGCGGAGAAATACGCACAGTACCCATCCTTCCGAAAAACATTGCGTTGTGCGCCACCCGGCCAAGCGCTTCGCATCATGCTGCGTTTAAAAGGCCAGGAGCAGCGGGATTGTTATCTTTTATAGAAATCGCGCCCATATCTTGTCGCTTCGTCAATGACAACCTTTGTCTTGCGCATAGGCTCCGGGTCGTTCAACGCGCCGAGGAAGCCACCGCCCCAACAGAAGCCGCCGCCGGGGGCATATGCATCGATCGTGTCTCTGACAGATTGACGAATTTCCTCATCTGTCACATCCGGCTCCATCAGCCGCCCACGTCCGTCCCAACCGCCTGATATGACGAGCTTATTGCCATATTTCGCCTTAATCGCCTTAAGGTCGTTGCATGTCTGTGCAGGATTCCATTCTGTAAAACCCATCTCGACCCATAAATCGACCAGTGACTCGCATTTGCCGCAATTATGCATCGAAATCGTGCAACCTCTGTCAAGCCCACGCTTGACATATTTGTCGTGGTGCGGGGCGAAAAACTCGCGATACATCTCATCGGAAACAAATGAAGCTCCCCATGCGGCTGTGTCATCGGCAATTGATAGTATTTCCGGATTATACAGATCTAAGACATTATCAGCGACGCTCATATAAAACTCTGAAAGGAACTCCAACAGTTCATGCACAAGCTCCGGCTCTTCGTATAAAGCCAACAGTCCGTCCTCAAAGCCCATGAAACTCATCAGCAATTGAAAATATCCGAAATGCATGGTGAGGGCAAGCGCTGTCTGCTTACGGTCGATACCCGAACTCTCGATTCTTTCCTTGACCAGTTTTTCCCAATCTACACCGTTGAGATCAGGCGCTTTCAAGACATCGCGCCAATTCTTCAGATTGTCGAGCGGCAGTATGAACTCGCTGTTGTCGGGAATGAGCGCGTTGCCGGTGGATTCTGTGGGGACATAATTGACTCCCCATATGTCGCGGCCGCCTCCTTTTTCCATCTGAGGGCTGAGCAGCGGCGGTCCCATCATCATGGTTGCGGGGTATTTCCCCGGTTCTGACGGACCCATACGGCTGACCGGTATCCATTCAGGAATTTCACCATGATATACTCTGAGCAGGTTTTCTTTTTCTGTAAGCATGTGCGCACCTCCTTATGAGCAGATTCTAGCATTTATTGCTGTGGTGGTCAAGAGGGAGGCATCTCTGCGACATCATTATCTGAGGGACTGACCGCGCCGGTATCCATGTTCGTACTGCTCTCCGTATTTGCGTCGTTTTCCGCGCCCACACCGGACTCCGTACCCACGCCTGCGTTGACCTCAACGTTCGCGTCAGTTTCAACGTTTGCGCCGGCCTCCGGATTTGTGCCGGTTTCCTCGCTCAAGTTTGGTTGCGCTTCTGTCCCGGCCTCTATCTCCGCGACAGAATCTGATTCCGCACTAGCATCGGTTTCTTCCTCGATGATGTCAGGCTTGATTTCCACGAAACGCACCATCGTCCGATATGTATTATCTTTCTTGCACGTCAATAATGTGATATCCCAGCCATCAACAGCAAGCACTTCCGCGCCTTCCGATTTATGCAGCGAAGAATTCTCGATTGCTCTGTAAAAGTACGTGACGCCCTCCCTTGTTGTAAAAGCAATCTCGTCTCCGTTTTGGAAAGTATCAAGCCCTTTGAAGTGGCTGTTAATATTGTGCCCGGCAATGACAAGGCGAATTGGCCTGTCAGTCACCAAACCTGAAATTCTGCAGCATGATTTATTGAGTAGTGCGCTTGAACACTCGCTCAAAACGGGCAACCTGACCCCCAGTTTTGGAATGCTGATGATGCCGATAGTATAATATGTCGGGGCAGACCAGGTGCCGCCGGATGAATCTTGCGCGTCGTCGTTTCCACGATCGACGGCGGGGCGTTGCCCGACATAACTCTCCGGTTCAAGAGAAAATGAAGGATCGCCTGTGCCGTTAATAGCCTCTGCGGCTGATGAATTGCTGTTATATGCTGAAAGCCCTTGAGAATTGAAGTTCGACATCGTCATTTCAGACATTGGTGGCAAATCCCAATCAAACTCGGACATCATTTCATCGAGCAGTTCCTGTGCGCTCACGCCCGCCTGGTAATCGAAGATTTGGTTATATACGAACAGTCCGCCGGCAGCCAGCAGCATTGCAATTCCGGCAAAAATAAGGATTCTCGAAATCAATTTGCTCTTATTCATAGTATTGCCTGTCCTTTCAATTCGCACAGGTGCGCAGATATGTCTATTATTCATTGTTATTGTAATAATGTCAAGGTATCATGCTCATAGTTTATTGAAAGTTTACATGATTTGCTACTCCTGTTCACGCCCTCGCGCTCGGCAGACATTTATAAACGACCATCTCAGCGGTTATAGATAGATATCGATTCTATGGCCTCCGAATTGCTCTTTGCCTTCACAGACGCGCACGCTTGGCAACGTGCGCGTCCGTGATTATAAGGAGGAGTGAACATGAAGAATCATGGTTAAATCAATTTTCATTCTTCTTTACGTTGACTGCTTTCAGCGCTACCCCTGCTCCTGTCAGCAGCGCGCTCATCGCGAAGAGTGCAGAGTAGATTGAGGAGGTGCCGGTTTGCGGGAGTTCGCCGAGGGGTACGTCAGGATCGAGAATTTCTTCTTCAGCTTCATCTACAGCGCCTAACACGGCTTCCGGCGGTAAGTCAGCTAGCGGCACATCAAGCACAAACTCTACGTAGTCAAAATCAGCAAGCGGGGTGTCTTCGAGGACGATATCGAGTTCTTCGTCTTCCACTACTTCGAGTACAGGCTGTGTGATGGGTGTGATTGGCTGGACGTTGCTAATATATCCGCCATTGTTGTTGCCGTTGTTGACGATGGTTTCTTCTTTGCCGGTCTCTTCTTCTTTGACATCATCGGGGTCGCCGTTGTCATCAGGATCGCCGCTGTCATCGGGATTGCCGTTATCATCGGGATCGTCCTTATCATCGGGATCGCCCTTGTCATCGGGGTCGTCCTTGTCATCGGGGTCGCCGTCATCGGCGGGGTCGTTATTGTCGATGGGGTCGCCGTCGTCGGTGGGGTCATCATTGTCAATGGGGTCGCCATTGTCTTTACCATTATGAATCCTGCCACCGCCATGTCTGTTGCCGGAATGCCTGTCATGATCGCGGCCACCGTTATCATCAGCGGGGTCATCGCCGTCGCCGTCGTCGTTGTCGTCATCAGCGGGGTCATCGCCGTTGGCGGGATCATCGTCGTTGGCAGGGTTGTCGTCATCGTCGTTGTCGTCGCCACAATATGGAGGTTCCTCGTCAAAGCTCCATATAATATTGCTTATGGATTTTCCGTCAGACTTGTACACAGTATTTCCTGAATCCAGTCGGTATGTGTTTCCATTATTGCTGAACGCAATCTCATCATCACCGTAGAAGAAAGTGATATCCTTCACATTGCTGACCCAACCGCCGCTGACATTCTTAACTAATACATTTGTGTAGAACCATTCTCTGAGCTGATCTTCGTTCTCGCCTCTTCTTGACTCAGGAAGCCAAATAGCGACTTTGCTGTTCTCTCCGTCTTTAAAAACAACATACGTGAGTTCGCCGGTTCCCAAACTGCTACCGGAATTAACTCCCTCTTGCCGAGTTGCTGCTGCAAGGCTTGGAATTGCCAATGTAAACGCGAGGGCTATCACCATTACGAATATGAGCGCTTTCTTTGTGTTTTTCATTTTTGACATCTCCTCATTATTTGAAGTTCAATATATTTGCCTTGTTTGTTTGGAATAATCGCAGTATACGCCTCAATAGTCACACGAGTGTTACATTTATCAATCTTTTACACAAACAAATATTCATTTGTGACTGTTTATATTTTATTTTCAATTGAGTGGCGTTCATTGAGCTTGATTATTGGCGAAATGCCTGTATACGTTGCGAATGCTGGTGTTTTCGGATAGTACATTTTCCGGACGCAGCCGTCTAGCATGCTCGGATCGTCTTCCGACCGTGCTTTTTTCACCATTTTTGTCACAACCGTATCCGAGGGTGATGCAATAAGTAGCATATTGTGACACAATTGAAAAATTATTTGTCGAACGCAGCGAGAGCCGCGCTACGCTTGCGTGGCATGACAGAGTGAGTGATGACATCAATGGGTATTTACCCCGCAACTTGCTGCGGAAGACGCCGCAAGGCGGCGGATCCGAGGCTTGCCCCGTGGTAAATACCTTTTATTTTTGCTTCCATATTTCCGGCGATTCTGATATACTGCACAATATATATGTAGCAGTTAGGTGTCATACATGGAGAATAACAAAAAAAATTCGCCCGATTTTGACGGGACAGGCGAAATCATGTCATGGATCATCACATTTATCCTGACAATAGCTTTTTGGCCTGTTGGTCTTATCATGCTGCTTAAAAAGCTGAATGTCATCGGCAAAAACAAGACATCAGCAAATGAAAACCAAAGCGCAGAGGAATGGTCGGACAGTTGGACAGGTGAGTGGGGCAGTCGTGATGCTCCATGGTCTGTACGAAATTCTGGCAGCAAAAATAAGAACAACACGAAAAATGCCGAGGCCAAGTACAAGGAAGCTGCGCGAAGCGCGGAGGCTGCCGCACGTGAAGTCGCTGCAGAGATTGCAAAGTCTGCCCGCGAAGCCGGACAAGCAGTAAGGCAGTCCATTAATGAGATTTATAGCGATTTTTCGCGCGAGTTTTCGCAAAATAAATCGCCACGGCAACAACAGCAATCGCAACAGGAGCAAAAGCAACAGCAACCTTCGCAGGAGCAAAAGCAATCACATCAACGGGACGAAGAGGAACAGCAATCACAGTTGCATCGGAAGGCGCATCAGGAAGAAACGCCCGAAGGATGGAGTTCTGTCAGTAGTTACCGCGACCCGAATGCGCAGACGCAACAGACCCAGCAGACGCAGCAGGCGCAGACCCAGCAGATGCAACAGACGCAGCAGACGCAACAACAGACAAAGCAAGCTTATTCGACCGCCGATCGCAGAAACAATGCATATACGCAATCTTCTCACTCAAACGCAGCATGGTCAGCAACTTCCGCACAAACAAAGACAAAGAAAACGCGCTCGGTCCTGGACAAGAAATCCGGAAGAGCGATCTCGTTCATTCTCCTTATTATATCAACCGCGTTGATAATTCTCGGCGCGAATACGATTGCAGGAGCATCACGTGACATATGGATCAATAACCTCAACCGTTGGCCGGATTTCCTCCTTGGCGTGTTTTATTTCTTTGGAGGGCTTGTCACGCTGTTCGCACGGACAGTGGGCGTGCGGCGATTGGCCAGATATAAAAGGTATTATCAGTTCGTTTCCGGATACGATGCTGTCGCTATTGGAGACATCGCAAGAGCCACAGGCCGGTCGGAGAGAGTTGCGAAACGGGATCTTCAAGCGATGATCAATGATGGCTACCTTGGCTGGGATGCGTATATTGACAGCAAAAGAAATTATCTCATCCTCACAGCTGCAGGCGCTGAAGAAGTCGCAAATTCCATGGGAGGAATATGGGATTCAGTGAGCAATGCGGCCACGCCCGGGACGCAATCCGCATCGTCTTCGGGAGGCGCATCTGTTGCGAGCAACGATGGGCAGCCGCAGAACCAATATATGGCGATTATGCTTGAGCTTAGAGAAATCAACAATTCCATTGCTGATGTCGTAATTTCCGAAAAGGTCGACAAAATAGAGGAACTGACCGGCAAGATATTCCGCGCGGTCGAGGATAGTCCTGAAAAACTGCCGCAGATACGCAGGTTTATGACTTACTATTTGCCAACAACGCAGAAATTGCTCCGTTCATATGCAACTTTGGAAAAACAAGGGATCAAAGGCGAAAACATTACCACTACAAAAGACAGCATTGGCCGCATTCTTGACACGCTTGCATCCGGATTTGAGCAGCAGCTCGACCAGCTCTTTTCTTCGGATGCCATCGATATCGCTTCCGATATCAATGTGCTGGAGAGTTTAATGCAACAAGATGGGCTGACGGGAGACAGGCCTGTGATGGCGGCTTCCGGCGCGGCGGGTTCAAGCATGGGCAGCAGCGCGGCGATGGCTATAGCCGCAGAACCTGAGCCGGAGCTGAAGTCAATGGAAGGCGTATGAGTTATGCGGCATGCAAAAAATAATGAGCCTAAGGAAAAGGTCGATGTATTAGGCGTTGGCTTTAACAACATTAGCATAGATGAAGCCGTCGAAAGAGCAATGGCAATTATCGAATCGTCCGGAAACGACACATCTGAGAACGCAAGCTTGCCAAACGAGAACGCCAATAATATGATCTATCGCAGTGCCTCTGAAAACTCCCGGCCATCAGACGACTACGACGTCAAAGCTTTCGACAGCGAGATAAAATATGAAAAAACATACATCGTGACTCCGAATCCGGAGATTGTCTGGCTGGCCAGACGCGACGAAAATCTGCGCAATACGCTAAACAGAGCGGGACTCGTCCTCCCTGATGGAGTCGGTATTACGATTGGCGCGCGCATTCTCGGTACTTCGCTTAGCAAAGGCAGGGTGCCGGGCATTGATTTTGTCTCCGCGCTTCTGGAAAAAATGGCGCTGACCGGCAAGAGTGTCTTTCTATTCGGAGCGAAGCCCGGAGTTGCCGAAGACGCAGGAGAAAAACTCATGCAAAAACACCCTGGTCTTGTGATTGCAGGCACTGCGGATGGATATATCACAAATTCTGACACGGTGGCCGCTCGCATCAACTCCGCGCATCCGGATTTGTTGTTAGTATGCCTCGGCGCCCCGAAACAGGAACTCTGGATGGCTGATAACCTCAGCCACACAGATGTCAAAATATGTGTCGGGCTTGGCGGTGCGCTTGATGTTTTCGCAGGGAGGGTAAAGCGTGCTCCGAAGCTATTTCAAAAGCTCGGACTGGAGTGGTTATACAGATTAGTTCGCGAACCACGCCGCATCACACGGATGATAAAGCTGCCATTATTTATTTTCGTAGTAATATGGAGACGATTATGGGCAAATTGATTGTGTTTGAGGGTATTGACGGAAGCGGAAAATCGACGCAGTTCGAGTTGTTGTGCGCTGCGTTGTCGCGTGAAAGCCGAGACTTCCTCCGCGTCAGGTTTCCAAGATATGACAATCCTTCGGCTGCGCTGATTAACATGTACTTAGAGGGGGACTTCGGAAACGACCCGGACGCGGTCAATGCATATGCTGCTTCGTCGTTTTTCGCTGTCGACAGATTTGCATCATATAAACAGGATTGGGGCGACTACTATAATAACGGAGGGTTGATCCTGACTGACAGGTATACAACGAGCAATGCCATACACCAAGGTTCAAAGCTCCCATATGAGCAGCGAGCAAGCTTTTTTAAGTGGTTGTATGAATATGAATTCGACTTAATGCGTTTGCCGGCCCCTGATGTCGTGTTATTCATGGATATCGATGTGAAAACTGCAATACGCAGGATTAAACAACGCCAGTCAAACGCAGGAGCACGCAGCGACATCCACGAAAACGATATTTCATACTTGGAACACTGCGCTCAATGTGGAGAGCAAGCTGCTGAATATTTCGGCTGGCGAAAGGTCCAATGCTATATTGGCGAGCAGGAGCGTACGGTGAACGACATTCACGACGAAATCTACTCCGCGACCATTGGTTGCTTCGATTTTCCCATTATGAGGACATGATAATGTCAATAAAAGATGAATTACGCGTTAAATTGAAAGATAAAATCAACGCTTTGCCGAAAGAGTACATCGATGATTCAGACAAAGGAATCACGCAGCGCGTGTTGTCAATGGATGTATTTAAAGCAGCTCGGAACCTACTATTATATTATAGCGTCGAAAGGGAACCGTTGACGCACGAAATCGCAACTGCAGCGCTTTTGTCGGGAAAGGCTGTCGCATTTCCGCTTAGTTATCGCGGTGGGATCATGCAAGCGCGCGCTGTATCAAGCCTCGATGAGCTTCGGCCTGCCATGCTCGGGATACCCGCGCCTCCTGATACGTCAGCGCTAGTTGAACAAGACTCGTTGGATTTGATCATCGTGCCTGCTTTAACATATGACCGGGAAAGATACCGACTTGGATATGGCGGCGGATATTATGACAGATATTTACAAAATGCGCATGCGATCACCATTGGCCTCGCGCGTGGGCGTTTGATCGCTGAGGCTTTGCCGAGAGAGCAGCATGATATTGCAGTGAATTATGTGGTAACGGAGGCTGATACGATTTAGTTACATTTCTACTTTATCATGTAGAAGACATAACGTGAGGCTCCGCCCCACAACCCGGACGCCGCGCGCTAAGGCACTAACGTGGGGTTCCACCCCACAACCCAGACGCCGCGCGCTACGGCTAAATTCGTTCTACGGCGGAAGTGAATTCCGCCTACGAATTTTAGCCTACGCACCGTCGCACCGCGCTTCGCGCGGCGTTAGCACCTGACGGACATAAACTACTTGTTTTTTATTATTGTTGTGCGTCCGTCAGGTACTAAATGATTCGTTCCGTCTGACCAATGCGTGCAGGATTTATGCTGGGGAGTGAATATTTTGCCCTACGACTCCGATGAGATAAAGAAATGGCTTGATGAGGCAGTCAAGAAGATTCAAGCAGAAAACAAAGAAACCGAGCCTGCACATAAAGGCTCGGGCGTTGCTGATGCGCCGATTATCAATGATGCTCCAATCGCCGAGGCGACTCCTATTGAAACAGAAATGCCGATTGGTGACGTTCCTGCAGTAGAGAAGCAGACTCTGCAAGAGGATGCTTCCGGCAACCAACTCAGCCTCCTCACAACATCGCAACCGCCCGCAACGCAGCAACGTCCGCAGCCCCCCGCGACGCAGCAGCGCTCGCAGCCCCCCGCGACGCAGCAACGCCCGCAACCGCCCGCGACGCAGCAACGCCCGCAACCGCCCGCAACGCA
>JGI24702J35022_10000248_pt1 | contig 30696 bp, 22 predicted proteins | sample TergutTh196P4_FD_35022 | JGI IMG/M metagenome (IMG submission 35022) | reverse complement strand
TGTCTATGTGTGGGGCTCTCAATGCAAAAATAGCGACACTTAAATTATGCCTATCATATCGGCAAACGCTTGATTTTCATGGGGCAGGTAAGGAGTTCTGACTTTAAAAAAACCTGACAGAATTAACCTGTCAGGTTTTTCAATATAACCGATGTGTATTTTACAGTTCAATATCTGTGAAAGTAATGGTAAATTTATCTCCTACAGGTTCTCCCGTATCAAGGTCAAATCCGTCTTTCAAATCAACCCGTACTTTTTGATAAGATGCATTTCCACGCCCTCCATCTGTTGCTTTCATGTACCAATGCGTATCAGTAGCCATTTCTACGCCAATAAAATGTTCTCCTGAAATAATTATATCTTCTTCTGTAATTGGTGAGGCATACAACAGCATATCGGGTCCCCATCCATCTTTATCGCCCCATGACTGGTTCCAGAAGGTTGCTTCATAAATCAGTGATGTTTCATCTACACGTTGCAGACACAAGCGATTATCTTTGCTCCAATTGTTGGCTGGATCTCCTGAAAATTTTGACCAGCCCCAAGAATCTAAATAGATGGCGTCAGGGTAACCAGATAATTTACAGGCATAAACGCTATAGATGAACGGGTCAACTCTGATGAGCCACTCTCCTGATGTGCCGATCATTTTCCATGTGGTTCCACCTCCCATGAAAACATCCATGTCGGGTGTTGCTTTTGACAAATCAACGCCTGTTGCTGTAAATTCCTCATCCTTTCCCAGATCAATCACCCCTTCGTATAACCAGAATGATCCCTCTTTCTTCGTCAGAGAGCCGCCGGCAAAAGACATAACTGCAGGAAGCGGTGAACCATTCACAACAAATCCTTCGTTGGTATAATCCAATGATTTGCCGCCAACTTCCAAAGATAATTTATTATACTGAGTCCCGTCGTAATATAACGTGAAGATGACATGGCCGCCTGTTGAAATCAAGAAACTTTGTGCTTCGTCGTTAGTTGTTCCCTCAACAATGTTACTGCCGTCGAAAAGAATATACTTTTCTTCACCGCCTATTTTGAAACGGAATTCTCCGGGATTAATATTACCCCACATGCCTTCTTCTGGTCCATTATCGCCACCTTCCGGAGGTTCCCATGTCCAGTATTTTTGTTCTCCCGAAGCGTATCCTGTCATTTTCATTTTGGCTTGTTCTACGGTGATATTTCCATCAGCCCAATGGCCGGATATATTGCCGAGAATATAAATATCTTCATCTATAGGCTGCCATGGATTTCCTTCTTCTATATTCAAAGCAAATGTTGTAAGGTCAAATTCAACTCTTACAGTTGTTGCTTCGGCCAATCCGAAAGTAATGTTACCTTCGGCCAATCCTGTGACAGCGCCATTAGCCCATCCCCAAAACATACCTGTCTTGTCAGCCTTGGTGTAGATTTTTCCTGCAGCATTGGCAGGAAGTAAATCTTCAAGCACATATACGCCATCTTCTTTAACCATTTCTTTAATACCGCCTGCGTCTAAATACAATTTCTCAAAATCGGGTACTGCTACGCCCGACAGGGTAACATCACCGGAAACGGTATTGTTCCCACTGTTTTTAACGGTAACGTTAACGGTTACATTACCCGCCTGTGCATTTTTGGGAAGCGGTACTACCTGTGAAAGATTCAGGTTGAATTCTTTCCCGGTCAACATATTGGTTACTTCAATCAATGTGCCCTGCGCATTGCTTATAGTAACCGTGTAAGAACTTAACCCCGTATCATCGGTAAATTTACCGGTAAGGGTTACTACATCTCCGTATTTTACGGAAGCGCTTGGAGTAGCCGCCAGATTTTCAATTTTTGGCTTACCATCTCCGGTAGGTTCATCTTCTTTTGGATCCTTTTTACAAGACTGAAAAGACAAACCCAATAAAGTCAATAAAAGTACTGAACTAATTACTTTTTTCATGATAAATAATGGATTAATTTGATTATTAAAAAATTTGATATAAAAATTTAAAGTTTATTTTTTTTTGAACCAATTCTCGCCGGCGTATGCTGCCGATGAAGATTTGGTGATTTTAATCAACTGGTACAGATTGTTGTATCCCGTTATGGGATTCCAAACATCCTTGTTGGCCAGTTGAACGGAAAAATCGGGGTTTCCGTACAATAGCGGCTCCGGGTCGGGCAAGTTCAGGTGCAGATAATAGCCTCCTTCAGGCATATCTTTGGGAATACCCAGACTTAGCTTAACTTCTGTGAGGGTTTCCGGCCTCCAGAATCTGGGGTCTTCATCCGTTTCGGCAAAATATACTTCGGAGGTATCTTCGTTGATCAATATAAATTCCACTTTTCGGGGATTGTACATACTTGCATACCCCTTGTTATTCAATTTGATATGGATATTTAACGTTCCACCCTGTGCAATTTCATTGGTATAAGTTGCTGATTGTAATGCAATCCTGTAACCCATATCGCGGATGATCATGTCCATGCATCCCTGCGTTTTCCATCTGTCGTTCACTCCATGATAATAATCTTCGTTGAGGTATGACCATCGCAGATTGCTCATTTCCGTCATGGCTTTCTGGCAATCGGCAGGATCAACTCCTTCGGGAGGGCAAGTCTCGCCACCCACAGGCAGATATACCCCTTCGCTGTTGATATACGCTTTTTCGACTTCAATATTGGCATAAGTGCCATAATCGGTGGTACTCGCCAGGAAACAATCGTTGTGATGTCCTATTCTGGCGGCCTTGGAACCCGAAAATGCCTCTGTCCGCTGTAAGGGTGTTGTTCGCTGAGTATATTCGGTTTTGTAGGCCGGTGTTCGTACCTGTATCATTCGTCTTTCGGGCAATACCTCAAGCATTTTATTCAGTATGGAAGCCCTGATAGCGGGCGTTTTCAAGTTATTCGACGAATAGTACCATTCGCCCCAAGCTCCGATAAAACCGGCCTGTAGCATGGCGATCACATCCGCATTTTTTTCGAAAACAGGCTTCAACTGATCCAGATGCTGCAGGATGATATCCAAAGGAGCGTCCTTGCCATTAATTTCCGAAGTATATGCGAACCGCATGACGCATTTCATTCCCGTTTTTCGAAGCGCCGCCATGTCGGCGTCAATCTGATTCAACGCCTCCTGTGTGAGGGGTTTATCGGTGAATGACCTCAGGTAAAAATACCTGAAGAGCAAGGTAATGTTTTGCTCGCGGTACGATTTCATCGTGCTTTCGCTAATCACATTGGGTTTTGTGCCCAAGTCGGTATCCGAGTATTTGTAAAATCCTCTTTCCGGATTCGGAAAAATAGCGTCGCTTGGCAGATAAGTTACTTCGGAAGTCGGTTCCTCACTGTTACCGTTTTTCTTGTCGCCTCCGCACGAAATCAACAGTCCGCATAACAGCACAAAAAGAAAAAATGATTTCATTTTATTTGTTCTTGAATTTTGAAATCTTTGCATTGTTGAATTTTATTGTCCATATCCAGGGTTTTGAAGCACTAATCCCTTTCCATCCACAATAACCGATAAGGGCAGAGGATATAAATATTTGTCCTTACTTGCCAAAGGCGCTATGCCATCGTTCAACTCCATTACGCGGTCGTACAGTTTGTCGTGGCGTATCAAGTCGGCGCGGTACTGGCCATTTTCGCACCAAAATTCATGGCTACGTTCGCACAGCAATTGGTTGATAAATTCTTCCTGTGAGGGAGGATTTGTCGTCCAGACCTTATTTTCCAAACCTGCTCGCCTTCTGATGATATTGATTAATTCGATGGCTTCATCAGTAACGCTTCCTCCCGGCTTCATGACTATTGCTTCGGCTAATGACAACAATACATCAGCATACCTGTATACCACACAATCCAAGGCTGAATGACCATCGTAATTGTTCGCTTTTAAATCCAATTCATATTTTTGTGGAATCGGTCCATATTGAAAATAACTGTCGCCGCCAGTATTGTCGCGGTTATATACATTATTACCAGCCATATATTCGGTGATGATGTATGTTTTGCGTTCATCCTTCGCTTCAAAAGTGTCGTAAAACCACCAGGTACACCGAGCCATGTGCCATCCGCCGAGACCCGGAAAATCACCGGGCAGAATTTCTTTTTGCCAGTGATTAACGCTGGTGCCTTCGTAATTACAAGGAATGACAAAGATATACTCTGTATTGGCAGAGGTCATACCTCTGAATTCGAATAAAGAGGGATAACTTGGCATCAGCGCATAACCGAATCCGGGTGCCATCATTTCGCGGGCAAGGGTTTCCACTTTACTATAATAAGTTTTATCATGAACAGTTTGGTGCATATAAAGTCTGATTAACAGCATTTTGGCAAGACCTTTGCTAAATCTTCCGTATTCTGTTTGTCGGGGAGCCGGCAAATGTTCGGCAGCAAACAACAAGTCGTCCTCGATGAATTTCACCATTTCGTCATTTGATAAACGCGGCAATGGTGTCTCGTTCAACGGACTTTTCAACACTTCAAGCGGTGCAATAACCAACGGACCATACATGTCGAAAAGGATATACGACAAATAAGCTCTTGCGCATTGTACCTCAGCATTATAACGGTTTTTCAGTTCTACGCTCAGACTGCTTTCGTCAATGGCGTCCTTTACAAGCGTGCAACGGCTTATTTTGTTGTGAAATCCGTTAGGCGCTGAACGAGTGTAATAAAAATAAGTGACATCGCTGTGCGTTTCGTTGAACGACAGCTCCGAACAAAGCCTCGCACCGCCCCAGTCCTGGTACAGTATTTCGGTGCAGCAGTCGTTGACAAACATTTGTCCCCGTTCGGAAAGAGAATTGATACCATTCCACCAATCGCTTCGCAAAGGATTATAACATGATAATACCAAAGATTTTAAATCTTCTTCTGTTTTTGGAAAAATAGAAGGATTGATTTCCGAATAATCAACAGGTTCTAAAGCTCCGTGACAGCCTACAATGATTTTTGTGATCAGTATGATTACTATGATTTCTTTGATTTTGAATAACTTATTCATGATTCATTCATTTTATATGTTTCCTTAAAATTTCAAATCTATCCCAAACGTAAAAGTTCTTGCATTGGGATAGGACGCCGCATAAGCGTCTGTTTCGGGATCAAGTCCTTTGTAAGGAGTGATAACGAGCACATTATTAACGTCAAAATGAAAACGGCAAGAAGTAAAAACATGAGACATGATCGTACCGGGAAGCGTATATCCCAGCGAGATGTTCTGCAATCGTATGAACCATACTTTTTCGTAAAACAAATCTCCCCTTCCATAACCTGTTGATCCGTCGCTGAAGAATGAACTGGGATACTTGTCGGAAGGCTTATCAGGCAGCCATCTGTTTCTCACACTTTTCAGTCGATTGTATCCGAATTGCGCCATTCCCCAACAATCATAACCGTAGGCCATTTTAGTTGGGTCTTCCATCATCCGGTCGAACATTCCATAAAAGTTGAAATTGAAATCGAACCCACGAAAACTGATGCGATTGTTCAACCCCATGATAAATCCGGGGTCGCTGTTTCCCAGAAGTCTCGTATCGGCGTCATCCATTTCTCCGTCGGGTGCTCCTGTCGTCAAAAATCTTCCTTTTTCGTCCACTACAGGATTTCCATCGCCATCTCTCACATATCCGTTGAGGTCAGCCAGAATAATTTGTCCTGCTCTCAACCTGGATTGATGCTCAGGCTGTGCTTCTCCCGCCTGTAAAATACCTGTGGCTTTGCGGGCGTATATCGGACGGATAGGGTCTTTCTCTTTTTCATAAACCGTTGGTTTCCAGTCTTCGGTTCGTTCTAACCACTTGTCTTCGTATATGGTAAAAGTATAATCGGTAGTCCATGAAAAATCTTTTCGTGATATATTTCGGGTATTCAGGGTGAGTTCAAATCCGTGGCTTTGAGTTTTTCCGATATTGGCAATCACAAAACTGATGTCATGGTATGCGTTGAGCGGTTTCATATTCAACAAATCCGAAATCACCCGGTTGTAATACTCAAATGTAGCGGAAATCTTTCCATTCAAAACTGATACATCTAATCCAACATTCAACTCGGTAGTGGTTTCCCATTTCAAATCCGGGTTTTCCAGCCTTTGCTGGAATACTCCAATGACCCTTGACTTATCCTCTTTAGCATAAGCCGGTTGCGCATAGTATGATGCGAAAGCGTTACTCCCAATATCCGCATTACCGGTTTGACCATAACTGACGCGCCATTTCAACATATTGACGAAAGGTTTTGAAAAGGTCATAAAATCTTCATCGGCCATGTTCCATCCCACAGCCACCGAAGGGAAATATCCCCATTTATGGTTACGAGCAAATACGCTGGCGCCATCAGCGCGCAGAGTCGCAGTAAACAGATATCTATCCATCAACGTATAATTGATTCTACCGAAATAGGAGGCCATTTTGTTTTCCGATCCGGAAGTTCCTACCACTTTGTTGCCTGCTCCTGAATCTAAGTTGTACCACAGAAAGGCATCGGTAAGAAAATCGTTGTTCCCCAAACTGTAGGCACTTGACTTGAACTTTTCAAATGAATATCCTGCCAATGCCGTTAATTTGTGCGTTGTGTTAAGGTTAAAATTGTAATTAACAGTAAATTCAGAAAGATATTGTTCGTTTCCGCTTCCGTAAATCAGGGCGTTTCCGTTGGTATTTCCTCCATGCAGCGTACTTTTAGGCTCATAAATGTTACGTGTCTGTATGGCGCGGTCAACTCCTACATTATATTTAATGAGCAAATTTTTAACCGGTTCAGCCATGAGGCTCGCGTTTGCCAAAAGTCTGTCCATTATTGTATTATCCGTATTTTCCAATAATGAATATGGATTGGGTTGAGTACCCAGTTGCGGGTTGATAGGATAAGAGCCGTCCTCTGCTTTTGCTTCTATATTCGGCCCCATTTGAACTGCTGCGCGTATCAACCCCGATTTTTCCCATTGCCCATCGCCCAATGGCGTATTGTCGTTATCCAACCGCGATGCAAGGATATTGAATGACGTTTTGATGTATTTATTGATGTCCTGGTCGTAGTTGATTCTACCCGAATAACGCTGCATTCTCGAATTTTTGATGATTCCCTGGTGGTCGAAATAATTGAGCGAAACCGAGTATTTAGAAGTAGACGTCCCGCCCATCAGGCTTAGATTATATTGCGCCATCTTACCGTCGCGCGTTACTAATCCAATCCAGTCAGTTCCTTCGCCTGCTTCATCTATTTCTTTGTCAGAATAAGGAAGGTTATATTGAACCCCGTTTTGCGGAAAACGTATCGCCTCTTCTAATGTTCTGTTGCCGTAGGGGTAAACCGTATTAGTGTACATCCACAGGTCCCAGGTGGCAATATTCATCTCCTGCATCCATTCTTTCAAGTTAAACACATCATACACATCCGTATGTTTTTGGATGGCATAAGAAGCGTTGAAGTTCAGCACCGGTTTCCCTTCCCTGCCGCGTTTGGTGGTCACAAGCACTACCCCGTTGGCAGCCCTCGCTCCGTAGATGGCAGTTGCCGAGGCATCTTTCAATATTTCTATGGAAGCAATATCGTTGGGATTGATGAAGTTTAAAATGCTTTGTGTACCAGCATCCGTTCTACTGCCTCTAGTTTCGTTGCTTCCGGGTTGAGAGGGGGTAGCAATGGGAAACCCATCAACAATATACAATGGACTGTTACTGGCATTTACAGAGCCTGCTCCTCGAATCAAAATATCCAAACCACCGCCTGGCTGGGCGCTGTTCTGCATGACGCTCAATCCTGCTGCCTTTCCCTGTAAGGCATGACCCACTGAAGCCGTAGCCGTAATATTCATATCGCTTGCCTTGATGGAGGAAACAGCTCCAGTCAAATCTCTTTTCCTGACGGTTCCGTAGCCGATCACTACCACTTCTTCGATTTGACGCGCATCTTCCTCTAATGAAATGTCAATGATTCGTTGGTTACCCACCATAAGTTCATGGGTGATATATCCAACGAAAGAATAAATCAAAACGGCATCAGAACTGGGAACAACAATTTGGTACTTCCCGTCAGCGCCTGTGATCACTCCGCTTGTTGTACCCTTCAGGGCAATATTCACTCCGGGAAGCGGGCCATCATTATCGTTTACTGTACCGGTAATGGTGATGCCTTGTTTGGCAAACGGCGTTATAATAACGATATTTTCTTCCATGTATTCCACAGTGGCCGGCGTATCACGAAAAACTTGTTCAAGAATCACCTTGATGTCGGCATTTTGGGCCTTCAGACTGACCTTCTTGTCCAATACGTTGAAATCATCGCTATAAAAAAAACGATAATTGCTCTGTACTTCTATTGTTTTCAGCACCTCCTTGATGGATACATTTCGGATATCATTGTTCAGGTTAATGTTTTGCGAGAAAACATGCGCTGAAAGGTTCAATGATACAAGCATAAGTATGAAAGATAACCTCATAACACGATATATAGATTTGTTCATAAAAAAATAAAAATAATGAAAATTTCCTGTGATCAAAAAAACCGGTTTTTATGGATTTTTAGATACTTTTCATAAAGAATTCCTTTTTTAATTGTTTGTCCACATCAATGATGATTACATTTTTGTCGAATGAATATTTCAATGGAATGGTACGCCTGAGAATAGCCATCACCTGTTCTATTGTTTCTCTTTGTATCGTTCCTGTGAAATGATAATTTTTCACTTCATCCGAAACAAACTGTATTCGCACATTATATCTGCGTTCGAAATCTTTAGACAAAACGCCCAGCTTCTGTTTCTCAATCACCCACGAATCATCTTTCCACGAAGTGTATAATTCTGACTTAATATTGTTTTCGATCACTAAAGGTTCTGGGATATAGTGAATAGAGGCTTTTTGGCTGGGAGCCGGTTGGGATTTTTCTTCCTTTACCCTCGCCACACGCTCGGTCAGATAGGTAACATTTTCGTTAGGCTTCATTTCAAGTGAAAACGATTGATCGTTTTCATCTTTTCCAACAATAGTTACTTTCCCTTTTACCAATGTGGTGGTCACCGCTTTATCTTCCGGATATGCCTTTACATTAAAAACTGTTCCGTAAGCTTTAATGGACAAATTGTTAGCTTTCACCACAAAAGGCATATCAGGATGGGTTATGACTTCAAAACAACCTTCGCCTGTTAGATGTACTTCTCTGTCTTTTTCGCCGAATGAATTATTGTAAATCATCTTGCTGCCTCCATTCAGCCATACCCTCGATCCGTCAGGCATATCAATCATGGTTTGTGAACCCATTTTGGCCTGTATAACTGTTGCAGCCGGCATGGGGGTTGCGGTTACTGTTTGGGCATGGTAATCTTCATTTATGTACCAACTCAATACACTGGCGCCAATGAAAACAATCACCCACGATGCAGCGATTTTTTGCCATGTCCAAAAACTTCTATGTGGCTTGCGGTTGTGCTGTGACACCTTATTCATCATTTCCAACAGACTTTTCATTTTGTCTTTGTCATTAAGAGTGGATTTTCCAGACTGTATCCATGCAACTCGCATTTCGTTAAAATGCTTTTTGTGGGTGGACGATTCGTCGATCCATGTCTTCAATACAGACAATTCATCCGAATGTAATGAATCGGATAAATGCGCTGATATCAACTCTTTAATGTGTTCAGGTACAACAAAGGTGTTATTCATGACCTACATGCTTTAATATTATAGACAGTTAATAAACACGAATTGATTAGTCGTGCAGTAATTATTTTTGTTAAATTTTCAAACGATGACGTAATACTTCCAATGCATGGTAAATATGTGCGCGTACAGTATGAACGGATATACTTAATTTTTCCGCAATCTCTTCATTGCTCATATCTTCGTACCGGCTCAAAAGAAAGACTTCGCGACATTTTTCTGGTAAAGTATCAATTGTTTTACGGAGGAGGTTATCCATTTCTTCAGTTTCAATGTTTTCGATAATGAGTTCGTCCACTTGATAAGTATCCCTGATAAATAACCACTCCTGGTCGCTCACCATTCTGTTTACCCTGTTTTTGGATCTTGCTAAATGCTGAATTTTGTTGATCGATGAATGATGCGCCATTTTATAAATGTATGCCTGCACCTGTCCGATGATATTCAAAGAATTCTTTTCACGCCATATCTTTATAAAAACTTCCTGCACAATGTCTTCCGCAAGAAAAGCATCCTTAACAATTTGACGTACATATTTAAGCAGGCTGGGAAAAAGTAAAGTATACAATGAGTAAAATGCTCTTTCGCTGCCTCTTTTTACTTCTAACCATATTTTATTGATTTCCTCCAAGCCTTATTTTAATCATCATGTGTAGCATATTCTACGCTTTATGCTAACTAAAAACTTCAAAACTTGGCACCTGAAATTTCCCGTTTTGCTGCATCATATCCCGATTTCAGCGCGCGTATGTTCACAGCAACAACATCCTCTCCTTTCCTGTCAAAAATCGAACGAATGGCTTTTTCCATCTCGTGTACGTCCATATTCAGGAAAGGTACTGCCGCGCCAAGCATCACCATATTGGACGCTTTAGTATTGCCACATTCCAACGCCAATGAATCAGCATCGATCAAAATGCGGTGCTGCAAAGTGTCCAATTGTTTTATCAGGGATGACCGGTCGGGATAGTTGCCGATGTTGAGAAAAGGTTGCGTGTTGGTTACTAACCAGCCATCGGGTGCCAAATAAGTTAAATAACGAAGCGCTTCCATTGGTTCCACAGAGAGAATGAGGTCTGCCTTACCTAAGGGAATCAGATCGGAAGCGATTGACTGGTTGCTTAGGCGGAGGTGGGAATAAACCGCTCCGCCTCGCTGGCTCATCCCATGCACCTCTGCCTGTTTGATATTCAAGCGGTTATTGACGGCCGCCCATCCAATAACGGTAGCGATGGATAATATACCCTGTCCACCTACACCGGCTAATATAATGTCGGTTTTCATTACGTATCAGTCGATTTGAGACACTATCTCTTTTTGTTAAAGAAACATTCTCAAATCAAAATATTTCTTAAATACTGAACACAGGTCTTTGTTTCTTTCACCTGATTTGACCATGGTTTGATATCATGTTCCAATTCAATGTCTACATAGATTGGCCATCCTTCATTTTTAATCAGCAACACTATCTCTTTCACTGGCGTTTCACCCTGACCGTATACCTGATTTTCATTTGGCGGATCTGTATTGGGACCGGTTTTATCCTTAATATGAATACTGTAAATACGATCGTGGTATTTCCGCATGAAATCACAGGGATTCAAACCAGTTGAGCCAAAATAGTGACCGACATCGAAGTTCAGCATCACAGCCGGTGAAACAGCGAGGTACGTGTCTATGTTAAAACCTTCCTCCGCAAACTGATTATGATTGTGAAAGATGGCATACATATTGTGTTTTTCAGCAAACGGCGCCAATCTTTTAACAGCTGTTTCGCTGATTTCCTGGGTAATTCCTCCAGCTCCCAACGCTTTGGCTGTGGTAAAAGCATAGTCTATTTCTTCATCCGACCAATTAGCGGGTTCGGCTTTCCAAATGTGTATTTCGATTCCTGCATCGTCAAACAACTTTTTGGCAGTGGCTATTTTTTCAGGGGTAAGGCTCAAGCGGAATGCTTTTAGATCGGCATTGTACTGATCTATTGTGGCTTGTTGTTCTGGAGTCAATTGCGGACGTCCACGCCTTTCTGTGGGTGCAACAGCACTGGTCTGTTGAGCTGCTAAAGCCTCACGGTATAATCTTTGCGTCGGATTTTCAGGCGCTCCAAGGTATTCCTCGAGATACATCCTCAACTCGATCGAATTGATGCCGGTCTCCTTGCAATATTTTACCGTGTTTTCCAATCCGGCCGGCTCATTGCGCCAACTATAAGTTGTACAGCCGATTTGTACACCGCCGAATTTTGATCCAAACTCGTCAATTCCTGGAAAAGACGGACATGCCGGAGCCGTCTGACAAGAGCTAACTATTGGTGCAAGAGATGCAGTGGCCAATACAACGGCCGAACTGCCCAAAAAACTACGTCTTGTTAATTTGTTCTTCATTACTGTTAAATTTATGAAATTGTTAATTGAAAAGAAAATCACTACAAAGCAAACAAAGATTTTGTTATAAAACAATTTTTTTATCATTTTTATAATAAAACTTTTGAACCACATTGTTCGGAATGTTAATCTGATAATCAACAATCATGAAATTCAACTCATTCTGTTGCAGGCAAACTGATTATAAATGTTGTGCCTTTCCCTTTCTGTGTTTTGAAGTTGATGGTTCCACCGACGCTTTCAATGATACGGTGTACGATAGACAGTCCTAACCCCATGCCGCTCGACTTTGTGGAAAAATTCTGACGGAAAATCTTTCCCTGCATTTCCTCTGGAATACCCATTCCGTTGTCCTTAATGCGAATCCATATTTTCTGGTTAATTTTAAGCACATCAATATGTATTTCGGCTTGTCGGCTTTTGGGAATGGCCTGGAGTGCATTTTTGAACAGATTAATAAATACACGTGACATTTGTTCCTTATCGGCACTGACAACAGCATGTTCCAGTCCGTGAAAATCAGTTTGAAACGCCCGTTTGTTTTCGTCAATGGCAAATAACGGTACAACATTGTTGATTTGCTCGATGAGATCAATTCGTTCGTTATGAGCAACAGGCATTTTGGCAAAATTCGAAAACTCGGTTGCAATAGCCGACAACGTATCAATCTGTTCCACTAACGAACGGGGAATCTTTTCCATGTATTCGTCAAATCGTTCCGATTGGTTGTCATAAGCCCGTTTGAGGTGTTGTACGCTTAATTTCATCGGTGTCAACGGATTGTTAATTTCATGGGCAATTTGTTTGGCCATTTCACGCCATGCCGATTCGCGTTCCGAACGCGCCAAACGTGCAGCACTCCTGGCAAGTTCTTCGATTGCGCGGTTGTATTCCTTCACCAGTCCACCCACTTCGTCGCGACTTTCATATCGGATCGGATCATTTTTCTCACCCAGCCTGATGTTCCTGAACTTTTCCTGCAACATCATCAATGGTTGCGTGATCTGGTTACTCATGATCACCGATACGATTACCGCGAACAGGATAATCAACATATAGAAGTTGAGCAATGTTGTAATAACATTGGAAATTTCTTCGGTAAGAGCGCCTTGTTGCGTGAAATACGGAAGATTCAAAAATCCGATCACCTGACTATCGTCATCCAAAAATGGTTCATAGGCAGACAGGTAATGCAGCCCACCGATATCTTCATGTTCAATAATAGATGCGCGTTGTCCGAAATACAATTTTTTATAGGCGTTGGGATTGATTTGTCGTCCCATCATACCTCTATCGAAAACATCGGGCAATGAAGTAGCGATTAATTGTCCGCGTACATCGAACAGGTTTATGTCCGTAAAAAAAATCCGCTGATAATCAGATAACAATCCGGTTAGCATTTCTTTGTTCTCCTCTTCTTTATCCAATTTTTTTTGAAAAATTATCGCATCTGACAATTCCTTATGGATAGCCTTTATTTTTTCTTTCACAATGTCGTTGTTCTTTTTCTGGTATTGCCTGTTGACCAAAAGAACCGTAAAACCTCCAAGTATGGCAAACGAAATCATCATGACAACAATCAGAGAATATTGTATTTTATTACGGAAATTCCATCTGAATCCCCGTCGGATTGCAGGTAAATAACAGATTAAACAAAGAGATACAACAGTGAAGAAGAAAATAAAAATACAGGAAAAATTAACGATCAGATCACTCATTTTTGGAGAATTTGAACTAAGCACCATCATATTTTTTTCATCTGATCGATACACTAAATGCTCCATATCATCATAATACACTGTATGATAATCACTTGGTTCGGTTTGAAAAATATCGCCATTGAGATTGTACTTGTATGTTCCATACTGTGTTATTATTCTATTATTCATGTATTTGGCATAAGAATATCCTTTGAGGTTATTGTCTTTGACTAAGCGGTCGTTGAGCAGCAATTCAGGATAACCCACTTCATCCAAAGCACCGTCAGGCCAAAGTTCGATAAATAAGTGCAATGGCGCTTCTCCTTCTTTCTCCTTGCGAAACCATCCCAGATACCATGATATTTCGTTAGGGCGGTCGATATACCAGAACTGCGAACGCGATAATTGGGTACCCATCTCATTAGTCATTCGACTGATGTACTGTACAAAATTTTCCCATCGCTGTGTTCTGGTGATCAGTATTTCCTGCGTGTCATCATGTACCCTGCACCGAAATAAGTACCGGTTCCAATACGAATAATAGAAATATTGCCTTTTGATATAATTGAGCAGGTTTGAATTATCGCCCAACTGAAAAGCTTTGTAAACATTATCTCGCAGAACAACAGTATCTGAAATAATCTGTTCCGATATGTTCCTGAAAAAAAATTCGGCTGTTAGATCATGTTGCGATGACAAGTTGGTAACTAATAGTTTTTTTTGGTCTTCTTTTTTCTCAAAACTGTATTTGTTGATATTCACGGAAGTGAACAGGGCCAAAACGAAAACCAACAAAATAAAGTGCGAATATTTGAGTTTAACCGTCTTTTTCAGCCGCAGGTTTCCTGTCAGAAAAACCAGAACAAACAGGAAAAAGACAGACGGCAGGTTGATGTGAAGGCCAATAATTCTCCAAGCTATCATCACTAATGACAGGATGATGATGAATACAATCAGGAACTGGTAAAATGTTAACTCCTGCTTGCATAACAGCACTGCCTTGTCGAGCACCAGACAAAATGATATAAGAAACAGGAGAATGATTGTATAGCCAAACAAACTGATACCATTCAACAACAACATTCGGTTAGGCTCTTCGAAGACGTCGATTGAATTGATCACCGATGTTTTCAACAAGATGCAAATAGTAAAGAATCCGACAATCACCGACGCCAACGATATGCCAATGTATGCGAAATATTTCCACCGACGCTTGTATAAAACCGGAAACTTCAAGAAACGGTACAGTTCAATGACAAAGAAGCTGATAAAAATACACCACAGGAAGAGTTCACCCAACGATGGAAACCATTCTAAACCGAAATATTCAGGCTTAAAAATATCAAGTTCGTAAAACCCTGCAGGTATCTGCCAATGTTGTGTAACTAATCGTATCCCTGCCAATATCAAAGCCAGCGCCAGAAGATATAGATTTTTGGATGCTGGGGTTCGCAACATGCCGAAAATACTGTCCAACAAAATGAGAAGAATAATGAAAGCCAGCAGATATGCCAATGCCGGTAAATATATCTGGTATTTATAGAAACACGTACTGTCGAAAAATAATGACCATACAAATTGCTTGTTACTATCGGTAATTGGGTAGTAATCTGCCATTTGTTCCGGATAAATTTTCACGTTGGCCGGAAGGCCGAAATCATTTTGAAAAGCCGTCTTCAGGTACTTGTTTTCGTTAATATACACATTTTTAAGCAGGGCCAATCCGACTATCGCATACCCGTCGCCAATCCTCACAAACGAAGCAAATTTTCCAGAAGCGTGTAAATTGTTGCCAAGGCTTACGTATGGTTTGTCAAATTCCGACGAAGAATACGTTTCCGGTACGGCTACATCATTGGTTGACCAATAAGTAAGGGTGTCATTCCGGTAAATAAAGAAGTATAATCCCCTTTTTTTCAGATTGTCTGCATACTTTTCGTGAAAATCAATGAAACTTGAATTACTGTTGGTGTTTTTCTGATCATATTGCTCCAGAATATCCATGTTTCGCAGCAGTGTCCGTTCTTTTTCCGTGAATATCTTCTGTATCCGTCCGGCATGACGATCATCAAAGCTTGGAAAGAGAATATTCTTTTCCACAAGTTTGGCAAACAACAGCAAACATACAAACATTACGGCAAACCGTACAGACTGTCTCGGTATTCGCAGCCTGTGCCATATTAATGTCGGACGGCGCACTTTTTCATGTTTTTTGTTCACCATTTCATTAATTAAATTCCAACAGCGCTAATTAGCAAATAAATCAGCGCCGCTAATACAGCGCTGACCGGTATGGTGAGCATCCATGCCCATAGCAGGTTGATGGTAACACCCCAGCGAACTATCGATAATCTTTTTACGGAGCCTACACCCATGATGGCTCCGGTTATGGTATGTGTGGTACTTACCGGAATTTTGAGTATTTCAGTAAGGAACAATGTCAATGCACCTGCCGTTTCGGCACATACGCCTTCGAGTGCAGTCACTTTGGTGATTTTGGTTCCCATAGTCTTTACGATTCTCCAACCGCCCATCATCGTACCCAGAGCAATAGCGCTGAAACAGCTCATAGGAACCCAGTCGCCCATTTGTTCAATAGAATCGATATGTCCCGTAGCAATCAATGCTGTAGCAATGATGCCCATTACTTTTTGCGAATCGTTCAGGCCGTGTCCAAGACTGAACAATCCTGACGACACTAACTGCATCTTGCGGAAAACGCTGTCGGCCCGCCGGGCATTCACTTTACGAAATCCCCAAAGTACCCCGATGGTGATAACGGATGACATCAGCATACCTATAAGCGGCGCCATTACAATAAATGAAGCGATTTTTATGATCACTACTGTATGAATGGACTTGAACCCTGCCGCACAAATGGCTGCTCCGGCAAATCCACCAATGAGCGTGTGTGACGATGAGGATGGAATACCCAACCACCAGGTAAGCAGGTTCCACGTAATAGCCGCCACAAGCCCGGACAGAATGATGGGCAAAGTAATAAACTGTGTCCATATCACTTTGGATACAGTGCTGGCAATGCCAAACTCACCAATTACATATTTGGCAAAAAAGAAAGCGACGAAATTGAACGAGGCAGCCCACAATACTGCAAGAAATGGCGTCAACACCCTTGTTGTTACAATGGTGGCGATAGAATTGGCCGCATCATGGAAGCCATTAATGAAATCGAAAATGATGGCTAACGTAATGACAATAATCAGGAGGGTCATATCATCCAGCGTTACGCATATTTAATAATCATCGTTTTCAGCACTTTGCCAATGCTGTTGATTTGATTGACCGAAAACTCCAACTCCTGAATGATCTCCTTCAACTTAATCAGTTCCACGATATTTTTTTGTTCCCTGAAAAGGGTCATAATCCCGTCTTCATACAAGTCGTCGGCTGTTTCTTCAAGTTTCTTGATTTCTTTGCAATACCTGCGAATCTGCTGGTCATTGTTTTTCATTTTGGATAATTCATTCATGGCACTCTGCAATATTCCAGCGGATTTGTGAACGATACCGGCCAATTTAACTGTGCTTTTGGGCAGTTTTTCGGGTACGTACAGCAATACCTTTTGTGCCGAACGGTTGATACAGTCAATGGCGTCGTCCATCCCATCTGCCAGAGCATTGATGTCTTCCCTGTCGAATGGGGTGATGAATGTTTCGTTGAGCGCTTTCGAAATACGTCCGGTCAACTTGTCGCCTTTAAGTTCTTCAGCTTTGATTTGCTGACACAATTCTTTAATGTGTTTACCCGAAAAAAAAAGTTGTTCAAGAAGAGCCGATGCATCAACCAGAATCGATGATGTATCCTTGAGCATAGGAATGAATTGGGTATCCTTTGGCGAAAAAAAACTAAATATGCTATTGATTCCCATCTTTAACCATTAATCATTATACATTAACGCCTGATCCAGATCTGCTTTGATATCGTTAATATGTTCCAACCCCAGCGATAAACGCAGCAAGTTGGGATATACGCCCACAGCCAATTGCTCGGCATCACTCAATTGCTGGTGCGTGGTAGTGGCAGGAAAAGTAATAAGGGTACGCACATCACCAATATTGGCTACATGGCTGATCATTTGCAGTCTGTCTAACACATTGTTTGTGGCTTCCTTTCCACCTTTTACACGGAAAGTAAGTACGCCGCCAAAACCGTTACGCAAGTATTTTTTAGCCAATTGATGATATTTATTGTCAGGAAGACCGGGATAGTTAACGCTTTCCACTTTGGGATGATCCTTTAGCCATAGAGCCATTTCCATGGTATTGTCCAACGAACGTTGCGCCCGCAGCGAAAGTGTTTCAAGTCCCTGCAACAGCAGAAATGAATTGAACGGACTGATGGTTGGTCCCATGTCGCGAAGACCTTCCACACGGGCGCGCACCGCAAAGGCTATATTTCCATGCGGGCTGTCGTTGCCGAATGATTCCCAGAAATTCAACCCGTGATATCCTTCTGACGGTTCGCTAAATTGTGGATATTTACCGTTACCCCAGTTGTAAGTACCAGCGTCGACAACCACTCCTCCCATGCTGTTGCCATGTCCGCCGATCCATTTGGTAGCCGAATGAACTACAATATGCACCCCCCATTCAATCGGGCAACAGAGGTATCCGCCCATACCAAAGGTATTATCGACTACTAAAGGAAGATCACAACTGTTTGCCATCGCTGCTAACACCTCAAAATCAGGAATATTGAATGTAGGATTACCAATATTTTCAACATACAGCGCTTTGGTATTTTTGTCGATTAATTTAGCCATATCTTCGGCGCTGTCGCTTGCGGCAAACCGGGCTTCGATACCCATCCGTTTGAACGCTACTTTGAACTGATTATGCGTTCCGCCGTACAGGAAAGGCGATGTGACTAAATTATCGCCTGCCTCCAAAATATTGTGTAATGCGATGAACTGTGCTGCATGACCCGTTGCAGTTGCCACCGCCGCAATACCTTTTTCCAATGCAGCCATGCGACGTTCGAAGACATCGGTGGTCGGGTTTTGCAGACGGGTATAAATATTGCCGAATTCTTTCAGGGCATACAGATTAGCGGCCTGTTCTGCACTTTTAAACTGGTAGGCTGTGGTCTGATACAGCGGTACAGTACGGCATCCTGTCACAGGATCGGATATCTGACCTGCATGAATTTGCAATGTATCGAAATGTAATGTGTTTGTGTACATAATATATTTTTAGATTTTTTACATTTTCAGACCACAAAGGTACGATATTTGTGTATCATTTTAAGTGTTTTTACGTATAAGTAATTTGAAACTTTAAATTTTTTATGACATGAAGAGATTATTGGGTTGTATTTTGATGGCAATGATAGGGCTTGTTGCGTGTGAGGGACCGATGGGGCCTGCTGGCAGGGATGGCAGGGATGGCAGGGATGGAATAGATGGCGAGGTTACATATTGGAAAGTGATAGATTATGCTATTCCACGTAATGCGTGGGAACTGATTGGAAATCCGGATGATATTGGGTCGTATTTTTATTATGTTTCTGATGTTCCCGAACTTACCCAGGCAATTTATAATGATGGGGCTATCGTCTGTTATTATCGATACAAGGATGACTTTGGGGATAATGTACAAACGCCATTGCCATATACTTATTATGACATCATTGTTGAAGGGGGTGTGGAATTTCCTTTCTCTGTACAGTATTCTTACGACGTAATACCTGGAAGCATTGCTTTTAAAGTGGTGTTCAGCGATTTTTATACAGCAGAAAATAAGCCTCCTGCATCATGCAATTTTAGATTGCACTTGTTGTATTGATTTTTTTACTCACCAAAAATTTCTGCCAACTTAGCAGCCAGAGCCTCAACATGTAGACCTTTGGCAATGATTTTTCCGTCTTTGTCTAATAAAACAGTGTGCGGAATCGAACTTACCGAATAAAGTTTAGCAGCTGCGCTTTCCCAAAATTTTATATCCGACATGTGCGGCCAAGTGAGGTTGTCATCTTTGATTGCTTTCACCCATGCTTCTTTAGTTTGGTCGAGTGAAATGCCCACAATTTCGAATCCCTTTTCTTTATAGCGTTTATAGAGAGCAACTACCTGCGGATTAGCTTGACGGCATGGCCCGCACCATGCAGCCCAAAAATCGAGTAATACATATTTCCCTTTCCCTGCATAATCGGAAATTGAAATTGGTTGATCATCTGGCGTTTTCAGTGTTATGTCGGAAAATGGTTGCCCGATGGCTGTCCGCTTTTGTGAAGCAACATGATCATTGAGCATTTTCACCCATTGCGATTGTTCCGTTTTTGCATCGAAATCTTTAGCTGTCTGTTCCAATTGCGCCCAATTCATCACCTGCATCAAAGAAGTACTCACAATAAAAGCGGTAGATATTTTTCCGGCATGCTTCTGTACATGATTTACCATAAAACTTGTACGTTCTGCATTCAATTTTTCCGCTTGCGCACGGATATTTGCTAACGCATCTGAAGAAGCAATATTCGACGTACTCAAGGCTACATACGAATCGTTCAAATGTTTCTGCTGTTGGGCATATCTCTCCAATCCATCCATAAATTCCATAAATACTTCGTTTTCTTTCGATCCGGTAACTTTTGATTGACTTATATTTTGCATATCGATCAAAATCCGGATGTTCGAATTTTCCACAAAAAACTGAACGGGACCTTGATTGTCCACATACAACATACAAAATTCAGGATAAGGAGTTGTTCCTTTTAGCGTAAATTTGCCAGCCTGCACCGTTGTGTTACTTACTTCTACCGGCTGAAGATTACGAAATAGCTTCAGTGACACGGTTTTCCCATCGGCGCCTTCCGCCTCGCCGGTAATTACATATCCTTGCCCATCAACGCATGATATTACGACTAATGCCATACAAAAAGTTAAAACAAACTGTTTCATTGAAAATTATTTTAAGGTGCAAATATATATAAAATTACATAATTCACAGTATAGTTTCTGTATTGGTAACCCCATTACATTATAATAAGAGCCTTCAATTTTTTCGATCCCTATATAACCGATCCATTCCTGAATGCCGTAGGCGCCGGCTTTGTCGTAAGGTTGGTAGCGGTCTACATAAAAAGAAATTTCATCGTTAGTCAGTTTTCGAAAATACACTTTGCTTTCGGCAAAAAAGGCATGCTTCCTGCTGTTTGTTGCCAAACAAATCCCCGTATACACCTGGTGCATATTGCCCGACAATATTTTCAGCATGTCAATGGCTTCTTGCCTTCCGGTGGGTTTTCCGAGAATCTGTTCGTTGATCCACACAATAGTATCGGCCGTTACAACTATGGTATTGTCGGGAATAGCAACAGCGTGTAAAAATGCGTCTGCTTTCAGACGGGCAAGGTAAAGCGGAATTTCTTCACGTTGCAATTCGGGTGGATACAATTCATCAATATCACCGGCAAGTTGTACTGTAAACTGCAACCCTGCCTGTTGCATTAACTCAACACGCCGCGGTGATTTTGAAGCTAAAATAATCGGGACTTGATATACAGGGAAAGGAATAGACAATGGCTAATTATTAATTGTAAACAGATTCTCAATTCTCAATTATAAATATGTCTTCGTTTTCTTTTTTCATCAGGTAATGCTCGCGGGCAAACTTTTCGAGATTGGCAGGATTGCTTTCCAACTCTTCCAATTGGGCTCGATCATCCTTTATTTTTCCTTCGTAAAATATTTTGTCCTTTTCCAACTGATGCATCTGCCTGAGATGAAAAGCTCGATCGATGAGGTTGTTGGAATCAAAAAACACAACCCATACGAAAAAAAGAATCAGCGATAAACTGTATTTGTTCCTAAACAAAGGAAGAAGAAAACCAAAATTATCTTTATGACTCATACCACCTTTAATATTTGAGACAAAATTACAACATTTTTTTGATTCACGTAGCATTTTGCAAAAAATATCACAATATTTTCTTACCCCTTCATCAGATGAAGCGATTGCATAAGTTTTTCCATCGAAAAATGCTCGGTTTGCATTGCTATATGCGCACGACTGTAAAACGGTTCGCGTTCGACTAATTTTTCCGTGATATATTGTTGCAGTTCCCTTTCGGTTTTTCCCATAATGAGCGGTCGCTCGGTGTGTGAGCGAAGAAGACGCCGGGTGAGCGTTTGCGGCGATGTTTTCAGGTACACTACCCTGCCAATGGATCGCATGATGTCCATATTGTCTTTGTGACAGGGCATACCGCCACCGGTAGATACTACTGCGTATTCGATTTTTTGCATTTCTAACAGAATATTGCGTTCCATCTCACGGAAAGCGGCCTCACCATATTGCGCAAATACCTCGAAAACTGTTAATCCTTGCTGCATTTCAATAAAACAGTCGGTATCTACAAAATCGAAACCTATCCGTCCGGAAAGACGTCTGCCAATGGTCGTCTTGCCACTGCCCATGAATCCGACGAGAAAGATTTTCATATTTTTACCGATCTTGCCGATCTGATTTTCTGATTACTGCTCGCTGAATGTAACACTCTTAATACCTCTGCCTGTTTGGCTATACGATACATGATCATGTGATATTGGACAATAATACGTCGGTAAATCTTTCCTTTTGTTGTCAATTGTCTACATTTGGGATACATCAAATAACTCCTGTCTAAAAATTCAATGGAATGATACAGACTGGTAACATCTTTTTATCCCCGTATAAATACTTGCAATCCCGCATGTCAACGGCTTAACCGTTACTTCCCCAAAACCGCAACTTTCCATTTTCTCTTTAAATTCCACTCCGTGAGGAAATGACTGCACCGAATCGGGTAAATAGGAATATGCCCGGGCATCTTTTGATACCAACCTTCCCACAAAGGGAAGGATGCGAAAAAAATAAAAATTAAAAATACGACGGAAAATACGGTTTTTAGGAATGGAAAATTCAAGAATCACAATTTTACCACCGGGCTTCAGTACACGAAACATATCGCAAAGCCCGCGTTCGAGATCTTCGAAATTACGCACACCAAAAGCCACGGTAACTGCATCGAATGTTTGGCCGGCAAAAGGCAGGGCTTCCGAATCGCCGTATTGCAGGCTGATTTGTTGTTTCAAACTCTTCTTTTCAATCTTTTGTTTGCCAATAGTCAGCATTCCTTCCGAAATATCAATCCCCGTAACATGCCCCGGTTGAAGTCGTTTTTGAATAGCGATTGCCAAATCGGCTGTTCCGGTAGCCACGTCGAGAACATGGTCAAGCGGCAGTCTGCGCAATTCGTTTACTGCCTTGCGACGCCAGATTTTGTCAATATGGAGGGAAAAAAAATGATTCAGAAAATCGTACCTCCGCGCAATCTTGTCGAACATGATCTGAATCTCGATTTTATTTATTTTTTCAGAATTACCAAGACGGGCCTTGTTCTGTATCATATTTATTTACCCAAAAAATCTCGTAAAATCGTCGAGGTTAAGATTGTTTTATTTTCTGAAATACTTTTTCCGGTAGTCGCTGATAAATCCATACGAATTGTCGTCGATGCGTATTTCCTCACGGGTGACGTGTCCCAGCGTCATAAACGGCACGCCGGCTTTCATCATGAAATCAATAAAAGCCGTTTCACGGGCCATACCTACGCTTACAACAATACGCGACGGCGATTCGCCAAACAGGAATGCGTCCTTGCGTATCTCGCCGTCTACAGTGATATCAAAACCGAAGCTGCGTACCATTGCCGACTCGAGCAATGCCATGAACAAACCGCCTTTTGAAACGCTGTGCGCCGACTTCACTAATTTGCGGGCTATTATTTTTTGAGTAACACTCAATAATTTTTCTTCCACATCCAGATCAATTTGTTGCGGAGGAGTATCTTTGATGCCGTGATAGATACGAATGTATTCCGAAGAATCGAGACTGCTACCGGATTTACCAAGCATATAAATCATGTCGCCTTTTCCTTTAAACGACATGGTCATTTGCTGGTGTTTGTCGTTCAGAAAAGCAATGACACCGGCTGATAGATTGTGAATTGCCAGTTTGCCTTTTGCAGTGGTACGACTCATATAGATTCCAGATGAGGAAATCCCTGCCTTTTTACAAAACAGAGCGATATACTCATTGACCGTGTGCAGTGTCTTTTCGTCTACATTGCCGCTGTAATTGAGGCAACCGGTTAATACACACGGGGCACCGCCCGAACAGACAACCTTTCGCAACGCTTCGGCCACCGCTAAATTTACCGATTCGGGATATTTTGCAATGTCGGTAGCGATTTGACAAAACGATACCGCCAAACCATTCCGCGTTCCCTTAATTTGAAGGACAGGCGCATCTGTAATGAAGTTGGTAGAAAGATTGTTGGTGCCAACCGTACTGTCGAACTGTTCAAAAATCCACTGTTGCGACAAAAGATTGGGACAGGTCATCATTAACCTGGCCACATCCTTATGTTCCTTGGGAATGGGCACTGCCACCGATGATGGTGCAATAGATTCAGCAGGCAACGAATCAATGGAGCTTTCAGGCAACGTGCTGTAAAACAGAAACAAAACAGATGCCGGCAAATCAACCGCAAGTGTTTGGTCTTTCATGACCACTAATTTTTGTTCGTCAGTCACCACTCCTACCTGCATACAGCGCATGTTCCACTTGCGGCAGGTTTTTTCCAATTTCTTGCCATATTTTTCCTTGACAATCATCATCAATTTACTGGGAATCAAATCTGTAAATTTCTGTTCTTCATCAAATAATTCCACATTCAGTTCGATACCGTTGGTTCCGTTGGCCACCATGTCAGCACAAGCAGCGGCTATTAGTTCCACTGATCCTGTAAGTCCGCTACCGCCACTGTCAATGCTCTGAATGGCTACAATCGCACCTTCGTCATGCAAATCGCATATCAATTCATACAATGACCTTGTGATAAAAGCGCTTGAAGAAATTTGTTTTCCGCCGGCATCGGGTGGGCCTACCAAATAAACAGGGTTTCCTGTTCCCCTGCATGATGAAACAAGTCTCGCTTCCTTGTCAATCAAACCAATACTCAATAAGTTGGCAGTAATACTGTGGTGTTCCGAATCATGGAAACGTATATCACCTCCTATCACAGGTATTCCGAAAGTGTTGTTATACGATGCCATTCCGGTGACAGCATTTTGCAAGTCTGCCTGTGTCGAGGTATTGTCCGGTATGCCTGTCGATAGCGACAGAAGCGTAGCTAAAGGTTGCCCGCCGCATATAGATATTTCGCGGTAGATTTTTCCGCTGGCATCAGCCAATTTTCCTGCGATTTCTTTGGTCGTCCCTGCATATACCGGTTCCGACCTGAATGCACACGCATAATCTTCGGTTAAATCAACGATTCCAGCCTGTGTGTCTGTTTCGCAGACAAGCAAATTGTTTTTTTCGTTGCCGGTAAACCGATGGTTCAAACGATTCGTGCATTTGTAGTGCAGCAGGCTGATGATACTTTCTTCCAATGGATTCAGTTTTCTACCTGTTTGTTGCACCACGACATCTAATGTTTGTTCCAAACCGACAGATTTTTTTCCGTTAAAAATTGAGCTATCGCATGTGTTCATAACGTCTGTTTTACAATATTTTTTATTATGTATGACTGCATTTTTTATCGAATGATTATCTTTGCAAAAGTAATCATATTCGGTAAACAAAACACAAATTGCATTTTTTTTGTATCAAATGGAATGGCTTGTAAGGTCTGAAATGCTCATCGGCATTGAAAATTTGGAAAAAATACGCTCGGCGCATGTATTGGTGGCAGGCGTGGGAGGCGTGGGCGCCTGTGCCGCCGAAATGTTGTGCCGCGCCGGGGTTGGAAAATTAACCATCATAGATGGCGATACAGTGCAATGTAGCAACCGCAACAGACAACTGCTTGCGCTTTGCAGCAACGAAGGCCGTCTAAAAACAGAAGTGATGGCCGAACGCCTCCGCGACATCAACCCCGATGTACAGTTGGAAATCATCAGTGAATTTATCCGCGACGAACGCCTGATAGAAATTGTTGGTCGTCCCTGCGACTACATGGTGGACGCCATTGATACGCTCTCTCCCAAGGTTTTTCTGCTATACCACGCTGTGAAAAATCGTCAGCGCATCGTCAGTTCAATGGGTGCAGGCGGAAAACTCGACCCGCTGCAAATCCGTGTCGACGATCTTTCAAAAACTTACAATTGCCGGTTGGCTTATATTCTTCGGAAACGGCTTCGCAGATTGGGCGTAACAACCGGCATCAAAGCTGTTTTCTCTACCGAACAGGTGGACAAAGATTTGGTAGCACCTTGCGACGAACAAAACAAAAAATCGGTGGTGGGGACAATTTCATACCTCCCGGCCATGTTTGGATGTGTGTGTGCATCGGTGGTGATCAGAGAATTAATTGAGAATTGAAAAACAATTCCCCCACCCATCATTTCCCGTAACTATACTTGCGCCACCAATTGTAAACTAATCCGCCGGCGAGTAGCAAAAGCATGGGCAAAACAAGATTAATCACCTGCCATTTCAACAGTTCGCCGGCTACTTTTTGTTTGTTGAGCAGCCGCAGTTTAAATTCACGGTTGCGCAGATTCGTCAATCCGGAATCGTCAGTCAGGTAATTGAGGGTATTGACTAAAAAATCCTTGTTGGCAAACATAATGCCCGTATAGCGGTCTTGTCCGAGCGGAGAGTACGGAACAATGCCGTTGGGTGTGTAACGCACATCATTGCAGGCAATATCGCCGTCGGCTACTACTAACATTTTAGTATCAACACTTTTTTCAGACTGTTTTTCCTGTAGATCGGGGAACCAGTTTCGTGCGTTGCGGTTTCGGAACACCGACGGGAACTGACCTTCGAGCAGTATAGCGGTAATCAGGTGTGATTTATTGAATTGTTGCTGTTCGGGCTTACGTTGAATTTCGTTCAGGCTAATCATGCACGGCACACTTCTCGTACGCGATAATTCGGATGTATGTAACAGCACGGTCTTGCTGATACCGCTGTTACCTCCAACCGTGTCAATATTACTGGCATAGCGATGCCAGATGTATCCTAAATTGCGCGTTATCGCATGGTTGGGCGAAGGATTCACTAACGGATAATAGAACCACGGCGCAAGTGCAGGTGGCGCCGTGCGGTCTGTCAAAGTTACCGGAATGGTGTTGTGCATCATGTCCTGAACAACAACAGGATTGATGCGCACGCCGTAGGTAAACAACTGGCCTTCAAGATTCAGTTCCGTAGCTAAAGCACAGGTCATATTGACGGAGGTCAAACTGTCGGTGTTTACGTTTACACCGTCAATCAGCCACATTACCTTTCCGCCGCGCATGATATAACGGTCGATGATAAACTTGTCCCTTTCATCGAAAGCAGTACGGGGTTTGACGATGATAACTGCCTTGTATGGATCCAAAGCATCCAATTGTCCGTTGATGGATTTGTATTCCACTTCGTAGAAATTGGACAACTCATTGCCAAGATCATACGTTTCAGCCATGCCGGGTTCGCCGTGCCCAATAGTAAAAGCCACACGCCCGATACTGTCATTACGCAACATGTTCACAGTTTTGATCAGTTCGTATTCGAGTGATTCCATAGAGGCATTTATTTGCATTTCCAATGGAATCATACTGTTGTTGCTTAACAGATTGACTATACCTCCCCTGTCCTTATACGAAAGCATGGCGCCCGGAAAAATAATCTGTTGCGACAGACTGCCATCCTTATTCGGTTTGTTGACTGTGATTTTTTGGATACCGGCTTCTCCAAGGGCTGTATAAAATTCTTCGCGTTCCTGCCGACTGGCTGCATCAGCAGGGTCGATAAAACGACAGACGATACGGCTTCCACTGTATGCCTTAAAATCATCAAGCATTTCGCGAATGCTGTTGCGGAACTTCCTGAACTGAACGGGAAGGTCGCCGTCAAGATAAATATCCACATACAGCGGAGCATCCAAGCGGCGCAACACCTGTTTGGTTTCGGGCGACAAAGTATACCGTTTTTCGGCAGTAAGGTCAATACGGAAGAAATATTTTGACGAAACCAAACCTGCCAGCACAATACCACACAGCAGGAAAATAAATTGACGGATATTTTTTTTCTTCATGACACTAAAAAACTTTATGAGTGCAAAATAACAACTTTTCTTTCAATCAGCAAAATTTCCCACCAGGCCACCAAGCACACAAAACTTTTTTTGTAGACTTTATGGCTTGGTGGGAAATAAAAGTGTTATCATTGCATTTCAAATTCATACGGATTATTAATTGATTTTGATTGCTTATGTTTTTAAAATTTAAAGATTTGGCGATTATCCTTATTTTTTCAGGATTTCTTACCGCTTGTAATCAAGCGTCACATCCATCAGACGCCAAACTTGTCCAACAGTTGGAGGATAGCCGTTACCTCAGGCTTATCATGAAGCCCTGTTTGGAAGATGCGGGCTTAACTCGCTGGTACGAAAAAGAGGTATTCGAATCGCGTTCATTGCCTTTGGTATCGGATTTCGAATCGTTGCAGGTTACCGGTCCCGGAACTTTGCACATAGACCGTAACGTAACCATATCGGGCAATGGCAGCGTGCGGATAGACACGCCTGCATCGTTAGAGAAGAAGAGTCCTTCAAACCGCGCTTACGCAACGGCTGGAATCAGAAGACCGTTAGACGGGGAAGATATCAGGGACTATAACCGCTTCTCGGTGTGGATATATGTCGACGCCCCCGGACAGTATACAGCATTTGCAGGTTTTTCGCTTCATAACGCCGGCGAGAAAATCATGCCTGTTCCCGGACGCTTTGAAGGATCGCACTACGAAAATGTATATCCCGGCAGGTGGCAACGGGTAGTGTGGGAAATTCCCGATTTGTACCGAGATTGCGTTACAGGGTTCGGTGTAAGTATCTTCTTATCCGGCTCTCCTGTCGGCGCAAGCGAAACCATGAGTCTGTATATTGACGATATGCGTATTGAAAAGGTGGAAGCGGAAAACAGCAGGGGCTTTGACCTTCGCCGTGATGCAATCGCATACAGTCATAGCGGCTACAGAACCGGATCGCTAAAACAGGCTGTAGTTCAAAATGCTAAAAATAACTCTTTCAGACTGCTCAACAAAAAAGGCAAGGTTGTCTTTAGAGGTAACGGAAAATTGCAGGAAAACGGGTTTACAATATTGGATTTCAGCACATTTAAAACGCCCGGGTTTTATACCATTTCTATTGATGGCAAAAATTCAAAGCCGTTTGCCATAGGCGACAATGCTTATCTTGCAACTGCATGGCGCACATTGAATTTCTTCTATGCGCAGCGTTGCGGCTACGATCAGCCGGGTTTTCATCAGGAGTGTCATTTAGATGTGTTGTGCTTTCATCCCGACGGCCGCAGTTTGAGCATTGCCGGCGGTTGGCACGATGCTGCCGATCTTACGCAAAGCCATGTAAATACGGTTGAGTCGGGAATCGCTATGCTTGAATTGGCTGATGCAGTGAAAGGTAAGGATCAGGTTTTGTACGAACGTTTACTCGAAGAAGCCCGCTGGGGTTTGAATTGGACGATGCGTACCCGCTTCGGCGACGGATACCGTAACGGAGGATTGATTATAGGCATCTGGACGCACAACATCCGCGGTGATAAGGACGATATGCAGTCCACAGCCCGCAATGATCCCTGGGATAATTTCATGGGAGCGTCGTATTGCGCCGAAGCCGTTCCGTTTTATGAAGATGTTGATCCGGTTTTCGCGCGCTGGTGCCGCGTTACTGCTATTGAAGATTTCGAATTTGCCGACGGGATGATGGCCGAAAGGCTCGCAAGAAATGTGACGGAAACCGCCGTTAATTCTTTTGTTGTTGATGCGGCTGCTTTGGGTATGGTTACGGCAATGCGCCTGTACCGCATCACCCGGGAGCAATTTTACATGGACAGAGCTGCGTATTACGCTTCTGTCGTAATGGATTGCCAGCAGTTGGAAAGGCGTTCCGATTGGACTATACCATTACGCGGATTTTTCTATGAGTCACCCAAAAAAGCGCGTCCTCTTGCCTATTTTCATCGCAGTCAGGAGCATCTTATGATACAGGGTTTGGCAATGTTATTGACCGAAGCGCCCCATCATGCCGACGCTCCGAAATGGAGCGCATCATGCAAAGCCTATTCGGACTATCTGCATGACATTTCGAAACTTATGGAGCCTTACGGCATATTGCCTGCGGCTATTTACGAACTGAACAATACCGATTATTCGAGTATATACCACGAAGGACCAAGAGACAGAGGCGCACCTTCGTTAGAAGAATACAATGCACAGGTGCAAAACGGAATAAAGCTATCAGAAGCCCATTATCTGCGCCGTTTTCCTGTGGCATATCAGTTTCGCGGCTTCCATGCCATATTACAGGGCAAAGCAAAGGCTGCCTTTATCCTTTCGCGAAGGTTTAACGACAAACCGTTGAAAGACATTGCCACCCGTCAGATGGAATATATTGTCGGTTATAATCCCTTTGCCATGAGCACCATCTATGGCGACGGTTACGATTATCCGCCGCTGTACGGAGCGTTTTCAGGCGATGTTGTGGGCGCGGTTCCCGTTGGGATCGAAACCTTTGAAAACGATGATGAACCGTATATGCCCATGCAGAATAACTGCACGTACAAGGAAATATGGGTACATACCACAGCCAGAATGATATGGCTGATGGCTGAATTGTTTCGGGATTGATCATCGAAAATCGAATTTTTTTTGTACTTTTGCCCAATTTTTAAAACCATTGGTCATGTCATTTTTCACAGATAAAATTCTATTCGAGGGCTTAACGTTCGACGACGTATTGTTGGTTCCGGCCTATTCTGAAGTGTTGCCCCGCAATGTCAGCCTTTCTACCATGTTTTCGCGTAACATCAAGTTGAATGTGCCCATCGTATCGGCAGCCATGGATACGGTTACCGAATCCATCATGGCTATTGCCATCGCCCGTGAGGGAGGTATT
>JGI24702J35022_10000247_pt1 | contig 30758 bp, 19 predicted proteins | sample TergutTh196P4_FD_35022 | JGI IMG/M metagenome (IMG submission 35022) | reverse complement strand
TTGTGTATTTTTGTGATTTCATAATGCTTCTACGTTTGGTATTATAATGTGTGCTATTATTTATTATTTGTCAAGTGTTTTAGTCGAATTAGTGTACTAGATGGTTGCTGTAAAAAAGTTGCATGCATACAGCGATAGCACATACACCTAAGCTTGTCATAGATAATGCGACCCAATTGTTATATTTAGCTTTGTTTTCTATTGAAAGATTTATAAGTGGCAGTAACCAAGCAACTATCCCAAGTACAAGACTACCTACATTCAATAAACCATACATCAGTTATTTCCCTTGCAATACAATTATATTACTCTTGTCATAGATATATTTGTATGTATTCAACTCATGTTTTTAGTGATTATTATCGAGCACAAATACACAAATACGCATAAACAAGACTACACAAAAACGCATAAACAACAACAATAACCACTGCGTGCAACACCTACACATTTATACACAGCACTACATTCTTGAAAACTTTATTGTTAATATTACACCGTCTGAAAAAATCATGTTCATAAAACAAAAATGATGTGTAAACTTGATATTTAATAAAAACAAGTTAATTAAAAGCATACTTTCATTGAAAGTTGAATACATACAAACAAACAATACTTCCTGCAAGAAACACAAAATTCAAACACTAATTCAACACGTATATCCATGAAATCATCTTTTATAAGTGCAAAATAACAGTTAGATTTAGAATTAAAAACAGCACATACTGATACTGTAACAGTGTTTATGAACAACAAAGTTGAAATGTTAGAAACTATCTTGGGCTTAGAGTTTAGGTAGAGATTGATGAGAGACTCCATTTCTATTAAAGGTGCACGAGAACACAATTTGAAAAATATTGATGTAGAATTACCTCGAAACAAGTTGATAGTGATTACAGGGTTATCTGGTTCAGGTAAATCTACTTTAGCGTTTGATACTATTTATGCCGAGGGACAACGGCGTTATGTTGAAAGTTTGAGTGCTTATGCACGACAGTTTTTAGGGTTGATGGATAAACCTGATGTAGATTCAATTGATGGCTTATCACCTGCAATTAGTATTGAACAAAAAAGCACAAGTAAAAATCCACGCAGTACTGTTGGCACAGTTACTGAAATTTATGATTATTTACGTTTACTTTTTGCACGTATAGGAATACATCATTGTCCTAAATGTGGCAGTAGCATTCATCCACAAAGTCCCGAAAATATTACTAGCCTGATTATGCAGGAGAAGGGTAATACTTTGTTGTTTCTTGCACCAATTATTCGAGGTATGAAAGGTACACATGAACAAGTTTTTGATGATCTTAAAAAAGATGGGTACACAAAGCTTCGTGTAGATCAGAAAATTTATGAAACTGAGACTGTAAAAGACGAAGTTAAACTAGTACGTTATGAGAACCACTGGATAGAAGTGGTTATAGATACTATTACTGTTACTGATGAGGATCGTTCCAGAATTGCAGAGGCTGTTGAAAGTGCCTTAAAAACTGGCAAGGGAACTATGATAGTAATTAATGCTGCAGATGTTTCTACATATAAAAAGAAAGAACTTGAGAGTCTTGAGGGTGTAACAATGTATAGTACTTTTGGCGCGTGTCCTAATCATCCAGAGATTATGTTTGAAAGTCTTGAACCTCGTATGTTTAGTTTTAATTCACCTTGGGGAGCTTGTCCAACCTGTCATGGTTTAGGTGAGGTTACTGAGGTAACTGCTGATAAGATTATTCCTGATAAGAGTCTTTCAATTATGGATGGTGCTTTAGCGATTTATGGTGCAATGGATTTGTCGTGGCGTTTGCAACAACTTGAAGTAGTTGGTAGAAAGCATGGGTTTAACGTTTTTACACCTATTGAAGATTTTACTGAGCAACAGTTACAGGTGTTACTTTATGGTGATCTCACGCCAATAAAGGGTAGTTGGTCAAATGGTGCTAACATGTCAATGCAAGGTGGTTGGGAGGGGGTAATTCCGCAGACTATGCGACTTTATCGTCAGACTGAAAGTGATTGGCGTAAAGAGGATATAGAAAAATTTATGACTGCTAAACCATGTAATGGTTGTCATGGTAAACGTTTGCAGCCTATGGTGTTGGCGGTTCAGATTCAAGACAAAAATATTATTGATATAACTGATTTGTCTATAGATAAAGCTGGAGAATTTTTCTTAGACTTGTCTAATAGGCTTAATGAGAAAGAATTAATTATTGCTAATCAGGTGTTAAAAGAAATTAATGCCCGTTTAGGTTTTTTAATTAATGTGGGTTTGGGTTATCTTACTTTGTCGCGTGCTGCTAAGACTTTGTCTGGTGGTGAAGCGCAAAGAATACGTCTTGCTACACAAATTGGTAGCAATTTGATGGGTGTTTTGTATATTTTAGATGAGCCTAGTATTGGTTTACATCAACGTGATAATGCTAAATTGATTAGTACTTTGCAGCGTTTGCGGGATCTTGGTAATACTCTTATTGTAGTGGAGCATGATGAGGAAACTATGCGTAGTGCTGATCATCTTGTAGATATGGGACCAGGTGCAGGAGTTCACGGTGGTTTTATTGTAGCAGAAGGGACACCTCAAGAGGTTATGCAAAATAATCGTAGTTTAACTGGGAAATATCTTGCAGGGAAACTAAAAATTGAAGTTCCTGTGGTTCGTCGAAAACCCATTGGTTACATTGAAGTTACAGATGCGACAGAAAATAATCTCAAGGATTTAAGTGTCAAGTTACCTTTAGGTGTTTTATGTGGTGTAACAGGTGTGTCGGGTTCAGGTAAAAGTACTCTTATGAATTTAACTGTGATTCCACAGTTGCGTAAAATGTTTGGAGAATATGTGGATAAAGTTGGTAAACATGAATGCATTAATTTTCCAAGAATAATACGTAACGTTATTGTTATAGATCAAGATCCAATTGGTCGTACTCCAAGAAGTAATCCTGCTACCTACACCAAACTTTTTGATGAAATTCGCAAAATTTTTGCTGCCACCAAAGAAGCAAAAGCACGAGGTTATAAAGAAGGTCGATTTAGTTTTAATGTTAAAGGTGGGCGGTGTGAAAACTGTCAAGGTGACGGTGTAATACGCATTGAAATGAATTTTTTACCCGATGTTTATGTTCAATGTAGTGAGTGTAAAGGTAAACGTTACAACAAAGAAACTCTTATGGTACAATATAAAAACAAAAGCATAGCTGAAGTACTTGACATGACAGTGGAAGAAGCTTTGAAATTTTTTGAACACGCACCACCAATAGCTCGTAAACTAGAAACGTTAGACGCTGTAGGTTTAGGGTACATCACGCTAGGACAAAGCTCAACCACTTTGTCAGGTGGAGAAAGTCAACGTATTAAAATCACGCGAGAACTCAGTAAAAGCAAACAAGGTCACATCGTTTACATGCTTGACGAACCTACCACAGGTCTACATTTTGATGATACAAAACGACTCATAAGCGTCTTAAACCGTCTTGTCAATAATGGTAACACAGTCTATATAATAGAACATAACCTTGATGTCATCAAAAGTTGTGATCAAATAATTGACCTTGGACCTGAAGGGGGTTCAGCAGGAGGACAACTTTTAGCACAAGGAACACCTGAAGAAGTCGCGTTAAACAAAATGTCATACACCGGTATGTTTCTAAAAAAGGTACTTCACACCACAACACAGTGATGACAAAAACATGGTTAAACATTAAATTCTATCAAACATGTCTTCTTCATTTTCAAACCATTTTTTAATTATATAGAAGTTTATCGTAAAAATTGTCAAACACGTTTAAACACCCAATAACCCAGTTTTGCAATTTCTGCAACCACAATTACACTCACCGCTATACCGAATATTTTTAACCACATAAATAATGGTAAAGGTGTAGTTGTGAAGAAAACGCCTGCAAACTGTATGATAATAATTTGAAGTATAATCGTGATTACAGTAACACTTAACATTAATTTATTTTTAAACAGATTTTTGAAAATACTCGTGTTATGCAGTTCTCGACAGTTAAAAGCGTTGAAAAGTTGTAATAAAGCAAATAACGCAAACAGTACAGTTGATTCTTGTTCGGATGTGGCACCTAAAAAATTAATTATATGCTGTAATAGGAAAACAGTTGATATGTACATTCCAGTTAAACCAATTTGTAACAACATTGTTTTTGATAAAATATTATCACTTCGTTTAACTGGAGCTTGCTTCATTAAATCATCATGCATAGGTTCCAGTCCTAACGTCAGTGCGGGTGGACCATCCATAATAAGATTTATCCATAAAAGTTGTAAGGCAGTGAAAGGTGCTTTGAAACCTAACAGTATAGAGGATATTACTACAATTACTGAGGAAATGTTGACAGTAAGTTGAAAACTGATAAATCGTTTAAAGTTTTCATAGATTCCGCGGCCCCAACGTATAGCATTAACAATGGTTGAGAAAGAATCGTTAAGCAGCACTATATCACTGACTTCTTTGGAAACTTCTGTGCCAGAAATGCCCATTGCAATACCTACATCTGCATTTTTCAAGGCTGGAGCATCATTAATGCCATCACCAGTTACAGCAACTACGTTACCCATATCTTTTAGCAGGTTCACTACACGCAGTTTAATGGTTGGAGTGCTTCGGGCAATTACACTGATTTTTGGAAGCATTGTAATTAATTCTTTATCGGTTAATAGTTCAATGTCTCGCGCTTCCACGGCAATATTGTTTTCATTTAAAATATGCAATTCATCTGCGATAGCAGTTGCCGTCACAATATTGTCACCAGTGAGAATTTTCAGATCCACCCCGGCTATACGACAATTTTTCACTGCTTCATAAACGTCTAAACGAAGCGGGTCAGAAATGGCGACAAAACCGTCAAACACCATATTTTTTTCCACTATTTCCTCATTAAAGTCAGGACATTTATCAAATAGTCGATGGGCAAATGCAATAATCCTGCAAGCTTTTTTCTGGTATAACATGATTTTGTTTTCTATTTCCTCTAATTCTTGACTATTCAAATTACAAAAGTGAAAAATTTTTTCAGGACTGCCTTTAGTTAAAGCAACATACTTATAATTTTCCTGTATAATAGTGGTCATAACTTTTTTTTCGGATGAGAAAGGAAACATATATACAACATCAGCATTTTTGCGACAACTCCGATAATCCCAACCTGCTTTCTCTGCTGCCGTAAGTAGCGCACATTCAGTAGGATTGCCAATAAAAGAACCATCTAAACCAAGATCTGCTGTATTGTTAATACATATATTTTGCAAAATTTCTGGAGAAGAAATCGTGTTTATCACAGTCATCTTGTTTTCGGTAAGTGTTCCTGTCTTATCGGAACAAATGACATTGATACAACCCACTGTTTCAGAGGCAATAATTTTTTTCACAAGAGCATGCTGCTGAGACAACCTGATAATATTTATTGACAAAGTCACAGCTACAATAGTAGGCAGTCCTTCAGGAACTGCAGCTACAATCAACACAATACTTGTGACAAAAGCATCCATAACATCTACAAACATTAAATTACCCTGTAAAATAAAGAAAAATATTTGCGCAACAAATACAATTACAGCGGCAATAACACCAAAAATAGTTATCATTTTTCCTAAACGACCAAGACGTTCCTGCAATGGCGTAGAGGATTTATCTTCGTTTGCAATCACCTGCGCGATTTGTCCAAACTCAGTTTTACCACCCACAGCAGTAACAACCATTTTTCCAAAACCACCTGTGATGTATGTACCAGAATAAACCATGTTACATCGTTCAGCTATTGGCGTTTTTTCATCAGTTATTACAAAGTTTGCATTTTTTTCAGCTGGAACGCTTTCACCTGTCAAAACAGATTCGTCAACAGCAAACTCGTGGCTTTCCAATAATCGGCCGTCAGCTGGAACTTTATCACCTGTTGCAAGCAGAATTATATCGCCTACAACAATATCTTTCTGGTTCAAAAGAACAGTATATCCGTCACGTAAAACTCGTATTGCTACATTCTCTTTGATTTTATTGAGAGCTTCAAAAGCTTTTGTACGTTTACCTTCCATCAACACTGTAATAATAATTGAAATAGCAATTGCTGTAAAAATACCGGCACATTCCCAAAAAGCATTACCGTTACTTGTCACAACACGAATAACGTTGACCACAAGAGCAATAATCCCAGCGGCAATTAAGAGTAAAATCATTGGTTCTGTTGCTGAATGCCAAATACGTTTTAACAATGATGTTGGCTTTTTAGGTGCTAACATGTTTGTGCCATATTCAGCAGCATTTTTCATTACTTGCTCAGCTGTTAACCCAGTGTTTTGATCTGTTTTTAACAAAGTTAACAGTTTATCTTTTGCTTCGGTGAATACTTGCAATGGCAGCACTTCTTAATGATAAAACGTATATAGGCATATTTAATATAATAATATAAAAGCGTTTTTAGAGGAAATACTTATGCATATGATTTTATTTGATTATGATGGCAGAGTCTATGATTAAACTGTCAAGTCCAGCTGATTTCAAAAGTACTGATGTTCCTACTAATCCTGGCGTATATTTGTATCGTAATGAACAAGAAGAAATTCTTTATGTAGGTAAAGCCAAAAATCTCCGTAGTCGTGTAAAAAATTATTTTGCAAATATTGATCAGCCACCTAAAACACGTAAATTGGTTTCACACATTCGAAGTATCGATTGGATAATTGTTAACAATGAAGTGGAAGCATTATTATTAGAAAACAAATTAATTAAACAACACACGCCAAAATACAATATTAATCTTAAAGATTCTAAGACTTATGCATATATTGCGTTAACTCGTGAAGATTTTCCACGTATTTTAACCAGCCGTAAAGTTTCGCCTAAACTTGAATCGTTTGGGCCATACACTGAAGGTTTTGTGCGTCAGGATTTACAAAGGCTTGTGACCAAAGTTTTCAAGTTGCGCACCTGTAAGAATATGCATAAACGTGCCTGTTTAAATTTTCATATAGGTAATTGTACTGCACCATGTGTTAACAATGTTACTAAAGAGCAATATGCTGAGCAGATTAAGAATGCAAGGTTATTTTTGGAGGGAAAAAATGATGTGGCACTGCAAGTTTTGGAGTCGCAGATGCAACAAGCCGCAATGGATCAAAAGTTTGAGCGTGCGTTAGAGTTACGTGATCAGATTTCGTCTATTCGACTTTTGGCACAACAGCAAGTTGTGGATAATGAAAAACGGTTTGATCAGGATGTGATGGTTTTTTGTCAGGATGGTGATAAAGTGCATGTTGTTCAGATGGGGTTGCGTAAGGGTGTGTTGCTTGGTAAAAAAGAGTTTTCCGTTGATTGTCAACCTATGGTGGAGCAAGAATTTTTAAAAGCTTTTTATGTTGTTAATCAAATTCCTAGGGAGATTTTAGTTAACAAATCTTGTTGGCAAGATGTTGAAGAAAAAGTTGCTTTAGAAAAGTTTTTGCAATCTAAACGGTTAGCCTCTGTAGAGTTAACAATTCCTAAGAAGGGTAATAAATTGAGTTTGGTACAGTTGGCTGAGAAGAATTTGCAATCAAGTTTAAAGTGTAGTAATGTTTTAGTTAGTTTGCAGCAAATACTTGATTTGCATAAACTGCCGCGAGTTATTGAATGTTTTGATGTTTCTAATCTTGGTCAGGAGCATGTTGTTTCAGGTATGGTGAGGTTTACTGATGCTAAGCCTGATAAAAAGAATTATCGTAAATTTAAAATAAAAACGGTTGTTGGACAAAATGATTTTGCTTCAATACATGAAGTAGTTACCCGTAGGTATAAACGTTTAATAGATGAAAAAGCGCAAATGCCTGATTTAATAATTATTGACGGTGGTCCAGGTCAAGTAAGTGCCGCCCAAGCAGCATTAGACTCTTTGCAGCTTGAAATTTCGATTGTAGGTTTAGCCAAAGAACGTGAAGAACTCTACAAGCCCAACAAACAAACGCCAATTCAACTAGATAAGAATAGTCATGTAATGTTACTTATGCGTCAAATTCGTGATGCAACACATGATTTTTCATTAAATTATAACCGTAAACGTAGAGAAATGCAAATGAGAAACGAATTCACCAAACTAAAAAGAAAAACAATTCCTAAAAATAAAGAAACTTGAAATGACTACAGAGCACAAAAGCGTTATAAATTTACAGGTTAACTGTTCGTTAAAAAAATTGGGTACCATAAATATGGGAGGAAGGAAAGGGGTGTGATAGGGTTGGTGGACTTTCCCTCCTCCCACACAGAAGTATATTCAAAACAGGTATAAAAATTAAACCTATAATTATCTGACTCTATAAACATACAACTACATTAAATCGTCTATAGTAGAATACTTTAATTGTTTAACATAAACGTGGAACAGAGAAAAGTTATTTTTTGGCGGTTATTGAAAAAGGGTTTATTAACTTATGTGATGCAATATTGCATTGGTGCAAAAAAAGATGGCGCACAAACTTTTTAGTTTTGAAGAAGACGAAGAATGGTCTGACGACGACTGCGATTGTGACTGTGACTGCGAAGAAGAGTAACTATAAAGAATGGACAAACAGTTTGTCCATTTCAAACCCCTTTTTTCGTTTGTTATTCTAAAAATTGTCCAAGATATTCAGTTACCCGCGCATAAATTTCATCATCTAGTTCACTACAAACACCATTTTTGTCACATTTAATTAGAGTTTCACCTTCGTTTTCGCCGACAGGTTCATTATACTCAACTCTGCAAATAATTTTTACCACCTTATTATTCTGTACCTGAAAAGTTAACAATGGAAATTTTATGCCAAGTAAAAATAAATCATATTTCTCGCCTACACGTTTCTCAATTAAAAATTTTTCATGTTTCTCCAGTGCCAACATGCTATCTAAAAGGTTACCCATATAATTTGGAAAAACAGTTGGAACATTAGTTTCAACATCCGTTTTAACTTCCATAATTTTTTCGTCAAGTTTTTGAATATCCCAAAGTTCAACACTGCATTTTTCAGCAACTATTTTTGCTTTATCAGTAAACTCTGCAGTAGTTAAAACAATCACGTGATCACATTGATAGATACGTTTTGCTTGTTGAGCCATCAAAACAACCACATCAGAAACCATATACAGGCTAGAATATTTGCGAGCTAAAAATGCAGTTTTAGAATTATTTTTTGTTGCTAAATAATCTACACCAAAAAGTGTAGGAAATTTTTCAGAGTTAACATTATAACCTAATTCTTGTAGGAGCCAAAATGTAAATGTTATAAATTCTTTATTTGATAGAATTTCAAGGTTATAACGTGTTTGTTTTTGTTGCTTTAATTCAGCAGGTTTTTTTGTTGCTATTTTGATGGGATATTGTTTAGTTTTGTTTGTGGTTTGAATGTATTGTTTTTCTATTCTATTTGCAAGTACTTCTGCTTTATCAGGAGATAATCGTAAATTATTTTGAAGTAATAATGTAATGTTAATGTTTGGTTTTTCAAGGATTTCTTGTATTATTCCATTTAATTTTGCAGGTGACATATTTTTTACTCCTTTAAAGACTGGGTTTTTTGGAGTGCTTAGGACATAATTGATGTTTAAATTCATCTGTATAGGAAAGATTGCTTTTTGAATAAATTTTGTCGTTACCACAAATATCACAAAAGTCATAGTGTTGTATACAAACGCTTGAGTTGTCATAGTTACATTTGAATTCAAGCAAACGACTGTGACGTTTTCTGCATACTGAGCATATAAAACCTGTACCTTGTTCTATGTATTCATTTAATGTTTCATCAAAACTTAGGGCTGCTTTTTTGGAGTAAATTTTTCCTGAATCAATGGATTGTTTAATACAGTTTTCACACACGTACAAACCGTCTTGGGTAGCGTATCCTTCTGTGACAGCTTTTTTACATATTGGACAAGTGACGTCTATTGTTTGGTTTAAGCCTAAAATTAAAGTTGAATGAATTAACGCGTTATTGTCAAGAAGTAAAACAAATTTTATTTTGCAGGTGTTAATTACAAGAAAATTAGTGAGCTTTATATTTATGTTAGTTAAATACGTCTCTTCTTCTCTTTGTAACAATGTTTTGTAGTTATTATGCCATTTTAGTGGATCAAAATCGTGTTTTCGAGATAAAATCTGTTCGCGACGTTCCTGTTTAAGTCGTTTTTCGAACGCTAAGATTTTGGTTTTTTTCTCTCTGTTGATAGGTAAATCAAAAAGTGTTACTTTTCCGTAAAGTAGCAATTGTAATTTTTCATCCGCTACATTTTTAAGTTGATCAAACAATTCAGGCTTAATTTTTGTTTTAACATCAGAAACTGTTAATGTACTGTTTAGTATAAATTTTGTTTCATCCAAATTGGTTATTTCAATTATGTTTGCTTTTTCATCAAGTAATATAGAAATAATTTCTTCACTTTTTGCTCGTAATTTGTTATAAAATGTTATTGTATAATAAAATTGGAAATATTTTACGGTTTCTTGTTTACCTAATTGTACTTGAAGAATTTTGCCACCGTTAATTTGATGACAACAAGTTTGTGGGTTAACACATACACTAACTGTTTTTTGACCTATTGTGATTTTATCGCAGTCTATGCAGGCAAATTCTGCATCTTTAAAGTGTTGTTTTATGGTTGTTGGTAAATCGTTTTGGGGGCTAAGTTGTATTTGGCATATTGTACCAGCTTTTTGGCATTCTTGTAATATTTGTTGAAAAACGGGGCTTCCAGGAGCAATAATGGGAATTTTTTTTTCGCGCCCAACTGTTGGACAACATGTGTATGTTTCTTGTTTATCTTGGCAGGTTACGTGTATAAGGTCGTTTTCAAAAACTATTTTGCCGTCTTTTGTTTTAATATAAGCTTCAAAAAAATTTTCAATGTTTGTCTTACTCAATCGATTATACCTCGTGTGAATTGTTCAGCTAATTCTTGACTGTTTCTTGACGTGTTTAAGTTGTTGGCTAGTTTTTCTAGCTCTTTTTGAATATCTATGCGTGATTTACTGCGCAGTAATATTTCAGCAATGGTTTTTTGTATGTCTTGATCACCTTCTTTTAGTTCGGCAAGTACTGTTTCCATTTTACCAATAGCCATAGTGAATAATTCGATTTTTTGGTATAAAATGTGTAACACATAGTCATCAATTGTGTCTTTTACTGCAAGGTTAAATATCGTAACATCACGATCTTGTTTGAAACGATGTATTCTACCTATGCGTTGTTCAATTTTCATTGGATTCCAGTGTAAATCATAATTGAACATGATAGCACAATTTTGCAGGTTAAGACCTTCAGCTGCAGCATCTGTTGCAACTAAATATTGAATATCCCCATTTTTGAAAGCTTCAATTGTTGCATCTCTTTCGATTTGGTTCATATCACCTATATATACTTGAGTTTTTCCAAATTCCTGATTAATCATGTCTTTAATTTTATGCGCAGTTATTTTTCGCAAACAAAAAATCAAAGCCTGTTCTTGCTTTATTTCTTTAAGAATACTTTTTAACAAATCCATTTTTGCACTCGTAATTTTCTTTGCCATATCAATAAGTTTGTCAGTAGCTTCAGTTTCCAAAGGAAAACGTTGTTGACGTTTTTTCAAAGACTCAATAGCTGCTGCAGGTGAACTGGAAAAAGATTGTTGCAAAGTCATTGCTTGAAATACAAGTATAGCACGACTTTGAGGACCACTAAATTTTCTGTTAGGATTTTCAGCCATAAGAGTTTCTATAGTTTTGAATTTATTTTGACTAACCGCGTGCAAATACTCTGTTGCTTGATCAATAAATTCACGTTCATACACATTAGCTTCCAAAGTATGAGACTCAACTATACGCTTAGTAAATGGAATACCGGTCTGTTCTCTGCGTGTACGACACATCATATCACCTAAAACGCTCCGCAACAAATGCACTTCATCTTGTCTAACAACACGACTTCTTGCATCCTCAGCAAAACGAGAAATAAATGCACGCTCACTATCTAAAACACCAGGCTGAATCAAATCAATAATACTGTAAATATCTGTAAGCCGATTACACAAAGGTGTAGCAGTAAGCATTAAAAGATGATTTTTACGCAAATTTTCTAAACAAACACGACCTTTACTGTGCATATTTCGAAAAGCATGCGCCTCATCAACCACAACTAAATCCCAAATTCGACCTGCAAGTAATTCAAATTTACATGACAACAAATTATGAGAACAAATCACCCGATTATCCATACCAAGATTAACCCGCTCACCAGGATAATTAGCTATAGAAAAAGTCTCACCAAACTTTTCAGCCATCTCTGTCTTCCACTGAGAAAGCAAACTCTTAGGTGAAACAATCAAAACAGAATTAACCTCACTACGCAAAATCAACTCTTTTATAATCAAACCAGCTTCAATAGTCTTACCCAAACCCACTTCATCCGCCAAAATCGCGTTTACATTCATTTCGTTAATAACTCTAAGGGCAGTTTGTGTCTGAAAACTATAAGGAACCAGTTTAGTTTGTATGGCATCTAACGCAATTAACTGATCAATCTGACCTGCATTTTTAAGCTGCATCGCATCCAAGCTAAGTTTAAACTTTGGATATGTTGAGTATAAATTTCGCGCAACCAACTTTTTAATGTTAAATGGATCACTGTAGGTACAAACATACGAATGGCTAAGTTTTTTACCTAAAACTGTATCCTCTTCTAAGTCACACAAAATGGTTTTTTCATCAATCTTATCATTTACAACCATGTTTTTCTTAGATTTACAACGTTTATTTGATGTTAAACCGAGGTTATCTGTGTTCTGAGCAGTTAAAGAGGTTTTTTTGTTGAAATGATCAGGTTTATTTATGTATTCAGTCAAACGCATCGCGCAGAGTGTTTTCTGTCAAGGTATAAAAACCTAAAGATAAAGAAAAACTATTTTTTCCGCAAGATATCATAAAAGATAACATTTGATAAATAAAGGATAATAAGTTAAAGGCAGTAAAAAGAATACGACAAAACCCTCTAATTTAGTAGATTAGAGACTATTGTGACGTTATCTGCTTGTTTTATGGAACCTTAACTTTAAATTGGAATATGTACTTAAGTAAAGTTTGGTGGTCAGATAAATGGTTAAGAAAAAAAGAGACAGCATTGAAATTACAGAGGCAGAAACCTTTGCAACATATAATGAAAAATTAAAACAGAAGTATGGCGACAATTGGCTAGGAAAAGGCAAAGGTACAGGACTTGAAGTTAAACGCTGGCTAGCACTACGAGATAACAAAACAGAAATCCCCTAACAATTATTATGCACTAAATTTTTGTTAGTTTTCTACACATACAAATTTATGACAAAAAAACTCTTTTCTACAAGTTAGTTCCCGATGTATACACAAAATTATGCACATAAATAGAAAAACAAGCACATACCCCTTATTTTCAATACACAAATTATTCATATATAAAATTCTGCAGAGATTAATGTTGCAATTATCTTCAAGAATACAATTTTTTTTAACTACAAACTATTTTTAAGATTTTTTCCAAAAAAAAGTTATTTTAGCAACATTTACCATAGTTTACATTATCTGCATGTATTAGCTCGCGTGATTATACAAACACAAACATGCATATACATTGATTTGTTAAGCAAAAACATCACAAAAATTTAAATTTTAACGGAAAATGTACCGTCTAAAGATACATTTTTACGAGAAACAATACATACAATTATTTTGTGCACACACCATTTTTCAAAACCTTTTTAGTTTATTACCACTACAAGTTTAAAATACACATAATTTAAAAAACATACATGCTTTAATTTCAATAACTTAAACCAAATTTATAATAAAAAAAATAAAAACATAACACACTTATTCAAATTTTTACCTTTTTCTGACTTCGCCTCTTTCTGCCGTAAAAAACAGAAACAACAACACCAATCACCACAATTAAAACAACCATAACAAAAAATTCATACCCCTTCTTATCATTATATAACGAACCCCAAGTATAGCTGATGTCATAATTATTATAACCCTGTGTAAAAGGCGATGACCAAACAACATCACTACCTATATGCGAATTATACAAAATATCATGAGACGCATCTCTATCATATGCTTTAGAAGCACAATTATTTTCAAACACTACACCATCATCAACAAAAACATTCTCAAGAGTTTCAAAATACGAAACACACAAACCACCACCATTTTTGAAAGCTGTATTGTAAGAAATCACACCACCAGACAAAACAAAATCACCATCCTGATTATACATACCACCACCATCCCAATTAGCAGTATTATAAGAAATCACACCACCAGACAAAACAAAATCACCATCCTGATTATACATACCACCACCAAAAGAAGCAACATTATCAGTAATTAGACCATTTGACATTTTAAAAACACCAGAATTAAACACACCACCACCCAAAGAATAAGCAACATTATAAGAAATCACACCACCCTCCATAACAAAAGTACCACTGTTGTACACACCCCCACCATCACCACGAGAAACTGAATTACCTGAAATTTCACCACCAGACAAAATAAACATACCAGTTGGATTAACAGTTACTCCTCTACCATTACCACCACTTCCATGAGTTACAATTACACCACCAAGCCGTAACAACCCACCATCATCAACAAAAATAGTACTCTCACCATCCGCACCAAACAATTTGAAAAACTCCGTTTCACTATTACTTAACAGTTCAATGTCTTTTCCCATAGGAATTCTAAGTTCTGTTGTAAGAACAATATCAGTATCAAAAATAATAACACCAGATCCAAAAATAGCATTATTAACGGCATCAGTGAGTTCAGCCTCATTACGAACAACAGTACCAGAAGCACCTAACACAAAAGAAGAAACACCTGCAAACATTAAAACAAAACAAGAAAAAAACAACACACAAACAAACAACAAAGAAACAAAATACAAAAACAAACCTCTACGATAAGAATTACACAATCTAAATTTGAAATCAAACACTAAACCTAAACACATATCACCCATACTAATAGTCACTCACTACATAGTTTACTAATAGTAATATAATAATTCTTCCCCCCTCATTACAGGCTTACACTAAATAAGATAACATCAAAATAGGCCAACAGAACCGTCAAATAAACAAAAAATGAGCTATAGGATTCGAAATAGACTTAAAGTTGACTTGTGGTATATGTTTCTGAAGTTTACATGCCGACAAATCTTCCACCTGAAGCACTCGATAAATGGGAAGAAGTTGAAGCCGCCCATACTCCAAGAGATAAAATGGAGAAAATGATAGAATTTCTAAAGTACGTTCCGCAGCACAAAGGTACGTTAAAGCTTCGTGGAGAAATTAAGAGAAAAATCGCTATAATCCGTGAGGACCTTGAAGATAAGAAGCGTAAGGGTACAGGTAAAAGTAGTGGTGGTCCGAAACTGTTTGTTGAAAAAGAGGGATCTGCACAGGTTGCTATTCTTGGATTGACAAATACAGGTAAGAGTTGTTTGATGAAAACGGTTACTAAAGCTAATGTTGTTGTTTCGCCTACAAATTATACTACAACTCAGCCGGTTCCAGGTATTATGGATTTTGGGGATGTTCAATTTCAGTTGGTTGAGACGCCTGCTGTTATGGAGGGAAGTGGGGATGGAAGAGCTTGGGGACCTATGACGTTGGGTGTTGCTAGAAATGCTGACGGCGTGATTTTGATGATTGATTTAGCTAATGATCCTGTTGGACAGGTTGAATTGTTAATATCAGAGTTAGAAAAGAGTCGAGTTTTGGTAAAAAAACCAAATGGTCGTGTTGAAGTTGAGCGGCGTCATGCTGGTACGGCGTTGCGTGTTATTTTGGTTGGTAAACTTATTGATTGTTCCATGCGAGAAGTAGAAAATTTGTTACGTAATTACAAGATTCATGATGCTATTGTGAGGATTAGTGGTGAGGTAACGTTGGATGATGTTGAGGATGCAATTTTTGAAACTACTACGTATAAGCCTGCGGTTATTGCGGCAAATAAGGCTGATTTGCCCGGAACAATAACGAATTTAGGTATGTTAAAAAAACATGTAAATAATAGGATTCCAATTGTGCCCCTATCTTGTGAGAAAAAAATGGGTACTGAAGAGTTAGGTGTAGCGTTAATTCAAAGTTTAGGCATCATACGTATATATACTAAAGAGCCAGGTTCAAAAATGGATACTGGTCGTCCTTTTGCGCTTAAACGTGGGACGACCATTGGGGATTTGGCAAAAAATATTCATAAAGAGTTTATTAGTAACTTTTTATTTGCGATGGTCTGGGCTAAACGTTTGCCTTTTAGCCCTAAAAAGGTTGGATTAAGTTTTGTTTTAGATGATGGTGATATAGTAGAGATTCATACTCGTTCAGGCTAAAAATATGTGTTTAATAAACTTTGTATATAACAGTTGAAATACATAAAAGCACAAGTTTTGAATGAAATGAAAAAAATAAAATGATTGTTTGTAATAAAAAGAGTTATGTTTTTATCTGCTGCTTTGTGCGACACGTTCGATTTCGTTGCGTTTTGCGACTGCAGCACTTTTTATGTCTTTGTTTGCAGCTAGGATAAGTTCATCTGCGAGTGTTTCTTGTATACTGCGTGGGTTGTTTAGTGATGCGTTTCGTGCACCTGATGTGATGTGGCGGATTGCTAAGTCAATTCTACGTTGTGGTGCAACATCGACTGATAAATGGTAAACAACGCCTCCGTAACTGATTCTTGTTGTATCTTCGCATGGTGAAGCGTTTTCTACAGCTTTTACGAGTACTTCAATTGGGTTCTTTCCTGTTTTTATGTTGATAATTTCGAAAGCTTCTTTGACAATATTTGCTGCTTTGGCTTTTTTGCCACTGTTTTTGCCACTACGCATTAAACCATTGATTAGCCGTTCAACAATATTTACTTTTGATTTACGGAATCTTTGATGTTCGTGACGACCCATGCTATGCGGAGCAACCATGGGTGTTAGATTTAAGTAACGTTGCAAACCAATATCTACTACTGTAATATCTTTAAAAGACCATTTTTGGAAGAGCTTAATTTCTTGTTGTTGTGCTACTGTTATTTGTGTGCTCATAAACTATTACCTTGATGGTTTTTGTTTCCGCCCGTAAACTAGTTCGTTTAGGGATACACCGTTTACCATTACTACTTTCCAACGTACACCAGGAATGTCACCCATAGCACCACCCCTTGTACCACCGATGCCTTCAACGACTACTTCGTCGTGTTCATCAACAACGTTTAGTGCGCCGTCACCAGGCAAAAAAGCTGTGATTGTTCTACCGTTTTTAATAAGTTGCGTCCGAACACATTTTCTAACGGCACTGTTAGGCTGTTTTGATTCAACACCTACTTTTTCTAGAACAATACCCCGAGATTGGGGTGCACCCTGCATTGGATCAACTTTTTCATCTAACATAAGCATACGTCTATTAAAGTAACGATCATGCCAACGGAAATTTTTCCGTTTCTTTGCCAACTGTCTTGCGGCGAATTCGCCTCTTGGAGACTTGGAACCCATATTTAAGATATTCCTCTTTAATGCACAAGCATAGTTAAAACACCACTATATAAATTAACCGAAGAAAACAACGCAGAACATTAACCATTTCAATGATACACTGATACATTTTTATGAAAAAATTACGATAATGTACAACCAAGTGGTTCGCAAATTCACCCATAAAAACTAAAAACATACAACACCCTTCCAAAAATTACTAAATAAACAAAAAAACAAACTATTACAAAAATAGAGGAAAAAATTAGACATCAGACTAAGCTGACAAATTTTTTTCCACTGCAGTCACATTTTTATTTGGGCGATAGAAAAATAAAACAGCACCAACAAGAACACCAACTAAAACTATAGCAACTATAATTTGCCACAAATAATCAGAAACACCATCACCAGTTTTCTCAGACGGCATAACAGAGTTAGACGGAATAGCAGTACTAGAAGGCAGAGTCGTTGTATTATCGTCATCTTTATTGTTATTGTTTGAACTAGAACCGCTATCATCACTTGAATTACCCCTAGGCAAATAATTTATGTCATAATTGTTATAACCCTGAGTAAAAGGAGATGACCAAACAATCCCCTTTATTTGCGAATTATACACATCATCATCATCAGAATCTCGATCATATGAAGCAGAAGCACGATTATTTGAAAACGTTACACCCCTAGATACATAAACAAACCCAAGACCTGAACGATCAGGAACACCCACACCACCACCATTTCCAGTCGCAGTATTACTAGAGACTCTACCACCATCTAAATAGAAAGTTCCATAATAAGTATACACACCACCACCTGACGCAGCTGTATTATTATAAATTTCACCATTAGACATAGTAAACGTACCACTAGTAGTGTATACACCACCACCAACACTGGCTGTACTGTCAGAAATTTTACCGTCATCCATATTAAAACTGCCCCCATCGTTGAGCACGCTACCACCATAAATGGCAGTGTTATTGGTAATATCACCACCAAACAATTTGAAAACACCACAAGTATACACACCCCCACCACCATCATATGCAGAGTTACCAAAAATTTTACCGCCATACATCTCAAAAACACCCATATTGTACACACCACCACCACAACCATCAACGGTGTTGTTAACAATCATGCCACTTGACAACATAAGTGTAGCATCAGAAGCAACAGATACACCATTACCCATATCGCCCTTTGCATGAGTTACAATTATACCATCAATCTCTAACAATCCATTACTCTCAACAGCAATAGTAGACTTGTCAGCAGCACCAATTAACTTGAATTCATCAGTGCGACTTTTCAGCGTAATATCTTTACCATCAGGAATAACAAGTGTTTCATCAAGGGTAATATCTGCACCAAATGTAATAACAAATTTTTCACCAGGAGCAGCAATCGCAGCCTCAAGTTCAGACGCGTTATTAACCGAATCAGCACCTATAACAAAAGGAGAAACACCACTATACACCGAAACTAAAGGGGAAGAAATCATCACTACCATAAACAGTAAAGAAACAAAAAATAAAACTGTATTGCCATAAAGACAACGTAAATTAAACTTAACTCTAACACTCATATTCATATTAATACCTCTATAATATACATCAACATATTCAAGAAAACTATGAAAATACATTAATATAGATTTTCCCACATCTGACTTTGACAAAATATTGAAACCTTATTTAAAAAAATTCGCAGCTACTCAATCATATGAAATTTTTGGAACATAATTACTGCGCCTATAAAAATACCAAAAACAACACACCAACTGTGGCGATGTTTGACAGTAGTTTACACCATTAGAGATCAATTAAAAATCCTCACAACAATACATAACCCAACTATAATTATATACACCAAAAAAAACTTTAAAAAACAAACAAATTTACACACCGACCACCTCACCCAAACACACACCAACAAATACTTACCACAAACTTTTACGCATTACACTCACCAACACTAACCTCATCAACGCCAAGAAACTTTACACACACATAATCACCATCCACATAAACCTTAAACACTAAACAACTACAACAACAAAAACAATTCCCCAAAACACAATACACACACATCAGACTGCGCAACAACCACAATAAAATGCCCAAGACCACAACAGGTAACTACACACGAGTATGCAGACACTACGTATAGCGTTTGACAATGATATTTCTATCGTTTTTGCGCAGCCTGACAGCCCAAACACACAAACCAAAAACCTCACCACACTAATCATCCATCACATATCAAAACCAACACCGACACATTTTATCACAAACATAAAACCACACATCGTCCATCTCAACCTCAAAACACAAACAAACTCAACAACAACCTCAGAAACAACTTACAAAAATTAATACAGCACAATTTTACCCGCTTACTCCAACTTTCTTTTTGTCAACGCATCTATAACAACATCAAAGTTTATGTGGAGTACACATGAGATATAACGCACACCTGAACTGTTTATAATTATTCCAAGTACGTAAAACTTGATAACAAGTTCGCATACGTTGTATTTGTAGTCAAGTTGAAATATTGAAAATCATTCTTTGTTTTAACAGACATATCATTGCGTTTTATTTAGTTGTTTGCTAAATTTTACGATTTTTGTGTTTCTACAATACGAACACTTTACAGACATTAAAGACAATATGCACACTGATAACTCATACCACCAATATTCTATTTTAGCATACTTCTCAACTAATTCCGAACATTACTCATACCATCCACCAACACATCACAATATCGACACTATACAAACAGTGTACATGTCAAAAACTCAAAAAACACTATCAACTGAATAATTACAAAATCTTACACTCAGGCGTCAAAACAATCACCATTACATCAATCCTGCGCTATGCGCCTCTAAAAAACGCGAACCACAAACAAACCTAATCCAAAAACCAAATAGACATACAAAATATTTTATCCAAAAATTACACTTTTAAAGTATTACATAAATATCACAATTAATAAAAACTTTCAAACATATAAATTGACGATAATATAAAATAATTATAAAAATGAGTATAGAATTTAAGACGTTATTTTTAAGATTTTTTGTTTTTTTGAATATTGTTATATAAAAAATTTCGATACCTAAAAACTAGTATAAATGTAAAGCTCAATAAAAGAATAATGACAATATACGTACTATAAGCAGGTAACTTTACGCCATGAGGAACAGGATCTAATTGGCTTTCAGATGGCTCAAAAGTATCATCATCAATAATATTCAATTGCTGATCAGAACCACCAGAACCAGAACCACCAGAACCAGAACCACCAGAACCAGAACCACCAGAACCAGAACCACCAGAACCAGAACCACCAGAACCAGAACCATTGTCATTACCACCATCACCATTACCATCAGGAATAGAACTAGATCCATTAAGCCAATCAGTGTAGGCATTCCAAATAGATGGATTTTCTTCACCCAAAGCCCATGCACCAACACCTTTTAACGCATATTTCTGAACTAACTGCATTTTAGACTGAATCGATTGTTCATTTTCAAACCATATCACATAATTTCCAACTGTTAAACGATGCCCTTGAATATTAAGCAAAACATCCCCATTCTTTACAGTAAACTCTACTTTCGCTGATTGTGTGACATCATCAAAAGTTGTTTTACCATCATATGTTTCAATTACACGATTAATATCACTTGCATATACATCTATACCACGTATGTTTGCATTTCCCACGCTCCACATTCGCCCATAAAAAGGTATACCAATAACTATTTTATCACTACTAGTTTTAGTAAGAGCATACTGAATTGATTTCTCAACAAAACTAATACTTGCTACAGAACCTGCATTACCATCTTCGTAATGCTCATCATAAGTCATAATCATAAAATAATCAACATATGGATTCATAGCAGCGTAATCATATGAACCAAGCCACCCTCTTGTTGTACCGTCGGGATTAGCACCTACAGCAATAGACACTTCTTTATTATCAGGAATCTTATTACGCAGCAACATAATAAATTGAGTGTATAAATCTCTTTGCGTTGGTGTAACATTTTCAATATCCACGTTAATACCATCCAAATCATACATTTCAACATAATTAGCAAGTTGGTTAGTCAATTTTTCAGCATTGTTTAAGGCGTTAATACCAACAGTTTGATCCCAATCATTATTTAAGCAAACAACAACGCGAATATCAAGTTCATGCATACGAGTAACAAATTGAGTTCTATTAGCCGGTGTCTGTAAAGTACCATCATTGTTTAAATTAAACCATCCACTAGGAGACACAGTATGTAAAGAATTATTTGTTCGCTCTACATAAGCAATTTGTGTCTGAACAGATCCAGAAAACACATACGCCATAGAATATTTTTCACCTGCAACTGCGTCTGCCCCTATAAATAGGTTACCATAAACAGGTGTCAGCATCAACAACATCAATAATACAGAAATTATGTATACAACACAATTACGAATAGTTATTTTCACACAATTGCCTCCATAAGATGTACAATCAAATCCAACAACTTACAACTAATAGGTTAATTAACATTGTCACACCATTCACCGATACATATAGAACTATTTTAGCCAAGTTAGATACTATACTTTACTATTTTGCACACAAAAACTAAACAAAACCTCCACTAAATAATCAAAACAAATGTATAAAAACACAAAAACCACACAATCACACAAGTAAAAACATCAAAACAACAATAAAAACAAACATTTACTGGTTATGAATGTATTTGGGTTTAAGGATGTTAATGTTGTTTTCATTTAAAGCTGCTTTGTTTGGCAAGCTTTGCTGGTGTATGTTACATAGGTTTGGTATTGGTATTGTGAGTTAGCATTGTGTTTTTATTGGATATTTTTTGGTTCATAAAGTTAAGGTATGTATTAGATTTTGTGGAAAACTCTGAAAAAAATCACGTAATTTTTACTGTTACAAATAATTCTACAAAAATCACATTTTAGAAACATCTTCATGCCAGTATTGTTTAAATATTTTTAAATACATGTTTTTAATTTTTACCTATAACTCGCTAATTTTCATACAGTTTGAGGGTTTTGTGGTAGTTTGTGGTTACATGTTTTTGGAACGGGATTAGGTGATTGTGAGGTATACGTTGTTTTAGGTGTTGCTTGTGCGAGATATTAGTAAATTTGGTGTTTTGCTTTATCACTACAACAAACACTACTCTCAATCATACCCCTTACAACATGTCTTGCTCACAAAAAACACAACAAAAACGACTTTCCCTTAATCCATAGCCTCCAAAAAGCTTTTGTTTTGTTCACATAAGTACTACATTCAAACACTATTCATTATAGCATTATGTAATGGCGACCTTCGAAAACCTACATTTTCCAAAAATTACCTGCTAAAAACCGTACAACCATATTGCCTGATTTTCTAATGTGATTTTCGGAGGTTACCTAATATATTAAAAAAGTTTCCGAAAATTAACTACAATTAGACACAATTACAAGCAATATATGAATAATTCTCAACAATTCTTCCATTGCAGCAAGTTTAAACTACATTGGCATATGTGTTTCAAGATGTCGTTCGAAATAAGGCCTATTTTCTAGGTTTTACACAATTATTGACTTGCTGCAATGTGGAAACAGAACAATGATTATTCATTTTGCCACAAACCAAGTCATTATCGAGTTCCCCATGTTTTTTCTCGCCAAATAGTTAACCATGAATAGAAATATGTAAAGGTAAGAAACATCATCAAAACAAATAAACATATACGATAGAAAACATCTTTGATTGAGAAATAGCTAGCTAACATTTTGCAAGTAAATGCCGAAACAGACCCTATAAGTACGTATCCTGCTATGAAAAAAAATATAGCATTCAAATCACCAAATAGCGTAATGCTAATTATACCAAAAAACAACATAAATGGCGAAAATAAAATAATTAAAAAATTACTGTAAAAAATCAGTTTTTCAGTCAAATTCCTTTTGAGAAAAATTTTGGCAGCAGTTATCATACTGTAGAATGATCCTCTACCCCAGCGAATTTGTTGTTTAACAAAAGTTTTCATATTTGCAGGCACCGCAGTATAAACTACCGCGTTAGATTGAAAAACTGATTTGCCTCCAAGTTTTAGCATCCAATTAGTTAGTTGAGCATCCTCACCTGAAACGCATTTTTTACCCATGAACGTTTCATCTAACCAATTTGGTAAGATTTGTTTGATTTTATCTTTTCTAAATGCTGATAATACACCTGAACAACAGAGAACTACACCAAACAAGTTTTCGGCACCCTTACGGATATAGTATCCATCTGTGTACCAAACTTTTTGGAACCGTGCGAGAAGTGTGTTGTTCTTTTTGTTGTGTTCATTGGTGACTATAGCGTTTCCGCAAACACAATATATTTTTGGGTCTGCAAAAGGCTGAACAAGATTAGACAATGCATTTGGTTCAATTACAGCATCACTATCTATGCAAACAACAAATTCACCAATTGCATGTTCAACACCAAATGCTAGTGCATGACGTTTTCCCATGTTTTTTTCCTGTTTAAAAAAACGGAATGCTCCACCGGATTTTTCTAATGCTTCAGCAATTATATCAGGAGTGTTGTCAGTGCTACCATCGTCAACAACCATCAAATCAAGTTTATCTTTTGGATAATCTGAATTCAAAACCGCCGAAATAGTATGTGTTACAGCTACGCCTTCCTTATAACATGGTATTATTACACTAATTGTGGGTCTGTAACCAGTGTCATTTATTGGACAGTATTTGTGAGCGTGTACAAGGCTAGAAACTATATAGGGTATAACTAACAGGCCATAAAGTATAAAGATAAAATGCCACCAACGAAAATAAAGCGTTGCAAGTCGATAAACATATACAGACAGCAGTATTGCAATGGATAAAAATAAGTTAATAAATAATAAAGCGCGCTTTTTTTTGTCAAACATTAAAAATCAAACTCAAACTTTGCGAGTTACTCTCCTTGATACCCATCCATCAGCAACACCTATAATTGTCAGCACTGCGCTAATCACCAATACAACACACACCACAAGCACAATTCTCCAGAAAGTCCAAAAAGGTGAATCTTTATTGGTATCATCAAATTTAACGTTATTAGGCACAATGTCATCAGGTAAGTATTCACTATTTTCAGATTCACTAGCTTTACCATTTAAAGACGAATCAGTTAATGAAGAACTTGAGCCACTATTAGAACCTGAACCACTACCAGAACCCGAACCACTACCAGAACCCGAACCACTACCAGAACCCGAACCACTACCAGAACCCGGTTCACCAGTATCAAGAATATTTTCCTGTGAAACTACATGTAATGTTATACCGGGATAAATTACATCACTTGTAAGTCCATTCAAATCTTTTAGCATAATCGTCGTCATGTTATATTTCATTGAGATAGTGTCTAAAGTATCACCAGACTGAACCACATAAGAACTAGTTGTAATAGCTATGGTTTCATTACAAATTAAACAAGTAAAAGTAACAATTCCTTCATTACCATTAGCAGGTTTAAGCGTAATTACACCATCAACCCAAGTATGACCAGTAGGTGGAGAAGTAAACGTTGCCTCATAATCACAACGAGAACAAAATACCCTGACATACCCAGCAACATCACAAGTAGCCGCAACAGACTCCAACTGCAAATCATGACCAATAGCAGTCACAAAATCACCACGATAACTCGCACCACAAATAAAACAAGTAAAAGTCGTATAACCCTGATCCTCACAAGTAGGCAAAGTCACAACACCAACATAATCATGAACATGACTAGAATCAAGGCATGGAATAATTTCCTCACGCACCTCACCACAAACACTACAAGTAAAAGTCAAAACACCCTCACTATCCTCAGTAGGTTTAAGCGTAACTATACCATAACCCCAATCATGGCCAATAGGTGAAATAATATATGTTGCCTCATAATCACAACGAGAACAAAATACCCTGACATACCCAGCAACATCACAAGTAGCCGCAACAGACTCCAACTGCAAATCATGACCAATAGCAGCCACAAAAACACCCTGATAACTATCACCACAAACACTACAAGTAAAAGTCGTATAACCCTGATCCTCACAAGTAGGCAAAGTCACAACACCAACACCCCAAACATGAACATGTTCAAGACACGGAATAACTTCCTCACGCACCTCACCACAAACACTACAAGTAAAAGTCAAAACNCCCTCACTATCCTCAGTAGGAACAACCGTAACTACACCAACACCCCAAACATGACCAAGAGCCTCCACAAAAACACCCTGATAACTATCACCACAAACACTACAAGTAAAAGTCGTATAACCCTGATCCTCACAAGTAGGCAAAGTCACAACACCAACATAATCATGAACATGATTATCTTTAACTGTTAATGTTCCTTGAATAATATTATAATATTCAAGTTTCCCGTTGTGCTCAATACCATCAAAAATTGTATCATAATAACCAAGTTTTAACCCATCAATAACACCTGCAGACGTTTCTTCATTGATTTTAAACGTAATATAAAACAAGACACTACCAGACGACACATCAACACCCGTCAAAGATGTTACTCTTGCAATAACTTGCCCAGGCGCAGTAATAACATAAAAGTTTGAATCAAGGATATCACCAGGAGTTGCAATAACATAAGTAAGAGAATCAGGATACAACATAGTTAAAGAATAAGACGCAATACCAGGATTATCCTCCAGTGATACTGTCAAAGTTATCTCTTCACCTGAATAACCAGTTTCGCTAGATATGCTAACAGTAGGTTCAGTTAGACTATCTTCGGCAAGTATGAATATTTGATCATTAAGTGGTGTAATTTTTGGCCCAAGTGGATCTATATCAATTCCATAGCAATACCGCAATAAACGCGTAACATCAAGCAAATTAAGAATTCCATCACCATTAACATCACTATTTATCGCTACGAAATTGTTTGATGTGGGATCAAGTCCATAGCAATACCGCAATAAACGCGTAACATCAAGCAAATTAATAATCCCATCACCATTAACATCACCGTAGATTGCGTTTTTAACAGTGATCACGGGTTGTGTGTCAACTGTGTAATGGTACATGTGTTCATTGTGTTCGATACCATCATTATTTAGGTCATAATAGCCCAAACTAAGGTCGTCAATGACGCAATCGTCTATGTTTTCATTGATTTTGAATGTAATATAAAACAAGATACTGCCAGTCGATACATCAACACCTGTTGGAGATGTTGCTCTTACAATAACTTGTCCAGGCACATCACCAGATTTAAAAAAGTTTGAATCAATGATATCACCAGGAGTTGCAATAACATAAGTAAGAGAATCAGGATACAACATAGTTAAAGAATAAGACGCAATACCAGGATTATCCTCCATTGAAACAGTGAGTGTTACTTCTTCGCCTGATCTGCCTGTTGCGTTTGTCACATTGATTTTTGAGGTATCCTCTAAAGATATTACTGTTATAGTAAAACTTGTAGTCATAGTTATGGTATCTTCAGTATAGCTGACTTGAATAAGGAAATTGCCAGTATCAGATAATGGTGTTCCCGGTATCAAACTTGTGGTGTATCCTTCAACATCTTTTTGGTCACCATTGGCATAAGTAGCTGTTACAACCATTCCATCGAGCTCTAGTAAATCACCTTGATTGTAAATTATTTTATCGGGTAATGTGTTTACATTTATGCTTGCAAGGTAACCAGTAGCTTCAAGAATCTCATAACTAAATTCTTCACCACACACAGAACAATATGTTCGGTTATAACCGTCTTCAGTAGAAGTGGCCTCAACAATTTCAGTAAATTTTACATGGTCAAGCATCGTGCCTTCATCAACTTGCACATAACTGACAGCACAGTTAACACAGCTATAGGTCCAGCACCCATCCGCTATACAAGTTGGGTCTGTGTGTACACCATTATCCCATACATGGCTAAGTGGTCCCATACCAGTACAAGGTATACGTAATATTAATCCAGTATCGATAATATCATTTGGAAGCTCGTTCAAAATCATTATTGCTTCTTCGGTTGTACCATATTTTTTTGAAATAATATACAAATCATCATCTTCCATCACTGTATAAGTAAGTCCTTTCCAATCATATACAGTATTTGCATACAATTGTCCCGGTTTTGTTTCACCTAAAAGCTCTGAAACAGTCACTAAATCATAACCAGCTGAAATTAAATCAGGTATAACTTGTTCCATAGCATCCACGGTCGATTCATATATGTCATGACAAAGTATAATGACACCATCTCGGGCCTCACCCATAATCTGATCATAAACTGCAGCAGAATCTAGAGTGTCCCAGTCAGAAGAATCAACAACCCATAATATAATAGCAAGCCCCATATCTTCTGCAACGCTCATAACATTGTTATCAATTGTTCCATATGGGGGACGGAACATAGTAGGGTAAACACCTATAGTGTCAAAAATAGCGTTGTTTGTATTTTGCAATTCCTGCATAATTTGATCAGAAGAATAAGTCGTCAAATCGTTGTGATACCATGAATGGCCAATAATTTCACACCCCTGTGAAAAGGCACGTTGCATCACAGCCTGATGTGTATAAATATTTTGTCCCAGAACACAAAATGTGGCTTTAACATCATTTTCACTTAATATATCCAATATACTGTCGGTATATATAGAAGGACCATCATCAAATGTTAATGCAACCATTTTATGGTTCTCTGCGTCCACAGGTGTAATACTACATGCAGACATCAAACTTGCCAATAAGATACAAATTAATAACATTACAATTCGTTTTTTAACTATAAGTTTCATCATTTGATTAATAACCTCACATTAAATCGCAAAAAAAAACTTGTTTGTTCAATTTTTTTGTTAACCTCATTGCTATCAAACAACAATTCATCGTCGTTATAACTAACACTAATACATGCATACACGAAAGACATTTCATACCTTAAACCGACTCCAATATATTTGAAACATAACGTCACCCATAAATGACGATTTAACTATAAAAGCTTGCTCTAAAAACACAAATCATAACAAATATGACACGTTCTAAACATTAAATTAATACATAATAAATAAAAACATACACAACACAGTACATCACAAACAAGCAACATCACCATACATTCGACAAACTAAAAAATCGACATACACAAAAGAAACACAAATTCCGAAAAAATTAATTGTATCACCCAACCAATCAATTTTCTGAAAACACCTAAAAATCACCCAAAAACAGTTATACACAACTATGGCAGGTATTTAGCTCTTAGTGAAAAAAGAGTTTTCCTTACTCATTTTAAGCCGAAATTAAAAATTTTTATGGACCTCCATTCAACAAACACATCAACACACACATGTTTATGCATATATATTCATGTGAGCTAAACACATACAATAAAACCAACACACACCCAACAAGAATCTCATCTTTAGCGTTCACCATAAAAAAACGAAAAGACTTACCCACACAAAACAACACATCCAACACAGAAACAAAATTTGCAGACACCAAATTTGACGTAATAAGAACCTAACCTCAACCCAACAAACACTACTCTCAGCAACAGACATATAACATCAACAACTAATAATGCCTCGTAACTTTAAAAGAAACACAACACACACACCAAAATCAGCAAATATATTGTTAACAAAAAGTTATACCATTTAGTTGGAAAGTATAAATAACAGGTTATACTTATTGCGATTGGTTATTCATATGACTACTAGAAGTGTTGGTCCTAAGGGTCAAGTTGTTATTCCTAAGCATATGCGTGAAGCATTAGCGTTAAAAACAGGAGTAGAAGTAACTTTTGAGTTACGAGAAAAAGAAATTATAATAAAAAAACCAAAAATCACAGGCGACTACGCAGAATACTTTATAACAACAACATCTGCAAAACTAAAAAAACCAGTAAACATTAAAGAATTAATAGAGAACGAGACCAATGAAAGAAATAGTTTATGTTGATTCAAACGTTTTCCTCTACCCAGTACTATATTCTGTAGAAATGGATTCTCGAGTAAAGAAAGCAAAAGAAATTCTAAAAAACATAGCTAACAACGAATTATCAGCTTATACATCGACATTAACGTGGGATGAGGTTGTTTGGGTAGTTAAGAAAACTATGGGTACAAATGAAGCGATAAATCAGGGTCAAAAACTAATCGGGTTTATCAATTTACACTTCATAAACGTTGATGAAAATGTTCTCAGTCAAGCACAGGGATTAATAGGCAAATATAATTTAAAACCTCGCGATGCCATTCATGTTGCTTCAGCTCTTAGTCGAAAACTATCAACAATTATTAGTGATGATCAAGACATGGACATAATAAAAGAAATTAAACGCATACCCCTTCTTGACCAATAATAATAAGGTAAGTCTGGCAGTTTGTTCATTGAGTTGAAAACAAAACTAGTTGGTTGATAAATAAGTAATAAAGAGAGAAAGTAAGAAGATTGTTCAATTTTTGGTTTTATTTGTTCATGAATTTTTTGGCGGCGATTTCTATATCTTCGGTTTTTATGGTTTTTCTGCCAGCATGCATTGCAAAATCCAGAGCATCTTTGGCGATTTTTACACCTATTTCTTGGAGGTTTTTTGCAAGTTCTTTAGCTGCTGCTTCACTTACACGTTCTGCACCTGATTTTTTGCAGATTCTATGCATAGCCGCTATAGCTATTTCTATTTCAGTCATAACACAACACTACTACAGCTTTTTTAGTTAAAAGAATATTTAACCCTTGTTACCAAAGGCATTTAAACAACCCATAAAAATAAAAAAAGGGAAATAAAAATGCAAGTTTAGGGCACAGTTATAGATAATAACAAGCAGATGTTACTGATTCGCTCAAAAATTGTTCACACCGATATTTATTTACAGCATTTAAATCAACATCTAAGAACATGTCGGGTTGAAACCATTTTACATAGCCAAATATCCAAGTACTGATGTATCCCAGTTCGGGCGTTAAAATCACAAACATAGACACGGTTGTTCTTGGCTGCGCCAATAGTTGAAAATTGTGGATTATTGAGTACACTATTTTTGGCATCAGTGAAATCTTGAAATAGCCTATTTTACTATTACCTCTTAACATTTAAAACTTTACAAAATTACGGGATACAACCTCCTAAGCTTCACCCTTGCATCCTCAGCAGTAAAATGCCAATTCACACCATGC
>JGI24702J35022_10000246_pt1 | contig 30913 bp, 24 predicted proteins | sample TergutTh196P4_FD_35022 | JGI IMG/M metagenome (IMG submission 35022) | reverse complement strand
AATCCCTCACCAATCCGCAGCCCCGCGCGGGCAAGAAAGAAATTGGGGCGGAACAAAAGAATCTCAAGCAACTCGTGCTGGGCGCGCTCGACGCCGTGCGCGACGAATCGAGCGACAAGGCTCCGATTCGCATCGTGCTGGAACCGCGTTCGAGCCGCCAATCACGCGACGAATTCATGGCGGTGTTGCTCGCGCATACCAGTCTGGAAACAACCGTTTCGGTCAATCTCACGATGATCGGGCGCGACGGCAGGCCACAGCAAAAAAACCTGCTGCAAATCCTCGCCGAATGGATCGACTTCCGCTATCTCACCGTGCAGCGCCGCAGCCGCTTCCGGCTCGATGAAGTCGAACGACGCATCCACATCCTCGACGGGCGTCTGATCGCTTTCCTGCGCATCGAGGAAGTCATCCAGGTCATTCGCGAATCCGATGAACCCAAACCGGCGTTGATTTCCGCTTTCGGATTGAGCGAGGCGCAAGCCGAGGACATTCTCGAAATCCGCCTGCGCCAGCTTGCCCGTCTGGAAGGTTTCAGGATCGAGAAGGAACTGGCCGAACTGCGCGAGGAACGCAACAGCCTGCAACGGCTGCTCGACAACCGCGCCGCGCAGACCCGTCTGTTGCTGAAGGAAATCGACGCAGACACCAAAAAATTCGGCGATGCCCGTCGCACCCTGATCGAAGCCGTCACCCCCATCGCGCCTGCTGAAATCAGCGTACCGGACGAGCCGGTGACAGTGATCGTGTCGAAAAACGGCTGGATACGCTCGCGCCAGGGTCACGGTATCGACCCCGCAGGCATCAACTACAAGGCGGGTGACTTTCCGCTGGCCGTCATCGAGACGCGTAGCGCCTGGCCGCTCGTCGTGCTCGACACGCATGGCCGCGCCTACACGGTCAGAATTTCCGACCTGCCAAGCGGGCGCGGCGACGGCGTGCCCGTTTCCACCCTGATCGATTTCCAGAACGGCGGCAAGTTCGCCCAAGTCGTGAGCGCCGAGCCAGAATCCATGTGGTTCTTCGCCAACAGCGGCAGTTACGGTTTCATTTGCGCGCTAACTGAGGCCACCGGGCGACAACGCGCAGGCAAAGCGTTCATGGTGCTCGAAAGCGGGGAGACGGTGCTAGCGCCTGTGCGGGTCTGCGGCCAATGGATTGCTGCCGCTTCGAGCGTGGGCCGGATACTGGTTTTTCCGCAAGCCGAGATGAAAGTTCAGCCCGGCGGGCGCGGCGTGATTGTCATGGCGCTCGATCCGGACGAGCGACTGACTGCCGTCGCCGTCCCCCCCGACGAGGCCCCGCTCACCATCGAAGGCATCGGGCGAGGCAACAAACCCGCCACACTCACGCTGAATCCCGCGCAACGTGAAGGGCTGCGCCACCGTCGCGCGCGGCGGGGCACGCTGCTGGCTTCAAAAATCAAACCAGAACGGATGTTTTGAACGCTCTTCCCTCGGAAGGCCAAGTAATTCAGAATATGTTGTTGATCGTAGCCCGACTACGACATATCTGGAGAACGCCATGGATAGACGGGATTTCATGAAAACTCCGCTGACAATCGTGGGCGCCGCCATGATCGGCAAAATCGGCATGATGTCAGGATTGTTGGGTTCCGGCATGACTCATGCGGCTGTTCAGCAAGCTGGAATTCCAAGCATTGCGCTGAACAACGGAATGAGCATTCCCCAGCTTGGTCTGGGCACCTGGACCCTGGCAGAAAACACCGTCACATGCGTCAGAGCAGCCATCGAATCCGGGTATCGCCTCTTCGATACCGCCCAGGTATATGGAAACGAGCAACAAGTCTGGCAGGGCATCAGACAGAGCGGAATTGCACGAAAAGATGTTTTCATCACTTCGAAAATCTGGACGAGCAATATGCGCACACCCCCTCAAAAGGATTCCATCGATAAAAGTATCGAACTGTTGGGGGGAGAATACATTGATCTTTTCATGATTCACTGGCCGGTGAAAGAACGCATCCGGGAGACATGGGAAACCATGGAAGAATACGTTCGGAAAGGACTCTTGAAAAGCATCGGTTTCAGCAACTTCAACCCACACCATATCGAAACTCTGCTGCAATACGCAAAAGTCAAACCCGTCGTCAACCAGATCGAGATTCACCCCTATCACACGCAGGAGCCGAACGTAGCGGCCACGCGCGGCTACGACATTGCCGTGGAGTCGTGGTCTCCCCTGGCTCGGGGTAGGATTGTGAAAGAAGGCGTCATCCTCGACATCGGGAAAAAATACAACAAGAGCGTCGCCCAGATCACGCTCAGATGGCATATACAGAGAGGTCTGATCGTCATCCCGCGATCAAAGAATCCGGCACATATCGCGGAAAATGTCAGGATATTCGACTTTGAACTGTCCAGGGACGACATGGCGGCAATCAGCAGACTGAACAAAAATGAATCAACCATTTCGGGAGCCGACCCGGATAACTTTTCCTGGTAGCCGGACATACAGCGTTGAGAATATAACAAGCATCGAGCAACTGACCTCAAGCGCTTTTGGACTACTTGCCGCTCAGCCCCTCAGGCGGAGCGTTGGTGTTTCCTCTCCAAACTCTACGAACATACCTGCGTAGCGATCACAGCCAATCTGAACTTCTCCGAATGAGCCAGTGCAGTGTCTTCGGAGACGCCAAGATGACCACAGCACTACCTGATCGGCTCACGCATCACTGCCACATCCAGGTGACCAGATTTTGATGCGGTAGTCCTATCCTGACGAAAAAAAGTGTTGACAGAACGATTTTGCCAGTCTTAGACTAGGATACCTTGTTCATACGATCCTGGACTATTCTAGGCGAGTTTATATTGTAGTAGCAGAAGAGCGGTATACACAGAATGGATACAATTTTCGGTCAAAAACTTTTCGAGAAAGATAACCCCAACAACGAAGACTTGGAGTATTCCCCTGTCTTCGCAGAGTTTACGGCGCTTGCTACGCCTCGGGAAGAACACCAGATAGGAGAACACATCGTACCCGCACAAGCCCCTGGATGGGGTGAAGTCTTTAAAATGGGATGTGCTCTTCTTGAACGAAGCCGGGATTTACGTATTCTCGTCAAAGTATGCCACGCCGCTTTACACCAACATGGGTTGCCGGGTTTAGCGCAAGGGCTGTCTCTGATGGCTCGTTGGGTTGAGGGCAATTGGGACGATTTATATCCTAAGCTGCACGTTGAAGGCGATTATGACCCGCTGTTACGCAGCAATGCAATTGCGGAAATATCAGATCCAGAGGCTCTTGTCCGTTCTCTGCGGCAAGCAGTATTTCTTGAAACGCCGGTTGGGTCGATAACAATATCTGCTGTAGAACATCTTCTTAATGGAAAACAGTCAAAAGGACAGACATTTGTTTCTTCTCTGGATCAGTTATCACGAATAATCATTGTAGAGGGCGCCAAAAACCAAGATCGTTTTGTCGCAATTGCCTCCATTCATTCTTTTTTAACAACAATCGCATCTGTATTCAAAAATCGTCTTGAACCAGATTACTGGCCAAATATTGAATTACTAACTGATATTATTGCCCGTCTTGAACACTTTATTAGCACTCAATTAGGAAAAAAAATAGTAACTCAACCTGAGCAGCCAGTGGTGACTCCGGTAGCTTCGCAAGTATCGTCTGCTTCTGTAGCGGTAACAACAAAACCTATTGAATCAGCACCCTACTCTCCTTTTGTAGAGTTGAGTACACGCACGGAAGCCATTAAGGCGCTTGCGTCAGCGCGTGAATATTTTGAGAACAACGAACCGTCGCATCCAGCTCCGATTTTAATTCGACGCATTGAGCGACTTGTCGGTTTGGATTTTCTGACGATTATCAAGGATCTCGTGCCAGAGAGTTTACAACAGGTTCAGACATTGGCAGGCGATACAAGGGAGTAATGTTGTGTGTATCTCTCTAGTATCCCTGAGAAGTGACAACGACTTCTTGCCCTTAAAGGAGCAGGCTGTGTCGTTGTTGTGGAGTTTCAGTACCGCCGGTACTGACAGTATTTCTTCCTGAAGGGGGGGTTATGGCTACACGAAAAGATGTACCAAAAGGGAAAAGCGGTCAAAAATTTATCGGACGTAATCGTGCTCCTCGTGTTCAAATTGAGTACGATGTCGAGATATATGGTTCTGAAAAAAAGATCCAACTGCCTTTTGTGATGGGAGTAATGACTGATCTGTCAGGTAGATCCAAAGATGAGTTACCTCCTGTCATAGATAGAAAATTTCTCGAAATAGATATCGACAATTTCGATGAACGTATGAAGGCTATCAAGCCGCGTGTCGCTTTTGCCGTTGACAACACGCTAACAGGCGAAGGAAAAATTGCGGTCGACGTTACCTTCGACAGTATGGATGACTTCAAACCCGGAGCAGTTGCACAAAAAGTCGATCCTTTGCGCCTATTATTGCAGGCACGCACGGAGTTGAATAACCTGCTCACCTATATGGACGGGAAGACTGGGGCAGAGAACTTGCTCGCTGAAGTTCTGAAAGATCCAGCGTTGCTTAAATCTCTTGCCAGCGCACCTGCGCAAACGCCTTCTTCTTCTACCACTATTGATTCCGACAATAAACAGGAAGACTAACTGCCATGTCTGCAACCAGTGCTTTCGCCCCGTCGCCAATTGCTGCTCCTATTACAGAACAGACCGATTTTGCGGCTTTGCTTGAAAAAGAATTCAAGCCTAAAACGGATGAGCAACGTAGTGCTGTCGAAACAGCTGTTCGTACTCTTGCTCAGCAAGCCATTAGTTCCGCAATCACTCTTTCAGGTGATGCTTATCGCACCATTGAGGCAATTATTGCAGAAATTGATCGAAAAATGAGTGAGCAGATAGATCTAATCATTCATCATGAAGATTTTCAGAAATTGGAGTCTGCATGGCGTGGTTTACACTACCTTGTAAGCAACACAGAAACTGACGAGATGCTCAAGATTCGTTTCATGAACATTTCCAAAAAAGATCTGCATCGGACTCTACGTCGCCACAAAGGTATAGGCTGGGATCAGAGTCCGATTTTCCGCCGTATTTACGAAGAAGAATACGGACAACTTGGTGGTGCTCCCTATGGCTGTTTAATCGGCGATTATTTCTTCGATCACTCTGCTCCGGATATTGAGTTGCTAGGTGAAATGGGGAAAATCTCAGCGGCAGCTCACTGTCCATTCATTTCTGGATCTGATCCTGGCGTAATGCAGATGAAATCATGGCAGGAGCTAGCAAACCCGCGCGATCTAACCAAGATTTTCGAAAATACGGAATACGCACCGTGGCGTAGCTTACGTGAGTCTGATGACTCGCGTTATATTGGTCTGGCGATGCCCCGATTCCTTGGTCGTATGCCTTATGGCATTAAAACAAATCCAATCAATGAATTCGATTTTGAAGAAAGTACTCAAGGCGCAGATCATCAACGCTACCTGTGGATTAATGCCGCTTACGCAATGGCGGTAAACATCAATCGTAGCTTTAAATACTACGGTTGGGCTACATCGATTCGTGGCGTCGAATCTGGCGGCGTTGTGGAAGATCTACCGTGCCACACATTCCCCACCGATGACGGTGGCGTGGACATGAAGTGCCCGACAGAAATTGCTATCTCGGACCGTCGTGAAGCAGAATTAGCCAAAAATGGTTTCATGCCGCTTATCCATCGCAAAAATACTGATGCAGCCGTATTCATAGGTGCACAAAGTCTACAAAAACCTACTGAATACTACGATTCAGATGCTTCAGCAAATGCGAATCTATCGGCACGGTTGCCTTACCTTTTTGCCTGCTGCCGCTTCGCGCACTACCTCAAATGCATTGTTCGCGATAAGATCGGAACATTCAAGGAGCGCGAAGAAATCGAGCGCTGGCTCAATGAATGGATTGTGAACTATGTTGATGGTGATCCCCGCAATTCAAGCCAGGAAACAAAAGCTCGAAAGCCTCTCGCTGCTGCCGAGATCGTTGTCGAAGAAGTTGAGGATAACCCAGGTTATTACACGGCTAAATTCTTCTTGCGCCCGCATTATCAGCTTGAAGGTCTTACGATGAGCTTACGTTTGGTGTCCAAGCTCCCATCGGTCAAGGAATCAAACATATAAGTCTTTCTGTTAAGAGTTCCAGTGAGGCGTGATCGCCCGCTGTACAACGTTTGGACTAGCTCTGCATTGTCCAAGTTGGCTGCGGTTACGGTCACGCCAAGTGTTGTTGGTTACTCCACCCCACAAAGAATCACACGGTATCCGGGGAAGTAAAAAAAGCATACAAAAAAGGCGCGTCGAGAGCAAACAACGCGCCTAGCTTCTACCAAAATTATAATTGATCAGTTGATCATTTCTTCCCTGGTTGTTTTTCATGGATTGTCATGCCGCGCTCCCCTAACACCACAAACAAATACTTAGTTGGCGACACTGTTTTCGTCCACACACGCCCCTCAAGATAAGGCTCAGGTATTGGTACCACTGCACGCCAAGTACTGCTGGCCAAATCACGATACCCTGCAATGACCCCCAAAAACCTGGTTTTGAGTGCAGCACGCTTGCGTACCATTTTGACCTCTCCGGGCAGCATGATATGCTCTTCGCTCGTGAGCATCTCCCCGCCTAACGGGACTCCATCCTGTCCCATTAACGCAAAATAGTCGGCAGACAGAAACTGGGTAGAGTGTGAAAGTTCAAATAGCCTCACGACAATGGGCGATGGTCTACCCCCTGTAGCCAGGTTGACGCGCTCTTCGGCAGCTAGCGTAACCTCCAATGGAATAGGGAGTTCCCGTCTTTCATCAAGCTTGAGAGATCCACATCCCGAGAGCGCTAAGACAAAAAAGATACCAAAAGCGTAGGCAAGAGCGTCAGTACGGCAAATTTTCGGCAACACTTCTTATCATCCTCCGATTTACGAACTCATGATGCACTATGTAAAAACACCTGCACTCACGATGACGAGGAAACAACAAAATCTACCCTGCTAGTATAAACGAACTTACAGAATTAGAGTTAAGTGATGAGGACAACGGTAGTGCCTCTGTTTGAAATTCCGCACCTGTCATTCTGCACGAAGCGAAGCGTAGTCGCAGAATCCACGCGCCCTTGGATTTGCAGCGACTACGCCTGACGGCTCCGCGCAGAATGACCAAGTTTTCAAACTGAGGCACTACCAGGGCAACCTGAAATTCTCTACTTCTGGAAAAAACTAAAACGAGTCTCGATTTTGCGACAGCATGACGCTCGAACAACATGCGCGCAAAAAATTTTATCTTGCATAAATCAGGCTAATAATAGATAATTGTATTGGCAGTTCGACCCCGCCCTGCAATTATGCTATACGGGAATTTTCAAAGGAGATTATCAACATGAACAGCACTACCATGAACAGCGTCGCTCTCATTGGAATCGACCTTAGCAAACCCAGCTTCCATCTGTACGGTCAGAACAAACACGGGAAGATGATGCTACGCGAGAAAGTGACCCGCAACGAGATGTTCACTCTATTGAATGATTTTCCACCATGCAAAATAGCGATGGAATCCTGCACCGAGTCGCAGTGGATCGCGCGGCGCTTATTCGTTATGGGGCATGAAGTGAAGCTGATTGAACCACCGTATGTCAAGTCGAGCAACACGAACGACTTTGCCGACGCTATGGCACTCTGCGAAGCAGCCCGTTATCCGAGCAAGCCACAAACGGTGTGAGGTTACGTGGAATTCAGCGGCTCAAGTGGCTATCTGTTTCGCAAAGTGTTGACATAAGAACGCGCCAAGAGACAGATAGCCAGGTTGGGTCAGTAAACAAATCCGATTGTAGAAACCTCTTATCTCAGACATTCCACATCCGGCACACAACTGCTTAGTGTTCAATATTTATCTGGCCCGCTTCAAATATACTAAGGGCTTTCTCGTCTGCAAACCAAGTCTTACGCCCTGATCCCTGCCAGAAATCATCATAAAACTCTTGCCAAGTTGTTTCGCTACCAATCAAAAGGCTATTGGTACGTTCATCTTCGTTTTCAGGCAAAACATACCTTGATGGCATGTAAGCAATTCTGTATGGATATCCCACTAGTTTTACGGTTACAGCTATCCACACGAAATCAATGGGACGGGTTGGTATAGGAATTTGCAGACTTTCTATCATGTCGAATGGAACCCAGAAGTAATTTCCTCCAAATATAAGTTCGACAATTGGTCCCAGACGATCATCCCCATCCACAATCGATTCAAATGAAGAGGATTCGCCATAATATCCTTTACACTTTGGCATATCTAAAAGCGCACTCTGGCGCTTTTCTGCAGCCTGTTCACCTGTATATCGGATTGCTTCAATCATCTTCTCGAGCCATGCAGAAGGTGCATTCAAAAGATCAGGGCTGATCTTCCCAGCAAAAACAGTTTCTCGAACCTGTTCCGCACAAACTAACATTTTGATCAATTGTGCTTCAGGCGCAAATTCAGCATTGAACTGACAGGCAAGTTGTAGATGGCGCAATGCTTTTGTATGGTTTCCACGCACAAGCTCAAGCTGTGCCAATGCAAGGCGATGAGAGGGTTCAAGAGGCTCTCGGCGAATTGCTGCGCTAACTGACTCTACCTCTTGGTTCAAGCTGTTGACAATAAGAGACATGTTCGTTTCACCGTTGTGTAAGTTGTTCTAATGAACAAAACAAATTTAGCGCCGAATATCAGCAGCGATGGGGCCCAGGACTGCGGGTGGCGTTTCTGCTAAAAAATCATGAGAAATCACTACTCGCTTACCTTTATTCACTTCTACCTCAAGAACACACGACTCATTACTTTCATTGCTTATCACAATTTTATGTCGACCTTCTGAAGCGCTCAACACAAGACGCGGTGGAGTTGTACCAACGTGTCTCCCATTTAGCGACACATGCCCCCAAGGTCTGACAGTAATCTCAATTTGTCCATGTGAAGCTTTACCGACAGAGGCATCTCTGCCCTCTCTACTAACAGAAGTCTCTCTGTTTACATTGGCCTCAGACTCAGATCTAGCTGTGTCTACATTCTTTTTGTTTGTATTGGAAACATTATTGTTAGTCAAAACTATGTTATCAGCTATAGTAGGACTATCAGGTACATCTGCTGCTACATCTTCAGGTAAATCTTCATATACCGTACTGGTTGCGCTATCACTGTGAATTATCACATTTCTGGACAATTCATTTTTCCTCGAACGAAATGACGATAACTGTAACTCTGCTCGTTCGTTTACCTCTTTGTTGCTACTACTAGAGACATTTTCATTCAAAGGTAAATTATCGGTCACCTCATAGCTTAAATAATAAGAATACGTAAGCAAAAGTAATGCAAAAACGACTATACCTGCACTAATACTGAATTTATGGTAAGTTGTAAAGATAGAGGTATAAGACTGTTTTTCACGGTTTCTATTTATTGGCTGATCTTTTTTAGCAGGTATACGATTACGAAAATCTGTAACAAATCTTTTACATAAGAGCAATTTACTGGACCGTGAAGTTTGAAATACATCGACATCGTCCACTTTTTTAGTGGAATTCTTAAGCGATTCATCTGAAACATCAACACTATCAGCAGTTGTTTTATTGGATAATTTAGCCGCGTAAGGGATTCTAGAGCTGTCAAAACTTTTTAATGTTCTATAAAATGCTTTGGCTGTTTGCGGACGATCCTCCTGCCGCACAGCCAACCCTGTATCAATAGCTTTTAATGCATCAACAGGTAAATGACTTATCCCTAAATCAGCTAAAGGCTGAAGAGTATCGTTCATTACTCTTGATGGCGCTGTAAGCGGTAGTTTGCCAGTTATAAGCTGTCTCATCACTGCTGAAAGTGCATAAATATCCGACCAAGGACCAAGTTTCAACTCATCATTACCACTACAATACTGCTCGATAGGAGCATATCCATGCTTAAGAATAATAGTTGAAGCATTATCTTTACACAATTGAACTACGTGTGACGAACCAAAATCTAACAATACGGGCGTTCTATTTCTGAGAACAATGATATTGTCAGCCGAAATATCAAGATGGTAACAACCCATAGCATGAATCAATGACAATCCATCTAACAATGGTAAAAAAATGGACATAAACTCACGCGTATTCCTTATTAGATATCCATCGCCTATCATTTCTTGGAGTGTTTTACCATGGTAATAAGGCATGACCAAATACGCAGTACCGTTAGCTTCAAAAAATTGGAAAACAGTGGCTAACGCAAAATGTCTAAGTTTTGCCAAAACACGAGTTTCTTTAACAAAATGCCGCATTCCCTGCTCAAATGTTTTTTCAGCAGACGCTCGAGCGATCACCTGTAACTTATCATGCCGTAACGCAAGAGATTTTGGCAGATACTCTTTTATTGCGACCTCGCGGAGAAGCTTTGTATCATATGCTAGATAAACAACGCTAAATCCTCCTTCACCAATCACCGAGCGAATTTCAAACTCGTTCAATTGAGTACCGACTGGCAAAGCATCTGTAAATACTGGGGTTTTCATATTTTTCGGACCATGTCAATTGCTACATTAATAAAACATGGACTACAACTCCATACCCTGCAAACCGGCCAAAACTGATCTCCGTACCAGAGCTAAGCCCACAGATACAACGATCAAGACCCGTTGCAATTTTTCGTACAAATTTCTCTATCGACCTTGGCTCGTGAATCCTCCTGCGCATTGACCCTCAGGTGATAAGGTCCACCACCATACAGGTTAACCTTGATAGCACTACGCCTTCCATCGGTTTGAACTCCTGATAAATTCGGGGCAGCGTGGTTTTGTCTAAACGAAGAAAGAAAGGCGGATGCGATATGTACCTATGATAACGACAAACAAATCATGGTTCTTGATATAAATCAATGTATATTCATTTTTGCGCATGTCATCATGGCGCAAAAATATTGATTGCGGTGAGCATCCGAATACTGTATCCGTTGGGCGGTTTTTCGGCCTAAAATCCTTCGGTAACACACGGTTCAGTCAAGGAGTAGGCTTCCTATCACTGAGAAACCGAATCACAAGATCGACTCGCCGATTGACATTACGCCCCTCGGAAGTGAAATTGCTTACAATTGGCTCTAGAGAACCTTTTCCCTCAGTGGTAATAGATGACGCATTAATCCCTTTACTAATTAGATAAGCTTTCACAGTCTCTGCACGCTTCTCCGAAACCATTAAATTAAACTGAGAATCCCCATAATTATCAGTATGTCCTACTACTTTTATCTCATAATTATTGCTCGTCACCAATTTCGTAACAATACGATCAAGCACAAGAGTAAGCACTGAGGAAATGTCAGCACTATCTTTAAGAAATAAGTCTCCTGATCGAATCACAATGACAATCGCACTACTACTATTATTATAGCGTACGCTCAAATGTGGATCTTCCTGTAAATACTGGATAAGTTCTTTTTCTAATCGTCTAGCCTTCTGTTCTGAAGATTCCTGTAAAGCGGGGGACTTTTTTTCAAATTTATTAGCAACTTTTGATTTATTATTCGCAGACGATACGTTGCCGCCAGACGATGCACATCCGCAAAACATAATCGCAAAGAAAACAAAAAGCATAGCAAAGTGCATACTTTTTCTTTCTATAAGAGATGAAGAGTTTTGTCTAAAAAAAATCACTTATCCTCCTGAATTTCAACACCACCTGTATCCATATCCCATTGAGCACGTATCACCATGTCGATAGGATATGGCTCGAACCAATAAGTTGCTTCGATACGAAAATGAGCATAATTATAAAGATCATTTTCTACTTCATGCGTAACAGATACTTTCAGAGTTTTCTCAAGAATTCGAGGTTCAAAATAAGCAATCGCACGTTGAAGTCTTTCCGCAACTATGTCAAGATCTGACTCAGATAAATGAACGCCCGTCAAAGCTGAAATTCCATAATTAAGCACTGAATTCTTAATTCGAGGATAATTTTCTAGAGGCAGTTGTTTTTCAAGGTTTGTGCAATTCAACAACCATGATAAATCTCGTAATACTGTCTTTCGAAATGCATTTCTGGTCATTGGACCACCACTGTTTTCAGAAAGCCTATCTACCAGTGCTGGCACAAACATGTCACCACCATAGCCTCCATGGCTAGCGCTATTGCTCATTAGACAACCCTCCAGTCATTAATAGGCAAAACAAACTGTCATCAGGCAATCCTCGGTGAATAATTTGCCTTGGAGGTAGTTTGGGAGATGGCTCAGCCCACCAGAAGCTACGATCAGCGCGTTCAGAAAATAGTGAAAAAAGATCCGGCCATGAAAACCATTCAGATTGAGACTCTGTTCCATCAATAATACAAAGTTCGCTAAGAATACTTCCGGTATTGCCTAAATAGTCTTCAAAATCGTTCTGCTGCTCTAAAATATCAAGAACACTTTCAACCATGATTTGTTCAGCAACAATACGCCGTAAGACAGTATCGATTCGGTACAACCAACGGCTTTTTGGGGGTAAAACTTCATTAAGCCTTTCCGTATTGAATGAGCGCAATACCAACAATGGCGAACATCGCCCTACTTTATCAAGGCTCGGTGTAATGCAGCCAACTAAGGCAGATTTATCCCAAATGAAAGGATTTATAACAAAATGCCAGACAGGAGAAACCAAGTAGGCATCACGCCATTCCCTTGGATACAGCTTCGCAAGCGCAGTCATACCTGACGAAGTCCACCCGTGAACGATCTCCTGTAAGGGTTGAGGTATTCCTCTACCAGCAAAATCACCCACTGAAGGTAACTTCCCAAACCAACCCATGTTCCATGATGAGGAATGTTGTGAATCAAACATGTCTTCCACCGCGTGCGTACTATTATGTTCGAACAATAGCACTTTTGCTGTAAACAATGGTGAAAATCACTTTTTTTCCTCCTTATTTGTATTAGCGCCATTGGGTCTCACCCTGTTGGATGCCGCCTCCATGTATGCTTTGAGAAAGACAAACCCACAAAAATCCTGGAAATTATCTTTGGCATTTTCCCGAGTAAATTTGTAATGATGTACATACTCTTCCCATAATTGAGCTTTTCGCCATAACGGTAGTTTATACAATAAGCTTTTTCGTTTTCTATTATCAATAATTGAAGCTGGATCAAAATTATCCAAAACATGCGTCAGTGCAGTTTTCACTCCAGAAATGATTCCGACTTGATGAGCACACAAATCAACAAAAGCATTTTGTACCGCCTCAACAGACTCCATAAATCCCGGAAGAGATTTTCCTAATAAATACAACAACGCTGCTTCGTTATTAGGAGAAAATTTTAGCGGATTATTCCGTTTAGGCGCAATAACAGTAGCATTCGCTCGTACTTCCTGTTTAATAAGCGCTCTGCCAGCAATCATCTCCAGCGTTCCTTCCGTATAGTTTCTGATAAGCTGACCCAGTAGTCTCATAAAATTCTCGTCCAATGCAGTCCGATTAGGTATATTGACGCCGAGTCCTTCAGCAAACGCTTGATAAAGTTTTTCTGAGTTTTTCTGTGAAGCCTTAACTCCCAAGCTGTCGATATTATCCAAAATAGATTTATAAAGCTCATCAACAGCCAATGGGACATCGTCCTCATCATCTGAAATATAGGTGTCAGTTAGTACAGGCAATTGTACGCTTTCAGCAATATCAATATTAAATGCCGATTTACTAATAGTTTCAAGCTTAACGTGTTCTTCTGGAATAACAGGAGGCTGCATTGGTACATCATCAACCGCAGACATTTTTGATTCTGGTGAATCAGAGAGCAATAAACCAGAAATGAATTGGTCGAAATCAACTACCTCTTCTAGCTGATCCATATTCAATATAGAAGAATTTTCAGCAGATGTCTTTTGGACTTGCTTAGCAATAACTCTTGGTTGCTCTTGTGTCTCTAAAACCGTTTGATGAGGGGGTGATGAATCTGATCTAGGCAAATGAAAGAACCCACCAAGTTCAGAACCGCTTGCAACGTTTATACGACGCACATTCAGACTCACATCAACTCTTTTGTTAACTTGTAAAACATCAACAAAAAGATCGCAGTTTTCGTAGTCAAATGATTTTAATGGATCATTGATGTCATCACGATACAATCGTTGCATCGAACTTGATAAAGGATCACTTAATAATTCATGTAGTAGTGCACTATTATTATCCTTAGCATTAACCAATTCATCATTTTTAGTATCGAGGCTAGCAAGCTCTACAGCTTGTCTATTGAGCATTCTAATCGGGTCTCCTCGAATAGGATATGGTTCCTGTTCCTCGAACAAGTCAAGAAAACTATCATCATCCGACTTTGTTTCTTTTTGCATTTTAGAATTAAATCTTCCATCAGAATCGTGTTCAAATGGAGACATCAGAAGAGCACCGCTCTTCTCTTTTCTCGTCGTCACATCAGAGGCAGGCGACATTGAGTTTGCTTTATCCTGTTTAACATAACGCACTTCCAATACATAACCACCAACGCTAATCTTATCCTGGTCTTTCAAAAAATAATCTACATTAGATTTGAGTTCTTCCTCATTGACAAATACCGCATTTTCTTCACTGATATTACTGATCTTATATGTTCCATCAGGCTGTAAACTAAATTGCAAGTGTTGCCGCGATAGCATATTCCATGGATCTGGGAGAACAATAGTATTGTTTTCGGCTCGACCTACCGTGCCCTCATTCCCCGAAATCGTCCCCGTGATTGGCACTACAGGCTTCAGATCATTGTAAGTAAGCGCACGAATTTCAAGCATTTTCAGTTCCCTCAATTCACTTTGAAGAAGATCCGCGCAACGTCGCCCGTTCGCCTGCTTCAATATAAAAACTCGCCTTAAATGACACTTCTCCCTGGTATATAACCTCTAAAGTATGAGATCCAGGTTTGATGGTCATCATCCGATCCACCCCCATAACCCCATCGGTTCCAATCTTTCTACCATCAAATATCACAACAGCGTTCCCCATCTCATGAATGGACAACTGCGGTGGACCTGCATCAACTTTACTGAACGATAAAACTGGGGTTTTCCTGGTGCCTTGCAAACCAGGGCTACCCGTTGTTGAGCCAACACCCTTCAGGTCTGAAGCCTGCTCGGTCATCAGCACTCCATTGTTGTTTTCTTTCGTGTCCGCAACAGAATCAACACAATCACCGCATAAGGTGACTGTATCGCCTTTTTCAACGAAAAAATCCGCTGAAAAAGGCGATCCTGCTTGAGATAACACTCTTAGACTATGATGACCTGGTTGAATGGTTACATTTGCAACACCTGAACCAGTCTTCCAATTAATCTTTTCATCATCAATAAATACAACGGCATCCGTTATCCCTTTTATCATCAACCGTGGTACTTTATCGTCATTTCTGCTGAATAATAAGATGGGTTTCTTTCCTATTTGTGCTGCAATTGTTGCTTCCTTATTCTGCACTATGTTTGCATTCGTATCCTTTCTTGCAGTCGTCGTCGGCAAGGCATTTTTAACAACTTGTTGAGATGAACAATTTCCATGAAGAACTATTCGATCACCTTTTTCCACATAAAAATTCGCTGAAAATGGCGGGTCAAATGGGCATTCGACTCTCAAATTACGGTAACCGGGTGCAATCAAACCAATACGGAGCCCTGTTTTTGTCATTCCACCTAAACTGATTTTCTCTCCATCAACTAAAATAGTACCTTTATCTAACCCTTTATGAACCGCCAACTGAGGCATGTCTGCCGCAACTCTCTCAAATCTCAGAACCGGAGTGTTGGTTGAAGCAGGTGCGTCTGTTTTTTTTGACGTGCCGGCAACATTTTCACTAGCGCCAATCGCTGAAGTCGAGATATCGCCGGTTGCTGTCTCGCCAACTGGGTTGAGCTTTCCTTTTGCTTGAGTCTCTTGTTGCACATCAGGCATAGCAGCCTCACTGGTAGATTTCAGGTCACTGATAACTTTAGCCGAAGCTTCCTGGTCAATGTCCTTTGCAGTAGACGGAGGAGTATCAAAAGCCACCGAACAGCCAACAAGCGATACACACAGACACACAATCACAGGTCTCATGCTCTCATTGTATAACTGAAGGAGCATTTTTTCAACCATGATCATGAATATCCTCAACCACGTTGTCATTTTTCCGCCCCTAGTTCCACCATCTCGAACTCATAAGCAAACTCATCATTCTCGGTTTTCAGCACTACCCTTCGTAATCCCTGTCCGATAACAAGTCCTTCCAAATATTTTCTACTAATTGCAGGCAACACCGAATTAGTTAAAATCGCATCAATCATACGTCCACCAGCATCGGCCGTATTGCAGCGTTTAATTACTAAGTCGATAGCTGAATCATCGTAGTCAAGTACTGCGTCGTGCGAATCAGCCAACCGCTTCTGAATACGTTTCAAGTGCAAGCGGACGATATTGGAAAGTGTTTCCCGACTCAAGGGATAATATGGTACCACGATGAGACGCCCAAGTAGTGCGGGAGGAAACACCTCAAGCAATGGTTTACGCAATGCAACCGCCACCGTTTCGTGATCTGCTGCCAGGTCCGGATCTTCGCACAGGTTATTGATAACATCCGTCCCTACATTTGAAGTCAAAATAATTATAGTATTACGAAAATTTATTTTGCGACCTTCACCGTCCTCCATATGGCCCTTGTCAAAAACCTGAAAGAAAAGTTCGTGCACATCTGAATGTGCCTTTTCAATCTCGTCGAGCAATACGACGCTATAAGGGCGACGACGGACAGCCTCCGTCAGCACACCGCCTTCACCATATCCTACATATCCCGGTGGAGCGCCCTTGAGTGTTGAAACAGTATGCGCTTCCTGGAATTCGCTCATATTGATAGTGATCATATTTTGCTCACCACCATAAAGAAACTCAGCCAATGCAAGCGCAGTCTCGGTTTTGCCTATACCAGAAGGACCACAGAGCATAAAAACACCGATAGGTTTAGACGGATTGTCAAGCTTTGCTCGGGAAGTCTGAATGCGGCGTGCAATCGTCACAAGCCCATGCCGTTGCCCGATCACTCGCTGCTCCAAATTATCGACCAAATCAAGTACCGCCTGCGCTTCATTACGCAGCATGCGTCCAACAGGAATGCCTGTCCAATCTGCCACAACAGAGGCTACTGCCTGCTCGTCAACTGAACCTAGCACAAGAGGACATTCACCACGAATGCTTGCCAGTTCAAGTTCAAGTTTTTCCCGTTCAGCCAGTAATTCTTCTCGCGTAATTTTTGACGTATCAGAAATAACATTCTGATCTTCTGATTCAGCAACGCTACCTTCTTCTGAAACATTAGCAACAGCCTCAGTAACAACTTCCTGCATATCGGGGTCTTGTTGTTGTATGGGAGCGTCACTGCTATCTTCTTCCAGAAATGCTTCGAGCTGCTCTTGCAGTTCAATGATGCGACCAATCAATGTTTTTTCCTTTTCCCAGCGCTGTTGCAGCTCCTCTTCTTTCTTCGATAATTCCTCAAGCTGAGCATGTACCTCGTCACTGCGCCCACTTTCATTAGTAATACCAACAGCTTGTTCTTGAAGTAGCAAATTGAGCTCAGTTTGTAAAACCTCTTTAAGCCGTTGGCAATCTTCTAATTCTCCAGGAGTCGCATGCTGACTGACTGCAACGCGAGCAGCAGCAGTATCCACCAAACTAATCGCCTTATCGGGTAGCTGGCGAGCAGGAATATAGCGATGTGATAAAGAAACTGCCGCATGAATCGCGTTATCGAGTACCCGTACACCATGATGTTTTTGCAAAGCACCGATAATACCGCGCAACATAGTCACGGCTTTTGCTTCATCAGGTTCTTGCACCTGAATGACTTGAAAACGCCTGGTCAAAGCAGGATCTTTTTCAATGTATTTTTTGTATTCGCCCCATGTCGTCGCTCCAATGGTACGCAACGTGCCGCGAGCCAAAGCAGGTTTAAGCAAGTTCGCTGCGTCCCCGGTACCCGCCGCACCACCAGCACCAATTAGAGTGTGGACTTCGTCAATAAATAAAATAATAGGTTTGGGAGAATGTTGAACCTCTTCAATCAACTGGCGAAGTCGTTGTTCAAACTCCCCTTTCATGCTGGCTCCTGCCTGCAAAAGACCAACATCAAGCGAACGCAGTTGTACCCCCTGCAAGTTGGGCGGCACATCGCCGCTGACAAGACGTTGCGCGAAACCCTCAACGACTGCGGTCTTACCCACCCCTGCTTCGCCTGCAAGCAATGGGTTGTTTTGGCGACGTCGCATTAAAATGTCAATCATCTGGCGAATCTCGTCATCACGCCCGGTAATGACGTCAAGTTCTCCCTTGGACGCACGCTCTGTTATGTCTACAGTAAACTTACGCAAGGCTTCCTGTTTGCCCATGGCTGCAGGAGCCATTGCACCAGAAGTTTCTCCAGGCTCAGCATTATCACCAAAAGTCTGGGTCGTGCTCACCGAGCCTTCCTCAGGACTGCCAGATATCAGCGAAGCCAGCTTTGATTGAACATCATCTACATTTATACGTGTGAATTCTTGTGAAAGTCCCAAGGTCACGCCACGCAAAGTTTTATCAGTTAATAGTGCAATCAACAAATACGCACTTCTCACCGCAGGAGCACCAAAAGTAAGCGAAGCACAGACCCATGCTCGTTCGACTGCTAAATCGATGTCTCCGGATAAATCTTCAATCGCAAGGGCACCCGCAGGTAGACGTTCAAGCTCGCGCAACAGATTAGAAGCAAGTTTCCCACCATCTACGTTGTAATGGCGAAAAATACGGTGTAGATCACTATCGTTTAGTTGAATTAATTGATATATCCAATGAGTAAGTTCGACATATGGATTACCGCGCAATTTAGCAAATACCGTAGCTGATTCAATTGCTTTGTGTAGTAAAGGATTCAGTTTTCCGAAAAGTGCTACACGGCTAATCTTTGACATACCAAACTCCAGTTCCTAAAATGAATCAAGTAAAACAAACGTGACGCGATGAGTTAACGCGTATACCTCGATCAAATTAATCACTTTAATGATACCTCATATCGCCCTCCAATATAAGATCTCCTCGATCTCCGATCGTAGGCGGTGGTTTTACCCAATTTGTCCACCCTAACATACACATTTCCGAGCCTAACCGAACTGGTAGAACTTCGTCATGTCTTAAAATCATCTGAATATCCCAAGAAAACTCATAACCCACATAATTGCGAACCCAATCACGCAACTGTTTAAAGTGTGGACGTCCTGGCAAAAACGCTATATATTCTGAAAGTTTCAAAGGGCCAATGCAAATACGAAAACGATGACGATGATCAAGAACTGATTTTCCACAAATTGCACCTCTTGCCAATTGTCCAGCTGGCGTTTTAAGCCCGAGAGAAGTGCGTTCTTTGTCGTCAATTGGTAACCAAGACGGCATCCACTCTTTAATGCTAAATGGACAACCAAAATAGTCTTGTAAAATCGAAACTAATCCTTCCGGATTGCGGGTCATCCTTACAAAGTGCCCCGCCATATAACGCTTTGCATGATCGGGAACAGAATCCTGTCCGTTAAAGGCAGGTTCGCCATATCCCATCAAACTGCCAATATAACAAGAAAATCGATCTTTATCTGGTCGATCAAGATTATTTGTAGCCTGTGCACTGGACCAAGCACGATAGAACAGCATTGAAAAACGATGATGAAAAACATCAAGAAAAACCCGTAATACATGATCGTCATCATACTCTTCGCGTTCTCGTGCGAATTCGGTAAAATTTAGCGGCATCGGCCCATTGGGACCGAATAACCCAAATGAAACCTGCTCGATACGAACGCGTCCGCGATTGTCTCGATAAAAAGTGCTCAACTCAGTAGAAGGAAAACTAAGCGTCGGCTTCTGACTGATGCGCACAATTTCATCGGAGGGAGATACCGCTGTACCAAAACGCGGAAATGATGGATTGTTCGCCTCCAACCATCTCATTGTTTCGAACCAGCTAAAGTCCCACGGTTTCTCGTGCCGCTCTTTTTCCAATGGGACAGCAATGCCTGTAAAAACTCCTCTTTTCCTATTTTTATGCATCTGGACGCCCTCCGAAGCGTGCCGGCCACGATGCAATCAAACCGCGTGTCGCAGTATGCAACGACAATTCACAAAACATGTTCATAGATACATGTCGTGCCAAAAACTGCTCCAATAAGCACCCGAACAGATAAGGACTACTGCCCGCAAAAAGAACCTCATCGACGGTGACGTTTACGCCAACACCACGACCAAATACCAACGGTCCTGATATTGGCAACCGTCTCGTTACACTGGAAGTATCTACAGAAACAATAGACTCACTATGCCTTGCAACAGTAGGATCTCCAAGTAAGGCATAGAGACCTAATAATTCGCGCATCGCTACTGCGCCGCTTTTCGGATCCATATCACGCAAGGCAAGGTAATTCAAAGACAAATGACTGATCAGTCGCCATGTCAATTCTCGTTCTGCTACAGAAGAGCGAGGTCGAGAAGGGCCACATAAAATCCGCCCCCAACTCATAGGCATATCCGATACAACGGTAAGATCTCGTGCATTATTGGTGGGAATAAGTAATGGCAAATCACGATTCGTTAGCAACATTGATATCGACACTTGGTCAATTTTTTGTGACCAGGGCGCTTCATGTGCGTCAACAAGAGAAAGAAAAACCTCCGAGCCAGAATAACTTGAACGTGCTCCACTACTTTGCGAAGAATCAGAAAGTCGTCTCGTTTCGCGACGAGTCGTGAAATATGCTCCAGCACCACTGTTGTCGATGCCAACATAACGATAAAAGGGTGCAAAACGAGTAATCGGATTATTCCCGCGATCAAATCCTTCGACAGAATCGACACGATAGACTTCATAATCCATGGGACGCGAACGATCTGGGACGATATGATGCTCAGTGCCTGAATGCGACAGCAGCAGACGATCACCATGGTGTTTAAAAACATTAATTACTGGCACGCAATCAAGCTCAAAGCAGCCGCGATGTACAGTGCTGGCAAGACTACCGACTTCTCGATCAATCAACATTGTCAAGTCAAATACGTTTTCATTCAACCTACCTAACACTTCCTGCAAGCCATTGATGGAAAAAAACAAGAACCGTTGCGGAAACGCGAAATACTCGTGAAGTAAACGATACCCTTGAAAAACTCGTGGGTCCGTTGGTAATAAGGCTTGGTCAGCATCAAACCCCTCAGATCGTAATGCGCTTGATTGTAAGAATGCGGTTTCTCCTCCAGAGGAAGAACTTATTGTCACTCCAATACAATGACCAATTATTGCTTCATAAATCTGTGTGGCAAGTGCATCCGGCGCCGAGAGAAAGAATACTAAACGGTTAGGATAAAGCCTTTCCTTGTCCACAGAAACCTTATATTTCAGGCGCAGTCGTATTTCTCCTAATGCATCCTTACCACGTAGACGGCGTGCACGCCATAAATCTCCACCGGGTACGCCTGCACTCGCATCTTGGATTTCTATCGGCCACGCCTCCATATCCTGTGCAGTCACGAACGTACAGCATGTTGTAGTGCCAGCTACTACATTGCTACGAAGCACAGTTCCACGAGGCAAACGAGCAACAACATCATTTCTAGCGCGGCTCTCTTGATTCAATGGAATTTGCACAATTGCCATCGCTGGAGTTTGGGAAAGGTAATGCGGAAAAACAACTTCGAGTAGTCGTTGAGAAAACCGTGGAAATTCAGAATCGATTTTTAGGTGAATACGCGCTGCTAAAAAGGCAAATCCCTCCAACAATCTTTCAACATACGGGTCAGCCACTTGACCACTCTGCATGCCTAAGTGACCTGCCACCTTCGGGAACAAAGAAGCAAACTCGGCCCCCAGTTCCTGTAAATAAGCTAGTTCATGATTATAGTAGTCAAGAAATCTCGTATCCATGTCGAATTCCTATAACATTTCTCTTGGACATGAAAAGTTTTCTAGTTCTGGAAGGCGGAATGGGTTGTGAATACCCGACGATTTGACCTCGAACATTGCCTTGCGGCCTCCTACAGTTAGTTCAATGTTAAAAACATCAGTGGTCGCGCCTGGCTGTATCGTTGCAAACTTGTCAAACAATCGATGTAAAGCCCACAAACCGGACTCAGAAACGCTATTAGTACCATTCTCAACAGCAGGAATTAGTTCCAAAGTAACATTCTGGCTATCGCTTCCAGGCCACGTTACTGAAGTTGGTATCCGTGGTCCATGGTCATATCGAATTGTCTGGTTCCCAATATTAAGTCTCAGTACTGTAATCGTAGCATCCATAATCAGTGGTCTAATCGTAAATGTAATCTGAGGAAGATTTCCATTCCGGAAAAACACATCTCTGATAACACGAGCTCGATCAAAATCCGGAGAAAACTTAGCTCCCTCACCTTGCTCCTGACGAAACCTTTCTATACTTCCGCTAGGGCCAAATACAGTCGCAAAATCAGCCGGAATAATATCGTCCCCAGAACGGCGACTGACCGGATATCTTCCTTCAATTGCCTTTTTACAGAAACTAGTGACTTCCTCTCGTACTATCGAAGTCAACCTTTGCTGGTCAGCTGACTTGATATTTCCAGCGCTCTTTGTAGCAGCGGTTTTGAAAATTCTTTTAAATGGCTCTGGCATATCTTCTCCGCTCAGTTCCATTTCAGTTACCAAGCGAGCCTCTGGCATTTTAAGGCCATTTCTCTTTCTGTCTATTGCAGTCATCAATAATCCACGTAGTTCCTCAAGTTTTCTTACAGCCTGCAGCATTGGTGAATTGGAAGAGTCCTTGCTGCTGCCATTAACAAATTCACGAATTGCTGCAAAACGGTTGTTTACCCACAGTTCAGGGATTTCTTTTGGACCTAATGAGCCAACCACACCCTGTGGAGCAATGCGTTTCAGATCATTTGTCGTCGCATCCATGGTCCTTTTAGCACGCTCAAATAGAGAATACTGATCGCTGCTGCCACTAACAGCGACATCTTTTAACAATGTTGTCTCTCTTGCAATGCCTAACAGAAGTCGTCGTAGTGGTGAATCCACGCTGGACAGCAAGTCTACGATGCGAGCCGTGTCTTCAAGTGACGTAGGTTCCAAAATTGTAATATCTTCAATATATTTCTCCCAATATGAAATGTAGTCGAGCATGTAATGACGTTTGATATCCAGCACTAATCTACCACTAGTAACATCAATCGCAGCGGCTCGTTCATTCTGGGCAACACCAAGAATCCATGATTCATCCTTTTTGATCAGACCTAATACACGATCAACCTCAATTTTGAACAGTTCATGATATCCTCGATAGGTATATAAAGCAGGAACTCCATACGACAAGGGGTGTCCACTTTTAAGGACAAACACTTGTGCCCCCTGAACACCTGCTTCTGAAGCTACAGAAAACTCGGGTAATTGAGTGTTCCGTAACAATCTTATTAAGCGGTGATAAATGCGCTGTGAACTCGTATATTGCGATAACCGCGCACGGGTTGATTGAACAAGCGACATGTCCATCGACGTAACAGGTACAATCATATTCATAGAGATTGCGGCCTTTAGATGCCGAACCAACGCGTTACGCTCATCAATCAAGGTACCCTCTGGGTAACCATCACCCCACATAGCCACAACAAAATTGACAAACTCCTCTTCATCAAAGTGTTCAGACTCATGCATCATAATATAAGCCCTCAATATTTCATATGAGAGCTCCATATCAACAATGTCTACCGCCCGCAACCATTGCTCAATGTTATACTTGATCGCAGGAACGAAATACCTCAAGAGAATGTAGTTATATAAGGGCTTTGATCCAGCTTGAAGTTTTTTCCCTTGATATAATCCAAATGTCCAACGCATTAGTGGATGATCAACTTTGAAATAATTACTATCAGGAAGCTCATCTGCAATATCAAGAAATGGCAACAGTATGTTAATATTCAAACTGTCATTTTTTTTCGGGAAATTGGGTAGCTCTGCTTCACAAATGTTAGTCTTTGTATCCACTTCTGTGATATAAGTCAGATTATTTCGATAGCTGTCGATCCAAGCTAATACGGAACCTACCAATAATCCAGCACAAAGCGAATAAGCTGCGATATGGTAAGCGCGGGATCGTCGCTCCGCACGCCTATTCGTGCCAGCGAGATGAGCTTCAGCAAAAACTACCTTTGAAAGTAATTCCTGTATAAAAAAAGCTTTACCTTCTCCTGTTGTCGCTTTTATTTCTGGGGATTGTGTTGGAAAGTCTTGACCAAGTACATTCACTATGCGATCAAATGGAGTCCCTTCCTGTGTTGCACTAGTTAAGTAAATACCACGAAGTAGTGGAGATTTAGAAAAGCGCGAAGCTGTAAACAATTCTTTTACTGTCTCTTGAAGAATCAAGGATAATATACTGAGTTGTTGCGGAAAAGTATAAATTAACTCACGACGTCGAAGATCAGGCTCAGCTTGCAAAACATCCACTAATCCTGCGTTAATTCTCTTTTCTACGATATTAAACTCTTGTGAAAGTTCCTCTTGGCTAAGCTCAAACTTTCCTGAAGGCGGAAACGGTAATGTGAACCCCCAAACTTGTTCTCGCCCCGAGCGATCTAGTGCCGCAAAATATTCGTTGAATCCCAACAATAAATCACACTTATTGAGCAACAGATAAACCGGAAACGCCATTTCAAGATCGCCATATAGCTCATCCAGCCTGCGTCGCAAAGTCGTAGCATAGGCTTGACGCTCATCAGAGTTGAAGCTGAGCAAATCCGAAACCGACAACATCAATAGCACACCATTGATTGGCTGACGACTACGATTTTTTTTCAACAGTGAAAGAAAACCTCGCCACTCAATTTTATCTTTCTCTGCATCTGTCTCGTGCGTGGTATATCGACCTGCTGTATCAATGAATACCGCTTCATTTGTGAACCACCAGTCGCAATGGCGGGTTCCACCCGCGCCACGTATCGCCGTAGCACCAATTTGTTTGGCAAGCGGAAACGATAACCCGGAGTTGAGTAACGCTGTTGTTTTTCCGACCCCTGGTGCTCCAATAATCACGTACCAAGGTAATTCATATACATATCGCCCTTTTTGCCAAATCTTGTTCCAAAGCGAAGGGGCTGTTTTCTCAAAACGTACCTTACGTAATACATCAAGCGCTTCAGTAAAGCGACCACGTAATATACCAATCCGCTCTTCATTTTCATCGGACGTATGGCTCGGACTTAGGGCGGATCGCAAGACATCGGCAACACGCTCATTCATCCTGCTGGCATACCATCGTTTGAGCAGATACCGTAGTAAAAAATAGATACAAATCAATCCAATCAGCCAAAGTCTTGCTTTAACGGTTTCGAGCGGACGGAAATCACCGAACGCAAACAATGGTCCAGCATACCAAATAAGCAAAAACAATACGATAATACCGAGAGTCACCCATAATGCCCGGTAACGTATCCAACTGAATATACGCCACAAAAACGACGAAATCACTGCTCTTCCTCCGATAGATTAATTTGCCGATGAATAGCTTCAGCTGACATCAAAATTGAAACTTCAACGCGCCGATTCTTACTACGTCCCTCCGGCGTACTATTGGATGCAACAGGATCCGCTTCGCCTTTTCCTTCTGCCTGTATACGCTCAGTCTGGCCTAACTGGCCATCTAGATAAACTTTGAAGGCTTCAGCACGGGCTTGCGAAAGTTCCCAATTAGATGGATAACGTAAACTGCGAATTGGTATATTGTCAGTATAACCCGACACAATCACGTTACCATTTACCTCCTTAAGCGCCTCTGCAATGCGCGTAAGGACTGGAAAATACTGAGGATATATATCAACTCCGCCTGAACTAAATAATCCATCTCCAGTCAAAGTTACAATACAACGATCAGGTTTTTCCGAAACTTCTACTAACCCCTCATCTATTTCTTTTTGCAAAAAGCGCCGTAAGGTGGCAGACATACTTGGTGGCACTATTTTTTCGATGACAGGTTCCGGAACTTTCAATGAAACCAGATGCGCATACACCAGATCGGAACGGCTTCCTAACGAAAATATAAACCAAAAGTAAACACCAAAGCAAATCAGGAGACACAGTGTCGCAACAACCCAAGGCGGTATTAATCGCCAAACAGGAGGTATTGAATCCACTCCCTTCCAGTGGGCAGAAAGGCGATCATCATAACCTTCACTGACATTGCCAAGGATCGTTACTATTCGCTGTTTCAAAATTTCAAGTTGCGAATATCCACCTTCTACAATCCTAAAGCGCCCTTCAAAGCCGAGTGCATTACAATAATAAATCAATTCAATAAGATTTTTATGGCGCTCCGGGTTTTGTGCGAGCCGGGCAAAAAGCGAATAATATTTGTCCCCTCCAAATGTTTCATTGTGAAATGTAACCAATAAGCTTTGCTTTGCCCATGAATTCGATGATCCCCATGGTGTATTTGCCGCAGTCTCATCAATAGCGGTGCATAGACAATATCGTGCCCCAACCAATTCGTCACGTGAAACTCCAACGGATTGAGCACGTTTTTCAAAATTGTGAACTTCATTTACAAGGTGGCGCCGTAATTTCACCAAATCATCAAGATGCGGCATATTGCGTATTTGCGGCATCATATCGAGGAGACGGGAAGCCGCCCACACTAACGGATTTCTTCCGTTAGCATCACTATATTCCAACTCAAAATCAGAAGTTTTCTGCTGAGTGCCTACATCATTGTCATTGAGAACACGCGCAAGCTCGGTATGAGAGAAATCTCCTCCCTGGCGCTTCATCATATTAACCGGATTAAAATCAAGATCATTTTTCACTTTCGGATCGCCCAGCATTCAAGATTTAACCCTGGAAATTCTCCAGCAACATATAACGCCATTCCTGCGCTATTCCCAAGTTCCTTCCACAAATCATGCTCTGCATCAAGTTCAAAATAATTGTAACCCGCGTTATATGGAAGCTCTCGTGGAGCAATCGGCAACGGGCGTAAAACGATACCCGGAAGTTGCAGGTTAACCAAATCTCGAATTTTTTCGACAGGCCCAATCTTAGCTTGCAATGGAAACTGCGCCTGCATCTGCTCAACAGGCAAATCTGCATGGGCAGCCAAGACGAAGGAAGCCTGATCAAACAAAGAACGATCTGGAACACGTGCCATTTTAACACCGTACTTACGTTCTTGCAGATCAATACGAATAACCGTACGATCAAGAACAAGCGCTAAAGCTCGACGTAATTCGATCATCAACGATTGGTATGTTTCCCGTAAATCGTCATGATAATATACGGGATGGCGAGTTACCCGTCTGGCTGCGGAAAACGATGCCAATTCCCCTTCCAGAGATAGCAAATGCGCATACAATCGCTCTGGGTGTAATGTCTTTATTTCTTCAAGATGCTGCATAAGCGTCTGCCATCGGTTAATAAGCATCAAAAGCAGAAAATCGCCTACTTCAGAGATTCTGCCCTGCCCTCCTGCTGCAAGACGTTCCGCTAACGCATCTCCACGTTGATTAAGTAATCCCACTATTGCACAAATAAAACCCGACAGATTCTCTTGATTCCCACAACACAAAGTAGGAGGAATATATTCTCGATCTATGCGCAGCACCTTATCAGCTTGTCTTTCCACGACGAATACCATTCCCATCTTTATCCAATCGTGGGGAACGTCATTCTCTAACATCAACTTAAAACGTGGTTGCCCTATTTGAATATCTACGGCTGTACTACCCACTTGATTGATATCCTCTGTCTTGAATGGTATAGCCAAAAACCTTGACGCGCTTGAAGTATCTTCTTCGTAAATAACACTTTCTACGCTTTCTATCAGCGGAGGCAACACTAAGCAAACCTTCCCATTCTTTACATCTAGAGGAAAATCGAACGCCAGCGGTTGAGTGGAATCTATATTCAAATCGAACGGAGTACCGTCCGGCAACACTCCCTTAGCGTGTCGCACTAATATAGTACCTAAATTAAGCGCCTCAGTATCAAGTTCAAGTGTACTAAATCCCCAATAATAGTTTACAAAAGAGGACACACAACGAAACGTATACGATTCAAGATACCGTTCCTGTTGCTGAAAATGTTGAGGGCACAAGAACATCCCTTCTGACCAAACGACTTTATTTTTATTGCTCATATGCTTCGCTTCCTCTAAACGGGAAAAATCTTTCCCTTTTAATCAAACCGCTTCACCCAGTTTTCAGTCTCTTCGCGCCCATTCATTGGTGCGAAGACCCGGAACAAAGCATTTTTATAACCTGTAAAACGCACCGGCTTTGTGAACCGAGCCACTTTACAGTACTGATCAGGTATATATCCCTTGTGGATGTTACCCAACCGAGGTATCTGTCCAGCCTGGATTACAACCCCACCGGAATAAGGATGAAGTGTGCACTCTGGCTCAAGTGCTTGCCTCATTGAGTTTATTCCTCCAAGCTCTTCAAGAATTGCGTCTCCCAGAATAGTTAACCAGTTAACGCACTTAATGCGATTAAATGCCCCCTCAACCTTACTAATAAAGGAGACTGGCACCTGTATATCTAAACCGGGATATTGTCGCAAAGTTGCATAAACATAAGGAGCAGAACTAATGATGTCCATACCAAGCTCCATGATAACTGTAAACCCGGCTGAGCCATGTGTTGGACGCAAACGTTCCGCCCAATTCAAAACACAAGCACGCAACTCATCAAAACGCAATTGCCCTTGTTCATCGACAATTGTCATGCATGATGCATAGTAACTTAACTCGTCGCTTATTTCAGGCGCAACAAGTATATTACTTAGCCAAGGGGTGATTATGTCCTTGGATTCAGGATACTCTGGATGAGCGAATCGCCCAGCAATTGCATTGAAGTACGCTCGATCCGCAGACCAATTCCCCATGGTCTGCCTCACTATTTGAAAAGGATTTTCACCCTTTTTCAAGTCAACAAGCTGCCCCTCTGGATTTTTTTCAGAAGCAAAACGCATCAAATCTATAGAAGAAGAGAAACGACGGTAGTAATCTTCTTGCACGTTCAGCATATCCACACGAAGCTGTTTCCGTTCTCTCGGCTCAACATACAGCTCCGCCCCTAAGCCAAACATGGCCACCAATTTGCCTTGCGGTGTATCGATGACCTTACGATCCATCGCAGCATAAGCAAGACTTTCTTCCTTCGTAATCAATCCATTCTCCCAAGTTTCATGATCAGACTTGCACTCAACTAATTTAGATCATGCTCGACACACCTCCAGTTAAAGCAGGGGGGAAACCCGGAATCTGCTTACCATTATCAGCTTCCGTATGTGCGTCTACCCACAGGGGGTCAGGATCGAACACGATGAAATTTTCTTCGCTTCCTGTGTTTTGCACAGCCAATGTTTGGTATTTTCTGACCAAGTCAACATTCAGACTAAATGCATCAGGGGCAACCCACTCGACCTGATAAAGCGGCAAAGATCCCGAAGATTCCGTTGAAGCACCTAACGCACCAACCCTCAGCAGCGGCGGAGGTTCTTCCGGCGGAGGTTCTTCCGGCGGAGGTTCTTCCGGCGGAGGTTCTTCCGGCGGTGGTTCTTCCGCCGGTGGTTCTTCCGCCGGTGGTTCCTTCGGCGGTGGTTTATTCGGCGGCGGTTTCACTTTCTCCACTAATTCATCGAGTACTGGTGGAATTAAAACTATGGGAGTTAAAACCGTCACAACCCCGACTCCCTTTACACCTACAAAAACACATCCACCACCGCCGCCGCCGCCTCCAGAACACCCTTGTTTTACGGGTTCCTGCATCAATCCTGGTAGACTCACCGTATTTTTGTTATTCATGAACATTTTGTCTGTCAACCTGCAAATGGGCTCACCTTCAGCAAAAACGTTCGGCGAGAAAGTAATCCAATCAGCATAGGCCTTAACGGTGCCGGAAGCAACCCCTCCTATGCAACCCGGTTCATCTAAGTAAGAAACCGCAAATATGCTACCAAAAATGGCGATCGAGTTGCCACCATCGGCTGCCACAGAGCTAGTACCGTTTGCCAAATCTGCTGAGAACGCAGTGTTCGGATAAGGGATCGGGATGGGAACAGGAGGCGTCCAACAAACGTCAGGCGGAGCAGCAACTATTACCCCATCGCTTCCTTTATGGCACATACTTAGCCCATTAACATTTATGGTGACCATTTCTACACTCCTGTACTATCCTTTAAATCGTCAACCCCACTGTTTTAACACCCTTCAGGTAAAGACCACCGCATCAGTTCAAGCAAAATCCACGGTGGTCTCCATAAAGCCTACTGCATCAACCCAGGTAAACTTACCGTGTTTCTATTATTCATGAACATCTTGTCGGTCTGCCTGCAAATGGGCGAACCTTCGGCAAAAACATTCGGCGAGAAAGTAATCCAATCAGCGTAAGCCTTAACAGTGCCAGAGGCAACTCCTCCTATGCAGCCTGGTTCATCTAAGTAAGAAACCGCAAATATGCTTCCGAGAATGGCGATCGAGTTGCCGCCATCGGCTGCCACAGTGTTAGTGCCGTTTGCCAAGTCTGCTGAGAACGCAGTGTTTGGATAAGGGATAGGGATGGGAACAGGAGGTGTCCAACAAACGTCCGGTGGAGCAGCAATTATTATGCCTCCGCTTCCCTTATGACACATATTTAGCCCATTAACATTTACTGTACTGGCCATTTTAAACTCCTTTTTGTAGTACCAAGGCTGCTCGTTCAGTGCTATCACTGCTGCCGAGAACCAAGGTTGTTCCACCTAGCGGGTGAGAAGATGATTTTTGAATACGCCATGAAGCAATAGCAACATGGGTTGCCAAACTGGCGGTGAGCAAGTCGCCAGAAGCTACTGCTGGAATGCTTCGTATCCAATTTTCTGCCAATTTGTCCGACAGCCGAAGAGCCGTATAGGCAAACTCGTCAGCCCGGTAGGGT
>JGI24702J35022_10000245_pt1 | contig 30969 bp, 27 predicted proteins | sample TergutTh196P4_FD_35022 | JGI IMG/M metagenome (IMG submission 35022) | reverse complement strand
GCAACGCACTGGTACTGCGATGAAAACTTGTACAATTTTCAAAACTTGTGTGCGGAGCCTGTAACCATTGCGAGTTTTTGGACACCCACTGAACAGTTACCGTGTGGTTACTGTTAGTTCAACGGTTTGAGCCTATTTCCGAGACATATTCACACAAGCTCAAGAACGGCAACGGGTTCATTTGTGAAACGAATTTGTTAGATTTTACAAAAAAACGGGGGAATCCCCGGGTGCGCTTCAGAAAAACAAACGCTCGCAATCCTAGTGATTGCAAGCGTTCTTGGTTTTGGTGGGGGAAGGTGGATTCGAACCACCGAAGTCACTGACAACAGATTTACAGTCTGCCCCCTTTGGCCACTCGGGAATTCCCCCAAATAAACAACATCTCTTACCCTGAATCTTGGAGCTGGTGGAGGGAATCGAACCCCCAACCTGCGCATTACAAGTGCGCTGCTCTACCTTTGAGCCACACCAGCATACAACGACGATGGAGTCCGAAGCCCTATTTTCTATGCGCGAGGCGTGAAAGTTATGATAGCAAACGAAACTCCGTTTGTCAATATAAAACAGAAAGGAATTTTTGCGATAAGTTTTTGATGCTACTGTTCAGGTGGTATCCAAAAACTCGCAAAGGTTACAGGCTCCGCACACAAGTTTTGGCTAATATTACAAGTTTCCACCAATGTACTAGTGCGTTGGCTGTAACCAGCCTGTGTTTTTGGATGCCGTCTGAACAGAAACTTTTTGGTGACTATAAGAGTATAATTTGTTTTATTTTCAATATTTGTATGCTATAATCTTCATTTAGGTATATCCCATGAATAAATGACGAAAGGCACATATTATGAAAAACGGACTATTTTCTAAGGTTTTCGGTTCTTATAATGATCGCGAGCTAAAAGCCATCGCGCCTATCGTCGGAAAGATTGAGAGCCTCGAAGACGAATACCGCTCGATGAGTGACGATGACCTCAAAGCGAAAACTGCCGAATTCAAAGCCCGCCTACAAGATGGGGAAACGCTTGACGATATATTGCCGGAAGCGTTCGCCGCAGCTCGTGAAGCCTGTGACCGCGTGCTTGGGATGCGCCCGTTTCACGTACAGCTCATAGGAGGCGTCGTGCTCCACCAAGGCCGTATCGCCGAAATGAAAACGGGCGAAGGCAAAACGCTCGTCGCCGTCATGCCATCATACCTCAACGCGCTCGCTGGAAAAGGCGTTCATATAGTTACAGTCAACGACTACCTGGCCAAGCGCGACAGTGAATGGATGGGCAAAGTCCACCGTTTCATGGGACTGAGCGTTGGCCTCATCATCCATGGGCTTGACAATGATGAACGGCGCGTCTCGTATGCCTCCGATATTACCTATGGCACAAATAACGAGCTCGGATTTGACTATCTGCGCGACAACATGGCGCTATACAAGCACGACATGGTGCAACGTGGCCACATATTTGCCATCGTGGACGAGGTTGACTCGATCCTAATCGATGAAGCCAGGACGCCGCTTATTATTTCTGGACAGGGCGACGAATCCACCGAAATGTATTCAAAGGTTAACGAATTCGTCGCGCGGCTGAAGAAAACCGTTTTTGCGACAATTGACGAAAAATCGCAGGAAGATGAGTCGATCGATTCAGACTACGTCGTTGACGAGAAAGCGCGGACAGCCACGCTTACGGCTCGCGGCATCAAGAAGGCGGAACAACACTTCTCTCTTGAGAACCTCGCCGACCTTGAAAACAGCACGCTATCGCACCACATTAATCAAGCATTGCGGGCTCACGGGATAATGCAGCGCGACGTGGATTACGTCGTCAAGGAAGGCGAAGTCATCATTGTCGACGAATTTACAGGCCGCTTAATGCTGGGCAGACGTTATTCCGAGGGGTTGCACCAGGCGATCGAAGCAAAAGAACACGTCGAGGTCGCGCATGAAAGCAAAACCCTCGCGACAATAACGTTCCAGAATTATTTCCGTCTATATGACAAACTGTCCGGCATGACCGGAACAGCGCTCACCGAGGCAGAAGAATTCGGCGCCATATACAAGCTAGATATTATCGAAATTCCGACAAACCGCCCATTGGTACGGCTTGACAACCCGGACACAGTGTATAAAACAGAGAATGGCAAATACAGGGCGATAATCGACCAGATTGAACAATGCAACAAAAAGGGGCAACCTGTGCTTGTCGGCACGGTTTCTATTGAGAAAAGTGAATTGCTCTCCTCCATGCTCAAAAAACGCGGCGTAACGCATAACGTACTCAATGCCAAACACCATGAAAAAGAAGCGGAGATAGTAGCGCAAGCTGGCAAAGTCGGGGCGGTTACGATAGCGACGAACATGGCGGGGCGCGGAACCGACATAATGCTAGGGGGCAACCCTGAATACCTTGCGAAAACCGACATGAAAAAGGCAGGGATGACTGAAGAGCTTATAGCCGAAGCGACTGGTTACGCTGAAACAGACGACGAAGACATCATCGAAGCACGCAAAATGTTTGCCGAAAAACACGAGAAACACCGTCTCATTACAGCTGCGGAAGCAGTGAAAGTCAGGGAAGTTGGCGGCTTGTTCATCCTCGGCACCGAACGGCACGAAGCGCGCCGTATCGACAACCAATTACGCGGGCGCGCCGGTAGGCAAGGCGACCCCGGTGAAACGCGGTTTTATCTGGCCCTGACCGACGATATCATGCGGCTGTTCGGTTCCGAACGGATCCAAGTCCTAATGGATAACCTGGGTATCGACGAGGACATGCCCATTGAAAGGAAAATGCTTTCCAACGCTATTGAAACAGCGCAACGCAAAGTTGAAAGCCGCAACTTCCAATCGCGCAAAAATGTTCTTGAATACGACGACGTAATGAATAAACAGCGTACGCTGATATATGACCAGCGGCGGAAAGTCCTGGATGGGGAAAACATAACGCAAAACATCCAGACTATGATTTCCGAAGTGATAGAGCTGGCAGTAGGCGCGGGGTTTGCAGAGGCGGAAAGTATTAAAGATCCTGCCCAGCTTGCCGAAGTGCTAAAGCCGCTTGCCGCGATGTTCACGCAAAAAATCGAAATAAAAATCCCGGCTGCCGGCTTTAGTAAAGATGAGCTTGTATCGCTGCTGGAGGAAAAAGCAAAGGCTGCGTACGCCGCTAAGGAACGGGAGCTTGGCATAGTTGAGGGAAGCGGCGCTCCTATGATGCGCGAGCTTGAGCGCGTCATAATGCTGCGCGTCGTCGACGAATATTGGATGGAACACATCGATGCCATGGAAAGCCTACGCGACAGCGTGCGTCTGCGCGCGTACGCACAAACAAATCCTGTCGACGAGTATAAACGCGACGGCTTTGACATGTTTGAAGAAATGATTGGTGGAATCAAGGAAGAAGTCGTACGGCGGATATTCATAGTCCGTATCAGAAAAGATGATTCGCTGCAGCGTCGCGGCGTCGCCAGAAATGTCAATGCAGGCGCGCAAAACGTTGGCGGCGATGCGACACTGAAACGCCAGCCCGTCAAAAAAGGCCAGAAAACAGGCCGCAACGAACCTTGCCCTTGCGGTAAAAAACGCCCGAACGGCCTACCTATGAAGTATAAAGATTGCTGCGGACGTGGCGCGTAGGCGCTTGGGACTTCCAATACAACATACTAACGCGCGGCAATACTGCACATAACACTAAGAGGATATTACCCGTGAGAAAACACTGCTTATTTATTGTAGCAATACTCCTGTTAATTCCAATAATCCTATTCCAGGGCTGTTGGGTTCGGCCTGTTGTAGAAACAGAACAAACTCAATCTCAATCTCAATCTCAATCTCAATCTCAATCTCAATCCGAAGAGCCCTCAGATATGGCAATCTCGATGATACCCGAACCTCCAACAAACAGCATAACAGCAACGCTCGGCAAATTCACATTACGATATGACCCGCACAACGCGCTCAACCCAATCACCACCCTTAACAGGGACAATATTCTACTATCCTCCCTCCTATATGAGAGCTTATTTGTCCTGGATGGAGATCTTCAAGCAAAACCTTTACTATGTGAAAACTGGTCGACTGAGGACAACATTACTTTCACTTTCGAAATAAAGCCGGACGTCGCTATGACTGACGGCTCATCGCTGACTGCCAACGACGTCGTCTACACGCTTAAACAAGCAATGCAGAAGGGTAGGTATGTAAACCGTTTTAAAACGATAAACACCATCGAATCAGATGGGGAATTGGAAGTGACCGTCATTTTATTCGCGCCAAACAGCCGTTTTATTAACCTCCTTGATGTACCAATAATAAAAAGCGGTTCGATTGATAACAAAATCCCTCCAGGGACAGGGCCGTATGTTTTCGTCGAAGCAGAAATCAGACCAGTCGTGAATGAAGAAGAAGTCGAAAACGATAACGATGCAAATGATGTCATAACAAACAACGCGGATAGCGGCGATGAAATAAAAGAGGCAGCGCAAACAGGAGCCGAAGCCGAAGTTGATTCTGATTCTGATTCTGATTCTATATTGGATATCAGTGATGAAAGCGCTGAGGGAGACGATGATGATCCCGATATCTATAGAACTCGGCTTGAACGCTTTGTTCCATATAGGGATTATGATCGTTTGCCAATCGCTACAGTATACCTCAAAGAATGCGAAGACAGCGAACTGACGGAACTATTTGACGATGGGGATCTCAGTTTGCTCTGGGACGATCCCTCAGACGCTTTTGAGCTCCGAATAAACCGCCTTCCCGAAAAACGCTTCTATAACACCTCAACTCTGCAATTCGTTGGATTTAACGCACGCAGAGGCGTGATGAAAGATCCTGATGTCCGCCGCGCTATCAGTTGCTCCATTGACCGTCAATACATCGTGGACGATATTTTAGCCGGACACCTGGCAATTCCCTCGCCACTCGCCCTCCCCTCGATTTTTTGGCTCTATGACAAAACATGGGAAAACCGTAATTTAGACCCTTTGGTCGAGATGTCGTTACTGCTTGACCGCGCGTATCTCGGAGATTTCAACGATGATTCCTTCCTTGAAATATCGGATGGGTTTGATTCATATTCTGAGTTTTCGGTTGATTTTATAGTAAACAGCGAGAATATTCATAGAGTTCAGATCGCCAACAAAATTGCTGACACCCTAAAGCGGTACGGGTTTAATATCAGTGTCCGCGAGTTGCCGTGGGAAAGCTTTCTAAACGCTTTAGACAAAGGTAATTTTGATATGTATTACGGAGAGGTTGTTCTTGGCGCGGATTTTGATCTGTCTCTCCTGTTATTGCCAGGCGCCCTAAACTATGGCAAGACTGCCAGCACTGACTATTTGCCGTTTATAGAGGATTTTTTAGCCGCACGCACAGATTACGAAGTGAAATACGCGGCAAAGCGACTCTGCGACGAGATAGTAACGCTTGCTCCGTTCGCGCCCGTCTTGTATAAAAGATACGCGATTTACTTTCCTATGGGCGCGATTTCCGGAGCGGATCCAAGCCCGTCCGGTGTATTTCGTGATTTTACCAGTTGGACGATAGATGTAGAACAACTGACTTGATAAACGCGGATAATCGCTATTATGAAAAGAGGAGTGTGCAAATTATGACTGACAGAAAGCTTATTGAGCTGGCTAACGATGTGATGGCAAATTCTTACTCCCCCTATTCGCGGTTTAAGGTGGGCGCCGCTGTTGAATGCGCTGATGGTTCAATATACGTGGGTTGCAATATCGAAAACGCTGCCTTTGGCGTAACGGTATGCGCCGAAACTGTCGCGATCGCGTCTGCCGTAGCCGCCGGGCAGCGCGGATTCAAGCGTATCGCGATTATATCTGAAGGCGGCGCTTACTCATTTCCCTGTGGGACATGTCGCCAGTTTTTGAATGAGTTTTCGCCGGAACTTGAAGTTCTCTGCGCGCGTTCAGATGGGCGCTATGTGAGTTACCCGCTTTCATCTCTGCTGCCAATGGCATACGGGCGGGACTAAATACTGTTAATTGGTAACTGGTAACTGTTAATTACTAATTGTTAATTGTTAATCGTTAATTGTTAATTGTAATTGTCATGCTAATGTAATATTTATTCTCTTTACTCTTTGCCGCAATTTGCTATAATATACTTTATGCGGGTGTGATGGCGCGTTATACGCAGAAGTCATGTAATCGCCCGATTTGGTTATGGCAAGGAGGGTTCGGCAGTGGATGAGTATACAAGGAAATTTAACGTAGTGAGCGGCGGAGTAAATACGCGCGGGATTCTTACCGCAGTTTATGAAGCGCTCAGAATTAAGGGTTATAACCCTGTTAATCAAATCGTTGGATACATACTGTCAGAGGACCCTACATATATTACAAATTATAACAACGCGCGCAGTTTAATATGCAGACTCGACAGGGATGAGTTGCTACAAGAACTGGTTAAATCATATCTTGACAGTTAATATTTCGACATTGTAGGAGTTTTTGCTTGCAATTACTGATGTCCGCGCCTTTTTTCGTGAATGCTTGAGCATGTAGCCAAACGGAAATTTTCAGAGGGCAGCTTATTTATGTAATTTTTTGTGTAATTATTTGTTACTTTTACACCGTAATTTTTTTTACAAGAAACCAAAAAAACTGTTGACATTGGGGAAACAATGTGTTACAATTCAGTTACAGATTGTTTGAGGGGGGCCTATGATGGCTGTGGCTACAAAAGACAAAAACAAGGTACTGGAATATAAAGGACACCCCCTTCGAAGGAAAGACAACCTCATTTATTACGGTAGCATGGCTGATAAATACATCATAATGCTCCAGGTAACCGAAACAAAACAGCTTGAAGACCTTAATGTCGCGACCCGGATTGTAGTGCAGTTGCAATACACTGACCCCGATCTTAAATCACGGGACAGAGTCGTAAAAAAAAGTGAGAAAAACAGTTTTTTTGAAGCGATAGATGTAGCGGCGGTTTGGCTTGAAAGAGCGCTTGCGGCTGGTTGATAATTAGGAACTAAAACTCAAACTCCTTTATGAGAAGGTGGATAATTTATGAAATATGCTAAGAAGTTAGTTTTAATAATCACAATTATATCAGCCGTCGCTTCCATGTTGGCTGTTAGCGGTTCGGCTGCGAATACTATTGCCTACGGCGCCGCGACGGTCAGCACCCAAGACTTACGGCTACGTTCCGGAGCAGGCACTTCATATTCAATCATCACTCACTTAAGCGAAGGCGATATTGTCGTCGTCCTCGACCGCACTAACTCCGAATGGTACAAGGTCAACTTCCATGGCAGCACTGGATATGTAAGCGCCCCATTGCTTAAAGACATCCTTACGCGCGAGAATTTCAACGCCAGAGGCCGCCTCATCGGCGACAGGGTCAATATACGCTCGTCCCCAAGAACAGCAAGCAATATCCTCGGCACATATCGCAAAGGCACAGAATTGACTGTAATAGGCATCAACAACGGTTGGTACAAAGTAAAACACGACGGTCATACAGGCTATATACGTTCAGACTTCGTAGATATAATTGGCGGCTATCAAGCTGCGGTCGCGTCGTCAACGCGTGTATCGCCCACAGCTCCAGCTCCAAACCCTAACTTGACTTTAGGGCAGCAAATGGTAGAGTTCGCGCTTGCTTTTGTCGGATGTGATTACATATACGGCGGCACATCTCCAACAGGATTCGACTGTTCGGGATTAGTGACATATGTCTATAAGAGTTTCGGCATGTCCGTGACTAGAACGGCGTCAGGCCAGTACCGTGACAATGGCGTTCATATTAACAAAAGCGAACTGGCGCCCGGCGATTTGGTCTTCTTCTCCAATAATGGCCTCAAGAGCGTTACGCATGTTGGCATATACATTGGCGACGATGAGTTTGTCCACGCGTCGAGGCCTGGCGTAGGCGTAGTGATCAGCCGTTTGGACAGTTCGTATTACACGAAAGGGTTCTTTGGAGCGAAACGGATCATAACCCAATAACGTCACGTAAAATAATAACAGAAAATTTAAAGGGGCTGCCGAGCGGCCCCTTTTGTAATTTTGTAACTGTGGTTGTAGCCTTTCAGCTATTCATTTGCGCTGTTGTTAACTAACTGGGTTTTTGGTAAATATATCAATAATGGAAACCCGATTGCGTAAAGGACGACAAACTGGCCAAAACCAACCTGAGCCGCGTTTATGATAAACGTTGAGATATACAAGTCGGCTTCTCCCTCGAAAACCATATAATAAGTAATAAGCGCGCCAATAAGAAACGCGTTAATAACGATGGGCGGTAAGCAAGCTAAAACCTTCAGCAAGACTCGCGAGCGCCCCATCTTTCCAATCCGCATCACGCAAAGAGCAGCAAGAAGCGTCGCGATAGCCCCAACAACCAAATCAAGCGGGTATGGGCTGAAAAAATTTGCGACAATGCAGCCAACGAACAAACCCCAAACGGAAAACGGAAAGAAATACGGCAGGATACACAACGCCTCCGCTACACGAAACTGAACCGGCCCATATGATATAAACGGAAGCGCGATGGTCAGTGCGGCATATAACGCGGCAACGACCCCGGCAAACGCTATTTTTCGAATCTTTGTGCCAAAATTCATTTACTCATTCGCTCATCTGATTACTATTGACGGTTCGCATCCGCAGTATACTTGTCTGTATAAGCCATATTGCTTCGAGAGCTCAATTGAACGCTTATACCCATCACGTTTTTTGAAATCCGAAACCAGATACCTGACCCCGTACTTGCCTTCTAGCTTAACTCCAATCTCATTGAGAAGCGCCGAATCTTTATACGGGCTGACAGTCAGCGTCGTAGCGAAATAATCATATCCGCCTTCTTTAGCTTGTTTTGCCGTCTCCTCAAGGCGGAGCAAATAGCACTCCCCACAACGTCTCCCACCCTCCGGTTCTTTCCAATAAGGCATCGCGACCGTCTCAAAGCCCTCACTATTGTAGACACAGTCTAGCATATCAATGCTGTTTGGATAAACCGTCGCCGATAGGAGCTTTTTAAATTCAGCTTCTCGTTTATAGTATTCTTCGCTTGGATATATATTAGGGTTAAAAAACAGTATAGTTATTTCAAAAAATGGCGAAATATACTCAAGCACATAACTTGCGCACGGCGCGCAGCAACAATGCAGCAAAAGACTGGGGGTGGATTTCGCTAACGCAATATCCTTGAGTTTCCTATCAAGCGAATACATTAGAAATACTTCTTCATCCTGTCTGTAGCCAGACATATATCGGCGCTAAACGTTAGTGTAAACTTCACATGCTCACGCTGGCTAAAATCCTCACACCAATCAAGGAAGTCTTCCGCCTTGTCGTCAACACCAACCCCTATAATTCGTAGCACGCTGTCGATGAAAATATGTGTTACGTCATAATTAGCCGAATGAAGGCCGCTGATAAACCCTCTTAAAAACTCGTAGCCATCAAACGAATACTGTGACGCTTCGATTAGTCTGACCTTGTGCGGTATGTCGTAAGTCAGCTTTGCCCCCTTCTCTACACATACGATGTCGCCATGTTCTTCTTCAATGGCTTTATGAACCAGCGCTATAAGCTGTTTAGTTTTTCCGGACCCCTTAAGTCCCATGATTAACTTGACCAATTTAACCAACCCCTTTTAATGTGATGATTTTATGCAGTAACAGTTTTTATTACAACCCCAGTATCGCGAAGAGATTTTTCTTGTACGCCTCGACGCCGGGCTGACCAAAAGGATTAACGCCAGAAACTAGTGCCGAAATGGCGCATGATCGCTTAAAGAAATACGTCATCGCGCCAAATGACGCCGCCGAAAGGCTCGGCGCGAGCAATTCAATAACCGGAACCCCGCCTTCAATGTGCGCTTTTTTTACAGCCTCGGACGCCGAGCGGTTGATAGTATGCATATCCATCCCAGCTATTGGGCCAATTTTGTCGTCATGCAGCGATCCACCTGGAATCACGGGGTTCGCGCGGGGCTGATCAAAGGATACGAAAGTCTCCATGAGCGTGCGCTCCCCCTGCTGGATGTACTGGCCGAGCGAATGCAGATCCGCCGTATAATCCGCGAAAGCCGGGAATATGCCCTTCCCCTCTTTTCCTTCACTTTCTCCGAACAGTTGTTTCCACCATTCACCCGTAGAACGGAAGGAAGGCTCGAAACAAGCCAGCATCTCGATCTTCTTCCCCATCCGGTACAAAACCTGCCGCGTTGAGGCGTATAAGCAAGCATTATCTATACCCGCGCTCCGCTCCTCCTTCGCCCCTGCCATCATCTCGTCAATATCTATACCCGCTGCCGCGCAAGGCAAAAGCCCGACCACAGTCAGTACGCTGTATCTCCCGCCAACCTCAGCAGGCATCTCAAGGCATCTGTAGCCCTCGCGCACAGCCATTTTGGATAGCGGCGACCCCTTGTCCGTCGTCACGTACAGACGCTCTTTCAAGCCTCCGGCGCCGTACCTTGATTCAAGCATTGACTTAAAAAATCGCAACGCTATCGCCGTCTCGATCGTAGACCCGGATTTTGAAACGACATTGACAGAAAAATCTCTATCCCCGATTAGTTCTATTATTTGACTTAAATATTCACCGGACGCGTTATTTCCGGCAAAATAGATGTCGGGCGTTTGTTTTGGCAACGCGTTGTAATTCGGCGACTTAATGTATTCAATTGCAGCGCGGGCGCCCAGATATGACCCGCCAATGCCAAGTACTACAAGCGCTTTAGACTCGCTTATAATCTTCCCTGCGACGCCTTTTATCTCCTGTGACAGCTCCGTATTATACGATTCCGGTAAATCTACCCAACCATTTTCGTAAAGTGACTCCAACTCAACCAATGCCTTTTTCGTATCGATCTCGCGTATTTCACGCTCATCCACAAATTCCTTGACGCCTTCAATATTGACCTTTATCACAGAAACGACCTCCTTTGTTATAGTTCAGAGGGTATCTAAAAACTCGCAATGGTTATAGGCTCCGCACACAAGTTTTAGCTAATATTACAAGTTTTCACCAATGTACTAGTGCGTTGGCTGTATATCCTGTGTTTTTGGATGCCCTCTGAACAGTTACCCTCCTTAAGCTTTACGGCAGCATGCGTAAATTCCCTCTTGCATTTCCACTAACACTCATTTATAATACCATCAAAACCGCAAAACATCAACGCAGAGCAATATTCGCAACATAAAATGCAAAGCGCGCGGGCATAGTTCATCGGTAGAATGAAAGCTTCCCAAGCTTTAGAGGTGGGTTCGACTCCCATTGCCCGCTCCACTCGGAGCCCCGTAGCCGCTACAGCTATGGGGTGTTCTTGTTCCAGTTCATGTTTGCACCAGCGTCCAATAAAACCTGTCTGAGCATACGCACAATCCCACACCTAAACGAATATAACGGTCTCAATAAAGTATTATTCTTACACATTATAATAATACTTATCGCACTAATAGTCAATCGTTTTACAAGGAGTCTCCAATTATGTACGATTATCTCATTGTCGGCGCGGGCTTGTTTGGCGCAGTATTTGCATATGAGGCGTCACAAAACAATAAACGATGTCTTGTCATCGATAAAAAATCGCATATGGGCGGATATGTATTCTGCGAGAATATTGAAGGAATTACCACTCACAAATATGGGGCGCGTATTTTCCACACAAATGATAAGAACATCTGGGAGTATGTAAACCGTTTCGCTGAGTTCAACAGATTTACTAACATGCCTATAGCGAATTATAATAACGAGCTATATAATTTACCATTCAATATGAACACATTTTACAAATTGTGGGGTGTAACGACGCCAGAAGCCGCGCGAAAGATTATTGAAGAGCAACGCTCTGGCGTCGCACAGCCCGAGAATCTGGAACAACTCGCAATTTCCATTGTCGGCACTGATATCTACGACAAGTTGGTCAAAGGTTACATAGAAAAAATATGGGGCAAAAAGTGTACTGAGCTGCCCACGTCCGCCGTAAACATCTTGCCTGTGAAATTCAACTTCGACAACGATTACTTCGGCGACAGATATCAAGGCGTCCCGATTGGCGGATATAACCAGATCATTACCAAGCTGCTTGAAAGTTGCGACGTAAAGCTCGACTCGGACTTTTTCAACGACGCGGCGAGATACAGATATATAGCCGACAGAATTATTTTCACCGGCAAGATAGACGAGTTTTATGGGTATTGCTACGGACCATTGGAATATAAAAGCTTATGTTTTGAAACGGAGATACTAGATACACCCAATTATCAAGGGAACGCTATCGTTAACTATACATCCGCTGATGTTCCTTTCACACGCATAATCGAACATAAGCACTTCGAGTATGGCACTCAGGAGAAAACAGTGATAACGAGGGAATACCCAATCGGATGGATGCGCGGCAGCGAGCCATGCTATCCTGTATCAGATGAAAAAAACGTTTCAATCTACAATAAATATCTGACGCTGGCAAGACAAGAGAAAAACGTCATTTTCGGAGGAAGGCTTGGGACGTACAGGCACCTTAACATGTCGCAAGCCATAAACAACGCGCTAAAATACGCGTACTCACAGTTTAGGCATAGATAAGCCTCAGCGTCTGGCCAGTGCCCGGCGCAGCCAGCTTTCCCTGTTGCAGTTACTACAATAACCACATTTGCCTTTTTGTTTCTCGCCGAAATATCTGAGCATATATGAACGTAGGCAACTATCGATCTCGCAATATCTCACCATTTTATCAAGCCTCACAATATCCCGATGGCGAACATCCCTACGTTCACGCTCGGTGAGGCCCTCGTTTTTCCCGGAATCTTTTATAAAATACTCAGCTGTCTTTATATCGTCTCTTGAGAATAAAAGAATACACTCTGACGGCTTGCCGTCCCTTCCAGCGCGGCCAGCTTCCTGATAATAGCTTTCAAGGTTCTTGGGCATATTATAGTGGAACACATACCGCACGTCCGGTTTATCGATACCCATTCCAAACGCGTTTGTCGCTACCATGACAGTCGCCCGGTTCTGGATGAAATCATCCTGGTTCCCACGACGCTCCGCATCCTCCAACCCCGCGTGGTAACGCGACGCCGCGATACCTCGACGCCGCAATTCATCGCAGACAATGTCCACTGTTTTTCGGGTCGCGCAATATACAACTCCGCACATACCTCCGCGTTGCTCGATTAGTTCATGAAAATACCTTGACTTGACCTCTTGTCTGGCTACCCCAAAATACAGATTTGGCCTGTCAAACCCAGTCGTAAGGCTAAGTGGATCAATCAGGCTCAATAGCCTTATTATATCTTTTTTCACCGCCGCGGTCGCTGTCGCCGTATACGCCGCGACAACCGGGCGTACCTTGAGTTTTTCGATAAATTCAGCGATTTTCAGGTAACTTGGGCGAAAATCCTGCCCCCACTGCGATACGCAATGAGCCTCGTCGATGGCGACGAGAGATATAGGCGTTTCCAGTGCAAACCGCAAAAAATCAACCGTTTCCAGCCTTTCCGGCGCGACATAGATTATTTTGTACCGCCCCTCCCCCACCCGGCGTAATACTTCCCGATACTGCTCGGTTGTTAGCGAGGAGTTAATAAACGCCGCGGGGATGTCGCCCCGCTTGAGTTGCGCGACCTGATCTTTCATGAGAGATATTAGCGGCGACACGACCAGCGTCGCCCCACTTAAGAGTAGAGCCGGTATTTGATAACATACCGACTTCCCCGCCCCTGTTGGCATGACTCCCAAAACATCCCTGCCCGACAAAACCGTGTCGATCAACGTCTCCTGCGCGGGGCGGAAGGATGTATGCCCGAAATATCTCATGAGCGCGTCAATTTTGGTCATTATATAGCCTTTCCAACGTGGGCTTTGCCCACGACCCAGAATGCAGCGCCAGAATTCAGAAGTCAGGAGTCAGAATACGGGGATTAGACGAGAGGATTTTCTCGTTTTTTATTGCAGATAATGGTCTGTGAGGTATTAAAAACGCTCCCTCACGCTTCCTGGATTCTTTATTGTATATCCACCTAACGCTTCAAGCCTACCGTGAAACACGTCCGATCTTATAACATCCAACAACTTTTTCATCATGGGCATATCCCAAGCGTAATCCGGAATAAGCAAGTCATATCTCTCCTGCCATATTGGTACGAAATCTAGGTCATACATCTTAGCCGCCGAGTATATTCCCAACCCAGCGTCAGCCGAATCAGCTGCAATCAGCGCGGCGACAGAGGTATGAGTAAACTCCTCACGGTCGTATCCGTATATTTCCGACGTGTCGACACTGTTTTTCCGACAAAGATAATCGATCAGAATGCGTGTCCCCGAGCCTTTCTGGCGATTGACATAACGCAAACCGGCTTGCCCAAGGTCAGCGATCCCTCTAATGCCCTTCGGGTTTCCCTTGCGCAGGATCAAGCCCTGAGCGCGCTCCACGCATTCTACAAGCCGCGCCCCGCCTTCTGGCAGGATTTTTCGTACGTACGACACATTATATTCCCCGCTCGTCTCATCAAGCAGGTGGGTCCCAGCCAAATGCGCTTCCCCTTTTCGAACCGCCAGCAACCCGCCCATGCTTCCGACATGCGCCGAACTTAGATTGATGTCGTCGTTTTCAACTCGCAATAATTCCGCCAATTCATCGATCAGCGGGTCGTGGCTGCCAATGATCACAAGGTTTCGCCGCAGCTCTTGCTCTGGACGCAACAAGCGGACACTAACGGCTGTCTCGCTCTCGTACCCCTCAACGCCTTGAGGTATAACCACGAGCCCATCCGCTTTCATAAATGATGTCACAACGCCGCTCCCCCGGCTTAGGGGAGACGCAATCAGCCTATCGTTGACAAACCCCATCCTCACTCGAACAAATTCCTGATATTTTAGCGATGAGACCATCGCTTTAGACAAAACAGCGTCGATGTATCTATCTGTTTCGGACGTTTTGCGGCAAAGATAATCTATGATCGGACGCAGTATCTGCTCGATAACTATAATCCCCGACACCGGGTAGCCGGGAACCCCGAGTATAGGCTTAGAGCCTGAGTATCCAAGTATCGCCGGTTTTCCTGGCTTTATCGCCAATCCATGATACGCGACGCTGCCAGTCAGCGCGATAGCTTCAGCGGCGTAGTCTTCACTGCCCGCTGACGAACCGGCATTGAGTATAATGACATCACATCTCGAAAGCGCTTCGTCAAGCGCTTCGCGCATCATCGCTAGATCGTCTCTAACGACCGGGTAAATCACTGTTTCAGCCCCCCATTCGCGCAGCATCGCGGAAAAAATAGCGGAGTTGAATTCCAGTATCTCCCCCTTCTTAGGATCGGACATGGGCAAGACCAGCTCATCACCTGTCGGGATGATACCGACTATAGGGCTTCTAATGACCGACACCTCCCGTACCCCACTCGCGATCATCGCTCCAAGCGCGGCAGGGGTAATCGGTGAATACGACGGTAATACCATCTCGCCTGCACATATGTCTTCCCCTATCTGGCGTATATGCTGCCACGGCGCAGCAGCCTCAAAAAGCTTGACGACACCGCCTCCGGACTCAATGACGTCCTCAATCATCACGACAGCGTCACAGCCTTCCGGCAACGGGTCGCCTGTATCGATTCTAGTATACTGGTTGCCGGTCAGCGAAACAGGAGTTGTTTCGCTTGCCCCAAACGTCAGTTTCGCGTCAAGCGCTATGCCATCCATCGCGCTCGCGTTGTAGTGCGGGGCGCATATGCGCGCGTAGACGGGGCTGGCTGTAACCCGCCCAGCGGCGGCGGCAACGGAAATAACCTCCGTTTTCGGCGCCATACCGTTATTAATGAGAATTTTCAAATATTCGCCTTTTGCTTCATCAAGCGGAACGTTCGTAAGATACTGAAAAGGCACAGCACTATCCTCCTCAAATCAATGTCTGTTTTCTCAATTCCAACATGTTACCGTATCTGGGCGTTTTTGGCAACCGTTTGTGTTGCGTTATTTTCAGCTTGACTTTTGCGAATTTCCGTCTATAATACAATTGTAATTAAATATTAGCCGAAAGAGGTCTGTTATGTATATCAAACGTCACATTGAAGAAGCGCTGAAATCAGCGGTAAACGAAAAAGGCGCGTTGTGTATAACCGGAGCCCGGCAAGTGGGAAAATCCACTGTACTTAAAACGCTATTTAAAGAGCACAAAGAATTAACTTTGGATGACAGCAGACTGCTTCGCCTTGCGCTGGAACATCCGGAGGAGTTTTTCGATCAGTTCCCACCGCCGGTCTTTGTCGATGAGATTCAATATGCGCCATCGCTTTTTCCATACATTAAGATATTCATTGATAGAACAGGGGCGAAGGGAGCCTTCCTGCTGTCAGGTTCTCAGCGGTATGAAATGATGTCAAACATGACCGAGAGTCTGGCGGGGCGGATCAATTTAATCGACCTATATGGGCTTTCTCTTCGTGAGATTCTAAGCGATGATTTCCATGAGGAATTTATGCCGACCGGGGATTACTTAAAAAAACGAAATCCCAACCCCATTCAATATAATGAGATTTGGGAAAGTATCTGGCGGGGCTTTTTCCCTGAAATTGTAGGAAGCAATACAGATTGGTCGCGCTTCTACTCCAGCTATGTCCGCACATATCTTGACAGGGATGTTTCCAAACTAAGCCAGGTCGGCGATTTACTGCAATTTGAGAAATTCATGATTGCTATGGCGGCGCGGACGGGGCGACTTCTTAATATTGCCGATGTGGCAAAGGATACAGGCATTAGCCAGCAGACCGCCGAAAAGTGGCTTTCGATTTTGATCGCTTCGAATATTGTATATGTTTTAAAACCCTACAACAACAATGTTCTGCAGCGGCTTATCAAAACGCCAAAAACATATTTTATGGATACGGGTCTGGCGAGCTATTTGATCGGCTGGGATAACCCTCAGGTTTTGCAAAATGGCGCGATGTCAGGCGCTGTATTTGAAACATTTGTTATTGGTGAGATAATCAAATCGTGGGCGAACTCCAACGGCGTTACGCCAAACATGAACTTTTACTATTTCCGCGACAAAGACGGCAATGAGATTGACCTGCTAATCAAACGAAACGGCGTCCTTTATCCTATTGAAATCAAGAAGCGCGTCAGTTGCGATAAGAGTGATATTACCGCGTTTAGACAGCTCGACAAAATCCCGGACATGATCCGGGGCGAGGGCTGTGTGGTCTGTATGGCTGACGATGTGTTCCCAATCACGTCAACTGACCGGGCGGTTGGAGTCCGGTATTTGTAAGTTATACGTTTTCTGCCGATAGTCAATTCAAGAAAGCCAAGGCCCTATATAGCCCGTCAGTCATCCTGTATTCCATAAATCCGCTATACTTATCAGCATATCGTCTGCTCTCCACCACACCTGGGTCAAGCTCAACAACAAAACTATCACGTTTCGTCATATTACTTCGACTCCATCCGGTATCCCATACTTCTCTTGTGCGTGTTTTGCACGTTCAAAAACATCATCAATCGTTAAGTCTTCCCAAAGATTTTCACGCCACTCAGTATAATTGAAGCCCGTTCTGGTAACCTTTGATATAAATATCTCGGTTTCGATAAAACCAAGATGCTCGCGTAACAGTTTCAGACCTGCACTGATTATCGCTTCTGTTTGCATATCATATTTTACATATTTCATAACTCACCCTCCAGAATTGTACAAAATCAATCGGATTTAAAATTTCCATTGTGCGTTGGATTTCATGATTTCGCGCCCCAATCTATTACGAATATCGGTGATTTGTCACCTTATTTCGTAATAGATTATAACCTATACCAGAGCTTTCGTAAACAACAAATTCAGAATATGCAAACCTATCCTGATTTACGATTTTATAACGAGTATTGCTCGCCGAACCAATACTACAATGAGACTATCATCAATCCCAATATGTTACCGTAACCAAGGCACCCTTAGCGACGCCTTCGCTGTCGCGCGGCACGCATATATAGCCGTCCGAGTGTGCAAGTTTTGTTATTAATCCAGACTTACCTCTAATAGGCGTCGCCGACGCCCCGTCGTCGCTTAAAACAACTGCGACAAATTCAGCCCGACCATGGTTGGACGACAACGTTTCGCTTATCCGCGACGTTACAGTCCGTTGCTTCGTTTCGCTTCCCATCATCCTGGCAATGAGAGGACGGATAAAAAGCTCAGCGACAAAATATGCGGCGACCGGGTGTCCCGGCAAACCAAAAAACGGCTTACCATCAATCGCGCCGAGTATCGTAGGCTTACCCGGCTTCATAGCTATTCCATGAAACAGGATCTCCCCTTCCGATCCAACTACTCGCGCCGTCAAGTCGCGCGTCCCAGCCGAAGACCCCCCTGACAAAAGTACGGCGTCACACTCCCCTACCGCTTTTTTTACAATTCTCCGAAGCGCGTTTTCATCGTCGCGAATTATTCCATAATTAATCGAAGTAGCGCCGGAGTTGATTATTAGGGCTTCCAACATAGGGGCGTTCACATCACGAATTTGCCCTCGCTCCGGCGTTTGCTGCGTATCAACAAGTTCGTCTCCGCTGGATATCACAGCAACGGTAGGTTTAGGCCTAACGTTTATGCGGCTGCGTCCCAATGCTGCCAGTATACCGATGTCGCGCGGCGAAACACACGTACCTTTTAACAAAACCATCTCCCCTGGGGAAACGTCGTCGCCTTTATATATTATATTGTTCCCGGGCGCAATCGGTGAAGTAACTCCAATAAGACGCTCGCCATAGACCTCGCATCGCTCCAGCATGACCACAGCGTCAGCGCCCTCCGGCAAGTCGCCGCCCGTCGAAACGGCGACGCAATTCCCAGGGGTAAGCGTGTATCTCGCTGATTCGCCCATTAGCACTTCGCCACGTAGCTCAAGAACTGCCGGTATTGATTCGCTACACCCGAAAGTGTCCGAAGCGACTACAGCGTACCCATCGACTGTTGAGCGGTTAAACCCGGGTACATATTCGTCCGAAACAATATCATCGTAAAGCGAGCGCCCAAGCGCGTCGGCCAAAGCGACACTCTCAGTAGGCGTATATAATGGCATAAAGCGGTCAAATATGATTTTGCGAGCCTCTTGCGGCGTTATCACGGTCAACATAAAATCACCTGCAATATATCTATATAATAATAATGAGCAAGTCGGAGTATATCGCGTTTCAAATCAACGGGCGGTTGGTCACAATCCATCCAGAAATCAATTCTAACACAAGCACATCAAGCATTCAATCGCTAATTATGAACAGAAATATGAAAAGTGGTGTATTTTAGTCTACATTTTTTTCGCCCTATTTGTGCATGTTTGCTGTGAAAATGAAAAATTTCTGACAAAACTTTGATTAATAGCTGTTGTATTTCGCATAAATTAATGGTATGATAACAGATGATGTTTCGTATACATAAATGCGACGATTTTCAACGACCTTATCGACGCTACGAAATCAATAATCTGTCCTTGTAGGGAATCGGAGGTGGAGTGATGGGATGGTGTGCCCTTTTTTGAAAAGATAGCAGTCGATAAGCCATGTGGTGATGCGAATTTTGTCGCGTTATGTTGTAGGGTAAGCAGAGGGTCAAATAAAGTAAAGGGAAAAAACCAAACGTGATGGAGGTTTATTGCTCCACGATAACTTGGTATGAGCATCGTTTCGAACACTAACTTTTTTGTACAGCCTTTTTTGCAACGCCAACAGAATTATTTAAACAGATTTTTACATTCGACGCGGGTCGAAAACAAATAATATAGTAAATGGAGGAATAACTTATGCAAACAAGCAAATTACGTAATCGGAAAAGTCTATTGAGCATTTTGCTCACGCTAGCGATGGTAATATCCATGTTGCCAACACTAGCAATACCAATAAGCGCAGCACCAGATAAAGAAATTACGCTTACCACAGAACCAGCGGACGGAATAATCTCACTTGAAGAAGGCTACAGCACAGGAAATTCAATTGAAGTAACAGTTACAAATATTGGCACTGAGGCAACAGGTTTACTTGATGTCGAAATAAGCTGTGATGAAGAAGAAGATTTAGAGCACTTCGAGTGGGGTATTGGAATTGGGACCCTCGTACCTGCAAGTAGCCAAACTGAAAGTGCAATACTAGATTTGTCTATTTCAGAACCTACCGAAACAATTACTGTCGCGCTTGTAACCGGCTGTCCAAAGGGTACCTACACCGCCACCATTACAGTTTCTAACAACGATGGGCTAGAGGAGATCAAAGAGCTTACTTTCATAGTAGAAGAAGCAGAAAATCTATCAATTGCGCTTACCACAGACGCAGATGAAAATACACTCCCACTTGTAGAAGGTCACATCACAGGCAAGTCAATTGTAGTAACGGTCACAAACGATGGCAACGTGGATACAGATGACCTAGATGTCGTAATAAGCTGTATAGATGAAGAAGATTTAGTGAACTTCATNTGGGTTGTAGGGGNCGNTACTCCCGAATCTGCTTTTGACAACGATGAAGATGTTATCGAAAGTTTAGAGCCCGGTGAAGACAAAACCATTACTGTCACGCTTGATCCCACCTGTTTAAAGGGAACCTACGTCGCTACAATTACAGTCTCTGATGGCGACAAGCTGGACGAGCCTATAGAACTTACTTTCATTGTCGAAGAAGAAAATCTATCAATTGCGCTTACCACAGACGCAGATGAAAATACACTCCCACTTGTAGAAGGTCACATCACAGGCAATTCAATTGTAGTAACGGTCACAAACGATGGCAACGTGGATACAGATGACCTTAATGTCGTAATAAGCTGTATAGATGAAGAAGATTTAGTGAACTTCGAGTGGGTTGTAGGGGCCGGTACGCCCATATCTGCAGATGGTAACTATGAAGATATTATCGAAAGTTTAGAGCCCGGTGAAGACAAAACCATTACTGTCACGCTTGATCCCACCTGTTCAAAAGGAACCTACGTCGCTACAATTACAGTCTCTGATGGCGACAAGCTGGACGAGCCTATAGAACTTACTTTCATTGTCGAAGAAGAACCACCCGAACCACCCGAACCAGAGATACTATTTTCACTTACTACAAACGCAACGAACAATACCCGGGAAGTGGCTTATAACTATACTGATGCTTCCATTGAAGTAACGATTACAAACTATGGCGAAGTGCCAACAGGAGATCTTGATATAGAAATAGAAACTGATGATCCGGGTTGCTTCGAATGGGATGCAGGAAATGGTTTTATCTTAGCGGATACAAATGCAATTGCTACTATCTCAAGCTTGGCTGCTAATGAAACCGAAACAATTACTGTCAAGCTCATTGCTGATCTTGATCCAGAAACCTACACCGCCACTATTACAGTTACTAACGGCAATGAGATCGAGCATATTGACTTGTTTTTCAAAGTAAACCCCGCCCAAAACAACAACAACAACAACAACAGCGGCGGCGGCGTAGCTGGTCCTACTCAGATTGGCGGCGGTTTTGTGGGTTCTTCTAGCGTGTATTACCATGGCTACGAAACAGACCTTGTCTATATCGTAGATAAGGACTTCGCGNAGTTCAGCTCCGTTTCGGTCGCAGGGAAAACTCTCGTTCAGGGAACGGATTATGAAGCTGGCGGCGCTACTGAAATCACTTTATTCTCCAGTTATCTCGAAACACTTCCCGCCGGTACTTACACTCTGTCTGTAGCATTTAAAGACAACACGGTATCGACTGTAACGTTCACAATATCGGATGAGGACCCGCCTCTTGGTGAGGGGTGGTTTTATGACGTAAGCGAAAGTGATTGGTTCTATGAAGATGTGTTGTTTGTCTTCGAACGCGGTTGGATGGTCGGCACCAGCGAAACGGAATTCAGCCCCAACGCCAACCTTACCAGGGGAATGGTAGTAACTATCCTCTACCGTCTGAGCGGAGAACCCGATGTTTCTGGGATATTTGATCCGTTTGACGACGTCGTGGAAGACTCATGGTACGGAAACGCAGTGTTATGGGCTGCAAACAATGGGATCGTAAGCGGTTACGGTGGCGGTAAGTTCGGGCCGAGCGACAACGTTACTCGTCAGGATTTTGCGGTCATCTTAACCAACTTCGCGAAATATGCCGGCGTGGCGCTTCCCGCGATACGCGGATATGAGGGCTTTGGTGACGACGCTTCAATAGCCAGTTACGCGCAAGACGCTGTTAAGGAGTGCTATGAGGCAGGTATCATTAACGGTAAAGCCGACAACGCCTTTGATCCGAGAGGAATGGCAACAAGAGCCGAAGCCGCTGCTATGTTCCACAGGTTTATCGAATCAGCCGTAGCAATCGAAGATGTTGAGGAAACAGAGTCGGTTGAGGAGACAGAACCAGATGAAAATTTAGAACCAGATGAAGTTGATGAATCGCTTGAGGACGAATCTGGGGTATAGGCAAAAAAACCGTTGCTCTTCCATGTTTATTACTACATAGAAATCCAATGTTCTAAATCTTATTAACTTTTCAAGACTCAACTCCCGCCACTAAACAAAGCATAGGCGGGAGTTGAGTCTTTGTGTTTTTATTGTGATTTAATCTCGTCACTTGCAATGGAATAAGCAGGAGTTCCTATACCACGAGTTTATAAGCCATATTTTTCCCTAACTATTTGTAGAGAATCGAACCCGTCCATCACATGTCCTAACTGTATGGAACGTTCCCCTTCATCTAGTTTTCGATACGTATCACTCAGAAGCATTGTCTTTATATATGTGTCCATACTCATTATCACCATCTCGCTATAACCCTCATTCGTTATAAACACCGGCTCTTTAGAGTCATGGCACAGTTGTGACAACTCAATGGTTTTGTTAATTTTCTCAATGGGGATAATCTGCGGCATACTATCAACTCCTTACAGTAAAGATATTGTATCAGAATATGGTTCGGTAATCAAGATACCATGTAGTCCGCTTTGGATTTTGTAGATTTCATATTTCGCCTCGAATATACTGTTTGATGTAAGGTATGGAGAATTCCAGAATTCCGCGGGATGGTGAATGAATAAGCCCCGCTTCTATTAAACGTTTACGATAAGTCTGCGTATGCGACTTCCCGACCTGAAGTCTGTCGCTGATATCCGATACTTTACTTTCTTCGTTGTCTATTGCCATAGCTTCCAAAAACCTCTTGTCCTCTGCCGACAATGGCTGCAAACATGGCAAGAAAACATCGCTTGCCAAAGCTCGTTTTGAGTTTGTAATGGCAAGTTCTACCGTTGTAGCTGTAAGTTTGCTCTCGCCATCGAGAAACTTGATCATATGGTAGCCGATCAATTGGAGCAGGTACGGATAGCCGTCTGTCGCACGTGCGGCTAAGTCAAGCGTTTCAGCATCAAATTCTATTTCAAGATCACGGAGCGCTTTTGCGTAGCATGCGTTGACGTCAGCAATTAGAAGAGTATTCAGATTGACTTTATACGCCCTGTTCAGAAATGTGAGGATTTTGTCGTTTAACACAGAAGAGATAGCGTTTGGTAGCCCTGCCATAGCAACGGCGACATTCATTCCGTCTCCCACAAGATGCTGATACGTTGTAGCAAATACGCGCATCTCCATAGTACTCGCGTATATCTCATCAATGAGGAACAATACGCCTTTCTTTTGTTTTGTTAGCGCCTCGCACAGGAGCGAAAGCTTTGTACTAAACCCATAATTTTTCCGTATCTCCTCAGTGAAGGTAAGTCCTACCGAAAAACCAAACGCTCCAGCGCTAACACTCTTGACCGGATTTTTTCGTTCATCTGTATAGCGCTCTCCCGCTATTTGTATTCCCTCGATAATCTCGTCAAGCATTGTCTCGCTTGCAACCACACGCACAACAATGAAACCGGCTTTTCTTGCCCGATCAGCCAATTCCAATAACAACACAGTCTTCCCCATACCTCTTTGTCCGATAAAGAAAGTCGCGCGATTGGGATGGCCTGGCGCGGCGGAAATGCTCTCCATAAAATCTGATATCTCTTTATCACGTCCTACAATATATTCCGGTCTAAAGCCAAATGTTGGCGAAAAAACGTTTACTGTGTTATTTGCCCCTTTGTGCTTTATCATATCTTATTACTCCTTATTACTCTTTATTACTGCTTATTACTTTTTATTACTGCTTATTACTTTTTATTACTGCTTATTATAGTGTAGGTAAAGGAAATGGTCAAGCGCGCGAGGAGATTAAGCACAGCTTCTCTACACGCGAACATATCAGCGGGCTATTACGCGGCGGTAGTTTTTCTTCCCTCTCCGCACGATGATCCCTTCACCAGCGCAATCATCAACTGTAAAGCTTTTCGAAAACTCAGTCACTTTTTCGCCGTTTACTTCTACCCCGCCCTGCTCGACGGCGCGCCTTGCTTCGGATTTTGATGGGCAAAGCCCGGATTTTTGTAGTATTGTCAGGATGTCGACCGCGCCACTTTCAAAATCAGATGCGGCAAGTTCAACGCAGGGCATATCGGCGGCGCCGCCTGAACTGAATAGCTCCCTGGAGGTATCACGCGACTTTTCCGCAATGCTCGTGCCGTGGACAAGCGAAGTAAGCTCGAACGCGAGCGTTTCCTTGGCGACGTTGAGCTCCTCACCGCTCATCCGCTCCATCTCGTTAATCTCTTCGAGCGGCAGGAACGTTAGCAATTTTAGGCATTTTATTACATCGGCGTCGTCTACGTTTCGCCAGTATTGGTAAAAATCAAACGGGCTTGTCTTTTCCGCGTCGAGCCACACCGTGCCTCTGGCGGTCTTGCCCATTTTGTTCCCCTCGGAATTGAGCAATAGCGTTATCGTAAGGGCATGCGCGTCTTTACCGAGTTTTTTGCGGATAAGTTCAGTCCCGGCGAGCATGTTCGACCATTGATCGTCGCCCCCAAACTGCATATTACATCCACACCTAAGGAAAAGCTCATAGAAATCATAGCTCTGCATGATCATGTAATTGAACTCAAGGAAGGATAAGCCTTTCTCCATACGGTTCTTATAACATTCAGCAGTTAACATTTTATTGACGGAAAAGCATACGCCAAATTCACGCAGGAATTCAATATAATTCAGTTTCAGCAGCCACTCGGCGTTATTGATCATAAGCGCTTTGCCTTCCGAGAAGTCGATAAACTTCGACATTTGTTTCTTAAAGCATTCAGAGTTGTGTTCGATCGTCTCGATGGTCATCATGTTGCGCAGATCTGTTCTGCCGGACGGGTCGCCGATCATGCCTGTACCGCCTCCGATGAGCGCTATTGGCTTGTTGCCGACCATTTGCATCCGCTTCATAAACGAGAGCGCCATGAAATGTCCAACATGCAGCGAGTCCGCTGTTGGGTCAAAGCCAATATAGAACGTAGCCTTCCCGTTGTTTACCATCTCGCTGATCTCAGCCTCGTCAGTCACCTGCGCGATAAGCCCGCGAGCCGTAAGTTCTTCATAAAGCGTCATTATCTTTTCCTCCTATCATCCTATTAACCAAGCTGACTAATACTACCATAATCATTTTAAAAAGACAACGGCAAATTGGGGGCCGTCATCGCCGACCCCCAATGCGTTGTTACTATTAGACTAATGAATTATGGTTATCTGGTTATTAGTCCCGATTTTATTGGCTAGTATGTTTCTTCCCCAGCTCTTGGAGTATAAGCTCCAACGCTTCATTTGCGGTTAGCCCGTTTTCAACAATACAGTCAACTAACTCACACATTTCCATGTCTTCTTTTTTTGTCAACAATTCAGAACGTTGCCAAACCAAGGTTTCAACCATTCTGTTATGGGCTTCTATTTCCCCTTCGATTCGTTCCAACTCGCTTACAATGTCGGTTTCGATACTAATCCCTCTGTTGTGCAACATAATTTCCCTACCTCACGATTTTTTCTGGTATCGGGATTATATCGCGAATACGACGGGTAAATCAATAATCTTTTTGTTTCAACTATTACTGGTAAATAAATAAAAAAACGCTGTAACAACACAAGAAACACAAAAGAATGACACTTTGCTGTAATCGGCGTCTTTCGGATAGGTGTAATAATTTGTTGTAGTAGTCCAGATTTATGGCGTCTTTTTTGTTTCTCCCGAGACGGCGGCTCTATCATCCCTTTTTTTACGTAGCGTCTTATATATCGACGGCAGATATCGCGAAACGGCTCGTTTCACGAACACCTCGAGTTTATGCTTTCTCCTTCGAAAAGCGCCGATGAGACGTCGCGGATGACGTTTGCCCAAGATTTTACCGTCCAGCTTGTCAATCTCCTGCTCTAGCTTCTGGCCTGAATAGGTTTTGTACAAACTGCGGTATTGCCTCATAAGCTTCAGAAAGCTGTATCTTATATAATACATATCGCTCCTGGAATAGCCCGGCATACGGAGCTGTACCGGGTCGTCGGGGTCCACGCGCGGGTCTATGAACCCCGCCTCTTCGGCTATTTCCCGAAGCCTCGTGGTGGGATACGGCGCGAAGAAGCTGATTATGACGTTGTCGGTATGCATACGCGCGTTTAGCTTCACAGTTTCGAGAGACAGCGGCAACGTCTCATGCGGGAGGCCAATAATATTGTACGCGTTGACAATGATCCCAGCTTTTTTGAGCATATGTGAAACCTTTACTACATGGTCGTTTTTCATTGTACGATTGAGATACTTGCTCCGAAACTCTTCATTGCCGTTTTCAAGCCCTATCGTCACCAGATAGCACCCCGACTCGGCAAGTTCCGCTACCATTTTTTCATTTATCAACTCAACGCGTAAATTGCACACATATTTCTTCTTTATTCTCTCCTTATATAGCGCAGTGAATTCATAAAACCAATCTTCATATACGTTTAATATGGCGTCATTAAAGCTGAAGCATTCGACTTTTGGGTCTTTTTCAAGAACCCGTTCCAAAAGCAAAATCGCGTTTTCTGGTGAACGAAAGCGCGTGTAATGGGCTTTGTCCGGATAGATGTTCCTGAGCTGGGCATTGGCGCAATATGTGCATGAATAGACGCAGCCGCGACTAACAATCACCTCAGCCGTGTTTTGCTGTATATTGCTTCGCAGGTTGCAATAATCGAATATGTCGAGATCTGGAAACGGCAGCTTGTCTAAATCGGTTATATAAGGCCGAACTGGGTTTTTGTGGACAGTTCCGTCAAGATCTTTGACCCAGAAACTGTCCGCCTTCAGGTTAAGTTTACCGTGCAGCGCGAAGTAATCCACAAAATCAAGGCACGGATACTCGCCTTCGCCAATGCACACTGCATCGATCCCCTGGAGCGCTATAACTTCGTCCGGGGCAAGAGATGGATGATACATCCCAGCCATTACGAACAGATCAGGCATCTCTTCGTCCAGCCACTCAACCATCTGCATCGAATACGCCATCGCGCTTGTACGGATGCTGATTCCAATTATATCCGGGCTATATGACTTCACCGCATCAATAAACTCATCTTTTTCTGGCATATGCGTCAAATGATACAAACTGACGCTATGACCGCCCTCTTTTAATACTGCTGACAGTGAAGCCAACCCCTCACTATAGTTGCCGGGGATATTCTTTAGGTTTTTTGTTGAATCCAAAAAATCAGGATAAATGAACAAGACCTTTAGACTTATATCCATCTTCGCTCACCTTAAGTGCCGCTCGGAAAGCTCCTGGGCGCTCGCGCGGATTTCGTCCGCTGTTGGATACACACACTGTTCGTCGATATTCGCGTCTGCCATAACGAGCGCTATATAAGTGGGCATATCTTTGCTTTTGATTATCTGCCTGTATCTCTTTTGATCCTTCATTACTATACCAATTGCCGTCGCGTTGCCATCCGAGGCGTCAGTATCAGCGCTCTTTACAGCGCCTTCATATAGTTCCTTGCACGTTAAGTACGCTACGAGCGAAATGCTGGTACTCTCCTTTGGCAACAGATCCCGCAGCAGTCCCTCAAGGTTCCCCCTCTGCTTTTGCCCATACGGAAACGCCCAAACCGCGTATTCCTCCTGATCCTTCTGGCGCTTGTCTTTGCTTTTCCACGAAAACAGATTGATCTCGCCAAGAGCCATATTTTATCTCCCCTATTTTTCAATTTCAATAACCGAGCCGGTATGCACTTTTGGAAGCCGACCTCCGATACGGCTCACTATGTCGTTGCTTATCGTTCCAGACGCAGCCGCCACATCTTCGCAGCGTATCTCCTCTCCCCCGTCCTTTCCAATAAGCGTCGCGACATCACCCGTCGCCACGCCGTCGACCTCGGTTACGTCGGCCATGAGCATATCCATGCATATCCGCCCGATGATTGGCGCCTTACGCCCGCGAATAAGGCATACCCCGCCGTTTCCAGACATCTGACGTGGAATCCCATCAGCGTATCCAATGCTGACTGTAGCAAGTTTCATGGGCTTATCGGTAGTGAACGTCCTGCCATAGCTTACGCTTTCACCAGCGCCGATCCATCTTACCTGCGCGACAAGCGCCCTTAGCGACATCACCGGGTGTAGGTTTGGCTTTATTCTTGTATCGCCGTCATGGCTCATAACGCCAAATAGCGCAATGCCTACTCGCGCGTAATCGAGTTTGAGCTCTGGAAAATTATATATGCCATAGCTTGCTTGGGCGTGAATCTTACCCACGCTGTAGCCTTTGCCTTTGAGTGCATTTACAGTAGCTAAAAAACGCCTCATTTGCGTTTCGGTGAATTTTACATCATCTGCGTCAAGGCTGTCAGACGAGGCTAGATGCGTCGCTACACCTTCAACTGTCAGATTTGCGCATGAATAAACGCTCTCGATATCAGCGAGGTTGGACGCTTCTAAGCCCAGTCTGTGCATCCCAGAATCGATCGCGATATGCGCGCTGAGCTTATGTCCGGTTTCGTCTAGCGCTTTTGCGTATGCCGCGTCAAACACCAACTGCGACAATTTGTAGGTATCTAAAAGTCCCGCGTCACATGGTTGCGTGTATCCAAGCACGAGTATGTTCCCGGTTATCCCGCTATCCCTCAAGCTGGCGCCTTCACCCGCCGTCGCCACAGCGAATGATTCCACGCCGTCGGCTTGAAGTCGTGCGGCTACCATCTCCGCCCCGTGTCCGTAAGCATCCGTTTTGACGATTGCCATCAACTCGCATCCACGCGGTAAACGCGAGCGCAACTCAACTGTATTTCGCGTGAGCGCGTCCAAATCGATCTCGATCCAGGCGCGTCCGCGTTCGGACTGTGGTACGCCTTTGTTATTCAAATTTGCTAAACCTCCCGACGGAACCAGGATCGGTGATACCAAGGGTGTTTTCAATTAGCATATCAACCAGTTCCGGGTATTGTACGCCTATGCCTTTCATCATGTTTGGAAATCTGCTGTGATCCGTGAATCCAGGGATCGTATTCACCTCGTTGAAAACTATTTCGCGCTCCGGCGTTAGAAACATATCGACTCGCGCGTAACCCCGGCAACCAAGGGTGCGGTAAATTGTCATAGCCGCTTCCCGCAAGCGACGCTCCGTATCTCCATCGATGCGGGCAGGCATATGAATCTTCGATGTTTTAAGCGTATATTTTTCTTCGTAGTTAAAAAAACCGCCCGACAGTTCTATTTCGTCAATCCTGCCTGTTATCAGGTCGTCGTTGCCCACGACGGCGCAACCCACTTCAAAGCCCTGAACATTTTCCTCGATTATGAACGCGTCGTCAAATGTGAGCGCGAATTTGACCGCCTCCGCTAGATCAGCCAAGGATTCAATCTTCGTTATCCCAAAAGACGAACCCGCTTTCACAGGCTTAACAAACATCGGCAGCTCTAGTTTGCCTACGCTTTCAAACAGTTCATCCACCGTCGGTGCTCGCTCGAAGCAAACAGATTTTGGAACGCTTATCTTCGCGAGCGAAACGAGCTGATGCGCTCTGTCCTTATCCATACATAAAGCCGAAGCAGCCGAACCAGCGCCGATTACCGGTATCCCTGATAGTTCAAACATCCCCTGGACTGTCCCGTCCTCGCCATATTTTCCGTGCAATATAGGGAATACGGCGTCTACATACACGGGCGTTACGCGCCCGTCTTCAAGCTCAAGCAGCCCTTGCCCCCGTGACGGCGCGACGACCACGTTATTCAGGCAATCCGCGTGTGTATGCCATTTGTCAACGGGAATATCATCAAGCTCACCTGTATATATATGCCACTGACCTTGCCTTGTGATGCCAACAAGAATAACTTCATATTTAGCCCGGTTGATCGCCCGTATAATCGAATACGCGGATTTTAGTGAAACGTCGTATTCGGGGGAATATCCACCGAATATGACGGCGATTTTCTTCTTTTCCATCGTCAGTCCTCTGTTGCTTTTCGATCGAAAAAGATATTTTTCCCTTTTGTGGCAAGGCCGATGCCAAAGCACATCTTAACATCTTCGGGAAACAGTTTCAATCTCAACGCAGCCGTACCGGCAGTAAATAAGACTCTATTATCGATACGGTGATCCATCGCCGTCGTCGCCGCCGAGCCAACCGCAATGCCAAGATCGTGGATCGACATGGCGCACGGGACGCCTTCTTTGGCCGCGAGCGAACATTTTTCCATACCGCATAGGCCACAGTTGAGCGCCCGGGGCTCGACGCCCGATCCGATGAGTACAATGAAGTGGCAATTGTCGACATTCCCGGCGTCACGGATGAAAAACGGCCTGTCACTCTCCGCGCCTATATCACGCATCGCGGCAGTCAGCCTATCCTTATCCTCGCCGTCGAGTACCAATGTTTTTACCAGATCCACGCCGCAAGCTTTCGGCGCTGTCCGCGCTGCCGCCGACATCAATTGCGCGGCTTGCTTGGCGGCGCCTTTTTCATTTTCTTCGCTGCTATAAATCATTTTGATAGCTCCTTCCAATGATAATTAGTATGTATCGTTTTCAAATCCATTTCAGCCGGTCGCGGCTTGTCGTTTGTTGAGTATTGTACCATAGGGCGGACTACGTACGCAACTTAAAGATAAATAACTCCGGCGCGGCAGTCG
>JGI24702J35022_10000244_pt1 | contig 31001 bp, 23 predicted proteins | sample TergutTh196P4_FD_35022 | JGI IMG/M metagenome (IMG submission 35022) | reverse complement strand
TAAAACATGCTAAACAAGTTATAGAAGAGTGGAGAATAGATTATAATACTGTTAGACCGCATAGTTCTTTGGGAGGTTTATCACCTGTCGAATTTTTGGAAACAAGTGGAAAACTCTAGATGACAATGGCATTAACTTTGGGGTAAGGTCAGTCTGATTTTAGAGATCGCCCATGGCTAAATATGCATATTTCTTTACAAAAAAGCGCTTTGACACGCGTAAACCTATCATATAAACTAAACATATTAGACATCATTCCGTGCCATCTAACAGAACGGCTATTTGCGAACAGTTGCTATGTTTGGGTGCTGAAGTAATACTTAGTTGGACAGAATTAGTGGCACTTTAATGAGGTATATAGGAGGAAAGTATGACTTGGCTTATTTTGGGCATTGTTGTCGCGGTTATTGTTGTCTTCGTTCTTGCTATCATCTTACTTTATAATGGATTGGTGGGACTACGCAATCAAGTTAAAAATGCATGGGCACAAATCGAGGTTCAGCTTAAGCGTCGCTATGACCTCATACCCAATTTAGTTGAAACTGTAAAAAGCTATGCTAAACATGAAAAAGATGTTTTCGAAAGTGTTACTAAAGCGCGCAATTTGGCTCAAACTACGACCGCAACCGATGCCGCTGAACGTGGAAAACTAGAAGGACAGTTAAGCTCAGCCATTTCGCGATTGTTGGTAGTGGCCGAGGCTTACCCTGATTTGAAAGCCAGCAAGAACTTTCTTTCCTTACAAGAAGAGTTGACGGCAACCGAAAACCGCATTTCCTTCTCTCGTCAGTATTATAATGACTCGGTCTTACGCTATAACAACAAAACACAGATGTTTCCTTCGGTAATTATCGCTGGACTAGCTGGTTTCAAAACGTCCTCTTTCTTTGTGGTTGAGCTTCCGGAGCAGCGAGAAGTGCCCAAAGTAAGTTTTAGCTAAAGGCTTGTTCTTAAATGTGGGAACAGATTAGATCCAACAGAGTTCGTTCTATCGTGTTGGTTGCAGGTATGTGTGTTTTGCTACTTGCGTTGGGATATGTGATAGGACTTTTCTTTTTGGACAATCCTTTTATCGGGCTTATTATTGCGGGTTCAGTATGGGCGCTTCTAGCTTTAGTTTCATTTTTTCAAGGCGACAATATTTTGCTCAGCGTTTCTAAAGCACGTAAAATAGGACGAGAAGATGACCCGCAGCTATATAATGTGGTTGAGGAAATGACGATTGCTTCGGGTCTAGAAAAAATACCCGATATCTACGTTATTAACGACAATGCCCTGAATGCTTTCGCTACTGGTCGTAGCCCCAAAAAGGCTGCTGTAACTATTACCTCTGGCTTGCGTTCTACTCTTAATCGCAATGAGCTCCAAGGTGTGATTGCCCATGAAATTGGGCATATCAAGAATCGTGATGTTTTGCTGATGTGCATAACTTCGGTTATGTTAGGTGCGATTGTGATTATTTCTTGGTACACCACCAGAGTGCTCTTTTGGGGTGGCGCTGGACGCAAGTCAAATAGTAGCCGTGGAGAAGGCAGTGGAGCATTTATTCTATTAATCATTGGCCTGCTGCTTATGGTATTAGCACCTATTTTTGCCCAACTAATTAACTATGCCGTTTCACGTAAACGTGAATATCTCGCCGATGCCTCAGCTGCCCTTTATACCAGGTACCCCGAAGGATTAGCCTCAGCTCTTGAAAAAATAGGCTCTTCTACAACTGCCGTGAAAAGCGCTAACAAGGCCACCGCTCCGATGTTTATCGTCAATCCCTTTGCTAAACGTAAGGCATTTAACGAATGGATGAGTACCCATCCCCCTATTGCTGACAGAGTGCGAGTTTTGCGCTCAATGAATGGCTACAGTATTTCTGATTACGAAGAGTCATTCACAGAAACACATAAGGGAAAGCACATATTCAACAATCCGATGGCTTCTGACAAAATGTAAATATTATCGTCAGAAATGGTATCCGACGGTAATTGTCTTGGGCAGTTATTCGCTTATTTACCTAACTTAGTCTACGGAAACACCGGTGGTTCTGCCGACTTTGCCAGTGTTTACAAAGATAACTCGTTCAGCAATATTGGTAACGCGGTCTGCACTACGCTCAAGGTTATGCGCTACCCAAATTAGATGTGTTGCTCGATTAATGGTTGTTGGATCAGCCACCATATAAGTAAGAAGCTCACGGAATACTTGCTCATACAGATCGTCAACGATGTTATCATCCAAAATAATCCTGCGTGCTGCATCAGCGTCGCGTTTAACAAAAGCCTCTAAAGCAGCTCTTAGCATTTCCATGTTTTTCTCGGCCATGCGAGGTACGTCAATATATGGCTTGAGTGGAGGCTCGTCTCCGATAATTATGGCAATATCGGCATTCCCTCTGGCGTGATCCCCAATTCGCTCAAGGTCAACAATCATGTTTAAAACAGCAATTATAATTCGTAAATCACGCGCAATTGGCTGTTGGGTAGCAATTAACTCAACGCACAATTCTTCTATATGGTAGCGTTTTTGGTCAATATTTTTATCGTCTTCGACTACTTGGCGGGCAAGTACCAAGTTTCGATTCTTGAGCGCGTCAATTGAGCGTCCAATTGCCTCTATCACCATACTCCCCATAACTAAAAGCTCGTCCTGTAAATTCTGCAGGTGTCTGTCGAAAATGCGTCTAGCCATAAAATCCTCCTCTATCCAAAGCGTCCTGTGATGTAATCTTCAGTACGCTTATCTTTTGGGTTAGTAAAAATTTGCTCTGTTTCACCATATTCTACCAGTTCTCCAGCCCGATCATCGCTCATCAGCATATAAGCCGTTCGGTCGGAGACGCGTCCAGCTTGTTGCATGTTGTGTGTCACTATTATTATAGTATATTCTTCTGCTAAAGAGCGCATTAAATCCTCGATTTTTAAGGTAGCAATAGGGTCAAGCGCGGAACAGGGTTCGTCCATAAGAATGACTTCTGGCTGCACAGCTAAGGCTCGAGCTATGCACAAGCGTTGTTGTTGCCCGCCAGATAGTGAGGCCCCAGATTGTTTGAGTTTGTCTTTCACTTCGTCCCACAATGCGGCCTGTCGCAAACATTTTTCGGCCAGTTCTTCCATTTCCGAACGTTTAGACCAAATTGATGTCAGCCTGCGCCCGGCTACCACATTGTCCAAGACAGACATTGTAGGAAAAGGATTGGGCTTTTGGAAAACCATGCCGATATTGCAGCGAATTTTCACTGGATCAGCAGAAGGGGCGTAAATATCCTTACCATCAAGCCATACTTTTCCGTCAACATGAGCTCCATGAACTACTTCATGCATTCGGTTAAAACAGCGTAACATTGTTGATTTACCGCACCCAGACGGCCCAATAATAGCGGTGATTGACCTCGGATAGACATCCATAGTGACGTTTTTTACGGCTCGGAAAGTGCCGTAGTAGGCAGAAAGCTCTTCAACTTTCAGGATAGGAGCCTCAGTCTCGGTTGATATCTTGGTTGTAAAATCATTGTTATTAACTAATGTATACATTTTTCTTTCCTAATTATTAGTCTCTGTTTTGCGTTTACTGCTTATCCAGCGTACACCTAAACTGATGAATAACACCATCATTACTAACATAAATGCTCCTGCCCAGGCTTGATTTTGCCAATTTGCGTCAGGAGATATGGCGTAGCGATATATTTGCATTGGCATTGCGCCGATAGGTTTTGTCAGCCCCTCGAAACCGTAGTTATTACCGAGAGCAGTATACAGTAGTGGCGCTGTTTCTCCAGCAATGCGAGCTACACCAAGCATAACTCCAGCGGCAATACCTGTCAGAGCACCAGGAATAGCAACCGAAACAACAGCGCGCCATCTTGTGATTCCGAGCGCAAGTGCTGCTTCCCTTAGTGAATCTGGTACTAAACGCATGGATTCTTCGGTAGTACGAGCTACAACTGGTAACATTACAATCGCCAGTGCAGCACTAGCAGCTAGCGCTGAAAAAGAATGCATAGGGCGCACAATAATTGAGTAAACAAATACACCGACAACAATTGAAGGTACCCCAGCCAGAATATCAGCGGTAAAACGTACGGCAGAATTGATACGCGGAGAGCCAAATTCAGAGAGAAAAACCCCAGCAAGAATACCGATTGGCACAGCAAGTATGGAACCGAGCATCACCAATATGATCGTACCAATGATTTCATTGCGCATACCTCCACCTTGCTCTCCAGCGGAGACGCTAGTATTAGTGATTAAATCAAGGTTTAAAAAAGCCACCCCATTAACAACAATGTATCCAAGCATAATGCAGACTACAGAAATGGCAATCAGTGCTCCTAGTACGCAAAGTGAAAGCATGAACAAGTTGACTAATTTTCGTAAAAACAATTTAAATCTGAACATCATAGGCTATCCCTTTTCAGTCTTAACTTTTGTGGCGCGCCAAACTAACAGACGAGCTATGACATTTACAAGTAATGCTATTACAAAAAGCACTAGGGCTAATTCAATCAACGTTTCGCGAGATTGTCCGCCAGATTCACCAAATTCGCTGGCAATTTTGGTTGCGATCGTCATTCCGCCTGAGAATAAATCAAAAGTAATGTTTGGGGAATTGCCAATTACCATGGCAACTGCCATGGTTTCCCCCAAAGCACGGCCTAAGCCAAGAATTATTGCTCCAACCAGTCCCGAATTACCATACGGAAGAACGACACGACTAATGGTCTCCCATTTTGTGGCGCCTAATGCCAGCATTGCTTCACGTTGTGAGTTTGGCACTGAACGTAGTACCTCTCTGCTCATGGAGGTGATAATGGGAATGATCATAATCGCTAGTATTACAGATGAAGTAAGAAAACCATATCCGGTTGGTTGTCCACTAAAGAATGGAAGGAAGCCCAGAATTTTTGATAGCCAGGGTTGGATAAAATCTGCCATAAAAGGCACAAGAACGCGAATTCCCCACAAACCAATAATTACACTGGGAATAGCCGCTATCATCTCGATAATGAAGGAGGCAATATTTTTAACCTTTGAAGGAGCTATTTCGGAAAGAAAGATTGCTGCGCCGAAACTAGCCGGTACAGCAATCAAAAGTGCCAAAAATGAAGTAAGCAAAGTGCCGAAAATAGCTGGAAGTGCCCCGTAAATTCCTTTTACCGGGTCCCATGTTGAACTGGTAATAAAACTCCACCCATTAATCCTTATAGCATCCCAAGCCTCAATAAATAGAACGATTAGTATAAAAAGCAAGAGAATTGCTACAACAAAAGCACAAAAACGCGTGAAGTTAGGCAAAAGTCCGGCAATAAAACGAGAAATCAAGTGCGAATTGATTTTCTTAACTTTATGCTTATTGCTATCTTTTGAGGTTGATAAATCGTCATCAGACATATTCATTTAGCCCCAGTTTTTTTGAATATTTCCGTTCGGTTTGAATCGTAAAGTTAATGTTCACTCCAAATATATTTTACGGTTGAATTGTTAAGAGAATGTTAAGCCAATGTAAATCGATTGTTAAAACGAGTCTGAAATAATTTGTTTCCTGAATAAACTAAACGCCGCTATGCTCTTCTATGCGGCGTTTAGTTTATTCGAAAAGACAGAAAGGTTGGAACTATCCTGTGTGCAAAGGTGTTCCGTCGTAGCTAATTGATTTAATCAAATCCTCAGCTTTGGCAACCGCTTCATTAGAAAGTCTGGCGTAATACAAGTCTTCGCAGTATTCCTGTCCTTGGTGAATAGCCCACCATAGCATTTCAACTAATAATTTGCCTTTAATTTCATCTTTTTGGTTAGCGTAAACCAATACCCATGTAAAACCGACAATCGAGTAGGCTTCAGCATCACTGGAATCGGTTACCATTACACGCATATCATTGGGTAAAGTTATACCCTTTGCTGCGGCGGAAGCGGTGGCTGCTGAAGGTAACACCGCGTTTCCAGATTTATTTAGTATTTTAGCGTAATTCAAATTATTGGTGACTGCGTAAGCGAGTTCTACGTAGCCAATCGAATTTACTTGGCTTTTTACCATTTCAGCCACACCACCATTTTTCTCGCCTCCAAGACCCACTGGCCAATTGACCGAGTTTCCAGTGCCCACATTATTTAGCCATGACTCACTGACTTTGCTTAAATAGTTTGTAAAAATATTAGTGGTCCCAGAGGAATCCGAACGCCGCACCACAAGAATGTCTTGATTCGGCAAATTGATATTAGGATTTAGGTCAGTAATTGCAGTATCGTTCCATTTTTTAATTACTCCCTCATAAATGTCGGCTAATACTTGCCCGCTGAGTATGAGTTCTCCGCCTGTAACCCCACTTATATTGTAAATGACGGCCACGGCACCAGCAGTCATGGGAATGGACAGTATATTACCACCGAAATCAAAGGCGTCAGCAAGTTGTTGATCAGTTAAAATACCATCAGATGCGCCGAAATCAACCAACCCTGCTGTAATTGCTGATATTCCTGATCCGGAGCCGGTTCCTTCATAATTGATTCTTACACCATTTTGTTTCTCATACTCTGTAAACCATTTTTTGTATAAAGGCTCAGGAAATGTGGCTCCAGTTCCATATAAGGTATTACCGGAAGAACCGCAACCTGAAAAATATACTAGCATCATAATTGCGGACAGAAGTAGTAATGCCGATTTTTTGCTTAAAAGGCTCACCAACTTTTTTCTCATATTTTTTGTTTCTTTATCCTTGCTTAAATATTTGTCAAACCATACAAATTTGGTTATTTGATCTGACTAGACTGATATTAGCCTAAAGATGTTAATAATTTATTAAACCTATGTTAAGATATTGTAAAATCTCTTTATCGAATTGGCACATAAGAGTGGGCGATGTTGGTTTCTTGCGTTTATGGTCAAGATAACTAATCAAACATTACTTGCTATGCGCAACATTAATGAAATCTAATCTGTTATTGGCAGGCTGAAATAGATGGTCGAGCCTTTTCCTCTTGCGCTTTCAGCCCATATGATTCCGCCATGAGCTTCCACAGTATGTCGAGCGATTGCGAGGCCAAGGCCTGTTCCACTTCCAGAATGGGCTTTATCAACTTTATAAAAGCGTTCGAATATTCTATCAATGTCGTCCGGTTCTATGCCAATTCCGGTATCAGCTACATTAACTTCTACAGAATCGGCTTTGACAGTAGCGGAAATCGTGATTTGCCCTCCAGGAGGTGTGAATTTGATCGAATTGTGAATCATATTCAATAGTACTCTTTCAATTCTTTCTTGATCCAGTTTAATTTCTGGCAATACTTCAGGTGTATTTACCACCAGTTTAAGTTCATTACGTGATAACTGAGCCAACATTCTGTTAGCCACTTTTTTGATAAGAACAGCGATATCGGTTGGTTTTTTAATTAAAGAACTATTACCACTTTCGATATTTGATAGCTCCCCAAGTTCATTTATCATCTGTGCTAGTTTATCAACCTCAACCTCAATTCTTTGTAAAAAATCTCCTGATACCGAGAGGTCTTCTAATGCCCCTGCATTAAGAGTTTCCGAGAGAGCTTTGATAGAAGCCACTGGAGTACGTAATTCATGAGAGACATTAGCCACGAAGTCACGTCTTATCATCTCCAAACGACGAATTTCAGTAAGGTTCTGTACAACCAGTATGCATCCTTGATTATATTGCAATGGTGTCGCCACAACTCCAAGGTAGAGTTGCCTGGCATAAGTTTCCACAAACGCTGACTGTTGAAAACCACTATCCAAACAGCGACGTAATATGTCATATATTATCGAATCATTTATAGCTTCGATAAAAGAGCGCCCAATTGCTTTCGATTCACTGGTTTTGAAAATTCGCTGAGCTGCGGTATTTATTAAGCTAATCCGCATATCGCGACCTAGCACTAATATACCGTCTGCCATACGTGAAAGTACAATTGATAAGCGGTCACGGTCATTGGTGGCGGATAGAATAATTTGTTCTGCCGTTTCCGCCATCACATTGAAATCTTCAACCATGACAGCAATTATTCCCCTTTTTTTAGTTGTGATTTGTTGTCCGTACTTTCCGCCAGCCATATCCTGAACGCGCTCACGCATATCAGTAAGCAAATAAGCTATGGGAGCAAAGCGTTTCTTCGCCAACCAGTCACTGAGTATTCTGAACAATTGAGTGAGCCAAGTTTTTATTCTAGTCAGCACAGGATTATTCCTCGAATTTGTAACCGACGCCACGGATGGTAACTAAGCGTGTGGGTTTCTGGGGATTATTCTCAATTTTTTGTCGTAGCCAGCTGATATGTACATCGACTGTACGGGTATCACCAGCGTAATCATAACCCCAAACTTTATCTAAAAGTTGTTCGCGTCTGAATACTCTTCCTCGGTTGCGTATTAAAAAGGCCATCAACTCAAACTCTCGAGGAGTGAACTCTATGAACTTGTCGTTGACTGAAATCGTATGGCGTAACTCATCTATTTCAATATTACCTGTGCGTAGAATTATTGAATTCGCTTCAGCCTTAGTGTTATCAGTTTGATTCATTTGGCATCGTCTAAGCATTGCTTTAACACGTGCCATTAATTCATGCACACCAAAGGGTTTAGACATGTAGTCATCTGCACCAAGCTCTAGCCCCACAACCCGATCTACTTCTTCGCTCTTTGCTGTCAGCATTAGGATGGGGATATTACTTTCCTTGCGTAATATTCGACATACCTCCAAACCATTCAGTTTGGGCATCATGATGTCAAGTAAGATGATATCCGGATTTTCGGTACGCGCTACTTCTAAGGCTTGGGCACCATCAACTGCACTGAGAACAAGGTAGCCTTCTTTAGATAAATTGTATTTTAAAACTCCAGAGAGAGTCTGGTCGTCCTCAACTACAAGCACGCGTGCGGGCTTATTTAATATATCAGGCATTATACAACCTTTAATGGGGGTGGATAAAACTATTGATATTATAAAAGCGCCAGCACTAGTATGCAAGAGCAAAGAGCATCATTTAAGCATAGCATACCCATAAACAGGGAATATTGTCGAACGACCGAGTATCATGCGCCAGTATTATTTTTGAGAAGCAATCCATGCTGAGGCTTGTTTTGATAATTCAATTGCGTTCAGACGAGATGTTTTTTCAGCTTCGGCACCACCTAACATCGCCGTTAATTCGTTTATGCGAGATTGAGTATCCAGTAAGGTAATTTTGCTACATACACGTTCATTGTTAAGAGATTTTTCCACTATGAAATGGCACTTTGCGTAGGTGGCAATTTGTGGCAAATGAGTGACACAAATTATCTGATGGGTACCAGATAAATACCATAATTTTTTGCCAATCATATCCCCAGAGCGTCCACCAATACCAATGTCAATTTCATCAAAGATTAAAATCGGTACACAGTCAGCTTCAGCCAGCACAACCTTCAACGCCAACGTAAAACGAGATACCTCACCAGTGGAAGCAATTTTGACAAGCGGCATAAACGGTTCGCCAAGGTTAGTGCTGACCATAAACTCCACTTCGTCGATACCACGGCTCGTGAAGGCCACAACTTTATTATCGATAGGAATACCTTCAGGGCTTTCCTTTATACAAAACTGAACTTTTAAACGCACGTGTCTCATATTTAAGTCGCCAAGTTCGCTTTCAACTGCTTTCTCAATCAAGCTGGCTGCAGCCAACCTTTTCTGTGACAAATCCTGAGCTTGTTTACCTAGCTCTACCTTAAGGTTGCCTATTGCGTTTTCCAAACGGGTTATTTCGTCGTGGCAAGTAAGGCACTTTTCTAGTTCGGTTTCGATATTGGCTACCATTTCCAATATCTGCGCGATAGATGCGCCGTACTTTTTCTTTAACAGTCGAATTGTCTGCAAACGCCCTTCAGCCTTTTCCAAGCTGTGTGGATCGAATTCCAACCCCTCATGATAGGATATTAACTCTCGCGCAACATCTTCTATGTTGTTATAAGCGGAGTCCAACGTTTCAAGGTGTGTTTTCAACGATTGATCAAGGCTGACCAAACTATTTAAACTGCGTTTAGCCGATCTGATACGAGAAAGCGCTACCGATTCATCCTCTCCATTTAATGCTTGATATGTATCATACGTAAGAGCTTTGATTTTCTCACATGATGACAGTATTCTGCATTGCTGTTCCAGCTCTTCCTCCTCTCCGATTTTAAGCTGGGCATGCTTTATCTCATCCAGTTGAAAACGAAGGTACCCTTCCTGTTGAAGCCTGCTTGATTGTAAGTTCCGTAAATCACTCAGTTCTTTAGTTAATTCATGTAAGTATTCGGTCTGTTTGGTAAAAGCGTTTCGCTCTACGCTCAAATGAGCATAATCGTCCAAATAATTGAGATGTTGACTGCGCTCAAATAAGGATAAATGTTGACTTTGAGCATGGATATCAACCAGTAACGCGCCCACTTTTCCCATAAAAGCTCGAGTAACATTTATACCGTTCAGGCGTGAAACTGTTCTTCCATGACGGCGATATTCACAGTTTACGATTAACTCCAAACTCTCATCAAGTACTATGCCGTAAGTTTCTAGCATTGATATTAGATTCTTATATTGTGGGCCAGAAGACAGTTGAAAGGTAGCTTCAATTCGAGAAAACTCAGCTCCAAACCTTATGTTGGTTTCATCTAATTTTCCCTCAAACAAGGTGGAAATAGCATCAATGGCTATCGATTTGCCCGCACCAGTCTCACCGGTGATAACGTTCAAGCCAGTGCACGGTTCAAATATTAACTCTTCAACTATTCCAAAAGATACGATTCTCAAACCGATGAGCATATAACAACCTTAGTTAAACCTCTTACTATATTCTTTCATAAAACAGTGGCTTTAGTAAATGCCTTATGAAATTTGAAAAACTTGAGGCGTATTCCCCTGGCTATAATACGCCTCAAGTCAGCGGTTCTTTAAAGCTAACTAAGTGAATTTAGGCAGCATCTCCGTATTTTATTGTTCTAACCAAAGCAAAAGAATTTAGGTCAATAATAGCCACCGAATTGGATGCTACAACATAGAAGTAATCGTTAATATAAAAACCTCTGCTGTCATTACTCCATTGCCAATTATCCAGTTTTACACTAGCTTTTTTATAAAACCCGTTAGTAACATCATAGCCAAAGATTAAATACTCAGAATCCGCAGGGAAGGCAATAATATTCTTATTGGCGTCAACTAGTATAGCTTTGTGATTATATAAAGCACTACTATAGTACTTATCGAATACTAATGTGTGAGCTTCAGCCACGTCTGCGGTATCTGAAGTGTCAAACATCGAGAGTTTAAGAGAGTTGCTGAAACCATTTAAATCAGCATCATAACCTAACCCAAAAAGAAGTCCGTCCGTATAAACGTGGAGGTATTGTGAAAAGCCAGGGATTTTAAGCGCACTAAGCACTTTTGGTTGAGTCGGTTTCGAGAGGTCAACCGCGAATAGGGGATCTATCCTGCGGAAGGTTACAAAGTACCCGATGTCGCCGTCAAATCTCACAGAGTAAACCGTTTCGCCAGCCGCAAGTTTATCAACAGCTCCAACCAATTCCAAAGACATGTTGAATATATATAAACCATTGGTTGGAGATTGAGTGTTATCCCAAGAGTATTCTTTGTTGCCGCTAATTACATCGGTATAGATACTATACCGATTGAGCATACTGGTAGAAACAATTCGCAAATAACCATCATATTCATCCATGGCAAATTGGTTTAAAAGTGTTCCGTTCACACAACCGTGGGCTACAATTTTGAGGTTATTTTTGGAAATATCCAGCCTGGTGATATTGGTGCTAGTGTATTCAGTACACTCAACGACTTCGGTGAGTATATAACGCTGCTCCTCTTTTATCGTTTTACACTCATACCCGCTAATGTAGAGGCTGTTCTCTGACATATAAACCAATGAACCGGCACCTAACATTGATTGATTGGCGGTAATTCTACCGTCATTAACGTCTATAGCCGAAACAATGGTATAACCAGATGACCCAGCGTAGGGCATAATGGCTATGTTGCTTGGTTCAACTAACATTCGATCATTTCCGTCATAAGTCGCGGGCACGAATGTGTTCAAGTCTTCGGCATCGAAACTATAAACATAGTGAGTAGAAAGTAAATACAATGTTGATCCATTGAGGCGCGAGGAGAGATAGTATCCGTCCTGTCCAATTGTGTGAACTTTCTGAGGTGTTTGAGGATTAGTTACATCTAAAACATAAGCTTGGCAAATGGCGGTTTGGTAATTCGATTGCCAAAAGTAGTAGCTATTATATTCATTGGTATTATAGTCTTGATAAGTACTTTTCCCTGCGACGTACATAGTTTCACAGTATTGTGTGAGTACGATAACATTATTTTGGCAGATATACAGCGCAATAGCATACTCATATTGGGCTACACATTTATCATCAAGAGACGTGGGCTGAAAGTCCCATGGCGTGTTTGATTCATTCTCAACTATTCTGTATTGTGTAATCAGTTTGCTATTGTTACCTTCAACCTGAAAGATATATAGTACTCCACTCTGCAGGCTATATATAAATTTGCCGTCTGTTATCACGATATCTGCTTCATCAATACCCTCAACTTGAACATTGGTTTTTGAATAGTTGTCATTACTTGAAGCAGTAACAACAGCATTTTCGGCAAAAACAGAGGGAGGGAAGCTAGAAGATGGTAAAATAGAGGAGAAGAATCGATATCCGCTGTCGTAGATATCACTGTCATGAAGTTCACTAATTTTGTCTCTAACCATATTGTAATCAGACGCAAAAGAAATACTCCCCGTTATAGGAGGAGGTACAAGCGGCATATTTGTACAACCTACCATATTTCCACTTAACAACAGGACCCCTATTAAACCGATAATTATTTTTTTCACAATAAACCTCCTTTTTGAGGGATTCTTTGAGATTAAACATCTAAGCCTAAAGATACCCTCTTTGCTATTCCTTAATAGTAAGACGCAGTAAGTAAGCGAATTTATTGGGAAAAATTAGATGAAAGAAATTAAATTAAAAATTTTCCCTGCTGGTAGAACAATTGACCGTCAACCCATATTTCTCCGCTTGCCCGCATATCACAAACCATATCCCAATGGATAGCGCTTTCATTAACTGAACCAGTCTCAGGATAGCCCGAACCGATTGCTAAATGGAAGCTTCCACCAATTTTTTCGTCAAATAAAATCTCGCGAGTAAACTGCCTAATACCTTCATTTGTCCCAATAGCGAATTCTCCGAGATACCTGGCGCCTTCATCGGTATCAAGCGTTTTCAGTAAAAACTCCTCATTTTTTTCTGCTGAAGCTTCGACTACTTTTCCGTTTTCGAAGGTAAGATGAATCCCTGTGACTTCATGCCCATTTTCTATCGCTGGATAAGTAAAATAAACTTTGCCGTTTGCGCTATCTTCGACTGGACCAGTGAAAATCTCTCCGTCCGGAATATTTCTTTCCCCGGCGCAGGATTCAAAAATACGTCCTTTTATGGAAAGCCACAAATCAGTCTGTGGGGCAATAATATGGATTTTCTCTTTTCCCTCAAGCCATTTTACGAGTCGTTTCTGTTCGAGTGCGATTTTTTGCCAATAGGCCACAGGGTCATCTTGATCAGGCATACAGGCGCGGTATACAAAGTCCTCATATTCGCGAAGACTCATCTCAGCGTCTTGCGCCATTGAGGCAGTTGGAAAAGGCGCTATCACCCACTTAAACTCGCCCCTTGCGGTCCGTTGCATCATTATTTTCAGCAAATCCGCCATAGCTTTATCGCGCCAAACCAGCTTTTCTGGAACAACATTAGTTAAAGCCTTACTGTTTTCACCGCCCAGGATGGTAACGCGAGCATCGTATGTTTCTGCAATTAAGCGGCTGACAGTATCAAGATATTCTATTTGCTCACGGGCTCCATACGTGAACAGAAGCTCAGATGTTACCATAGAGCGTGGAATAACCACAGGATGACCACCTGCCAAGAGCACTTCTTTGAAGATGGCATTTACTAATGGGGCAGTTACATTTTCGCCATGGATGGCTACAGTTTGGCCAGTTTTGACCTGAATTGAGTAGTGCACCAATAAGTTAGCTAGTTTCTCTATTCTTATGTCAAACAATGAATACCTCCCAAACCGCAATTTTTTAATACTAGCAGGGAAAAACAGTCAGCACAAATTACGATATTGGTCTGCTATTGTTTAGCATGTATTGACCGAAAGCTCTAAAAAAGTTAAACTTTAGCACTTAAAGACGCCTTTAACTTTTGGAGGGTGATGTGAAACTACTGGTCATTGGATGCGGACAATGTGGTGGCAGATTAGCGGATGAGTTTGCCCTTATGAATAAAAAAGCTCGCGTTCTATGCGGAATGGATGTTCTCACCAACGCGATTGCGGTAAATACAGATGTTGCTGATTTATCAGGACTGACTAATATCAAATCGGACTTCCAACACCGTGTACTCATTGGCAGCAAAAAGACTGGTGGGCATGGTGTAGGTAAAATGAATGATGTCGGAGCTGAGATTGCTCGTTCAGATGGCGACAAAATCGTAGAAGCAATCAGATTGACACCCAAGCTAGTGGAAACTGACGCCTTTTTACTTATTGCCGGTGCTGCAGGAGGAACAGGATCAGGCTCTATTTCTGTGCTGACACACATGATTAAAGAGCGCTATATAGATAAACCGGTCTATAACATGATTATTTTGCCTTTCCGCTATGAAGAAGCAACAGAGGATCGTGCCATCTACAACGTAGGAACGTGTCTAAAATCAGCCTATATGGCAGCAGATGCAGTTTTTCTAGTAGATAACCAACGCTATCTAAAGAAAAATGCACCTATTCGTCATAATCTAGCTAAAATCAATCGAATGGTGGTTAAACCCTTTTACAATCTGTTATGTGCCGGCGAAGAAACTAATGCGAAATACATTGGGTCTAAAGTCATGGATGCTGGCGACATTATCCAAACACTTTCTGGTTGGACGGTTATTGGTTATGGCAAGGCCAAAACCTCACGGTTTGAAGTTAATAAACTGGTTGATTTTCGTGAGAAGAGCTCCGATACCTCGCGTGGCGTGCAAGCTATGGACGAGGCTTTGGGAGATTTGTCTGTAAAATGTAGTCCGACTGAAGCTAAGAAGGCTTTATATCTCTTGACTACCAATCCAAAACAGATGAATATGGACTTGATTAATGATTTATCCTCCACTCTTAAAGCAATGGCGACCGAAGCTATAATTCGTACCGGAGATTATCCAAGAGGGCAAAGTAACGATGTTGAGATTACGGTTATCCTTTCTGAACTAGTTAACTCACGAAAGGTGATGGATTACTTCGCTCGTACAATTGATTATATCAACCGTGCTAAGAAACGCCAAAGCGGAGTCGAATTCGACCATGGGATTGGCGAGTCGTTCGGAGATATTCCCAGCTTACTTTAACGCTTTCGCCAGCTTGACAATCAGCAACGATAAGCATACCAGCCAAAATAAGATATACGGCTAGTCTTCCTCAATGACGTGGTCGTCATCGCTCGCTTCTTCAACAGAGCCCCCTGTGCCGACTTTTTGGAACATTTTGGTTAAGGAATCCGCTCTTTGTTGCATACGTTGTTTGGCTTGTTTAGCTATTTGCTTATCTCCAATTTGAGGTTCTTCAACTTTAACGATTGTCTCAAATTTCTCAAAGTCAGTTGATATGCAGTCTTTCGTTTCCGACACCGTTTCGCTATGTTTTTCACTTCCGTTTGTCAATATTGGCGGAGTGAATATTTTGGTTATTGGAGGCACGGAAACAACTTTATCACGTGCAATAGCATCCAGTTGTTCAGCTGTCTTTTGCGTAACTTGCTTGGCCAGTATATTAGCGTCACTGGTTGAATTTAATAGCTCATTGAAAATGCTGACCCATGCATCTCCGGCTTCTCTTGCTGCCTGTTTAGAAGCCTCGGCTGCTTCTTGTGAGGCACGGATTGATTCATCAGCAGCCTTACGTACTAAGGCAATCATAATATCAGCCCGTCTAATAGCTTCGCGCGATGCTTTGATGTTTTCTTCAGCGGTAAGTCTCGCTGCCTCTGCAAGTGCCTCCGCTTCTTTAATGCGCTCATCGGATTTTTGGGTCCACAACTCAATACTGCTAGAAATATCATGACTGTTTTTTTCTACGTCAGTAAGGGCACTTAAGGCGCGAGACATGGCTGCATCAGCTGATTCTTTAGCTTGCTTACTTACCTGTTCCGCACGTGAGGTTGTAACGTCAGAGGCCTTTTTGGCTTCTTCAACTTTTTGTATTGCTTGGTGTGACATCTGAACAGAGTGCTCAACAGCAATTTCAATTTCATTAATTGCCATATCAGAAGCACTTTTGGCGGCGTCACTTGCCTTGGCAACAGCTTCGTTGGCGGAATTTACAGCTTCTGCAGTAGCATCAATTGAAGCTTGTGAGACCTCCTTTGCGCGAGCAACTGCCACTTGCGCAGCCGTAAGAGCATTTTCGGACGATTCGCGTGAAATCCTACCAGCCTCCTCAGCCTTAGAAATGGCGGCTTCAAACGACAGTACGTACGTTTTAGCAATTTCCTCTGTGGTATTGAAGTGGTTATCAGCCTGAACAACTAAATCGCGTGCGGTTTTTACGGTTGCGTCGGTTATTTCACGCGTCGTGCGGGTTAACTCATCAACATGGTCCTTAGCCTCTTGGGCCGCTTTGTAGGCTTCATCCGAAACTTGATGGGCGATTCTTTCGGTCTCCTGAACTTTAAGCATAGCTTCCTGAGAAAGCTTTAATGACTGATTCGAAACTTGGATGGCTTCAAGGCCTACTTGTTCTGAATGCGTGATTGAATCACGCGAAACCTGGATTACTTTCTTAATCTCTTCACCAGCCTCGTTGATACTGCTTTCCAATTGAGCAGTTTTGGCTTGGAATTCGCGAGCTAGTTGTAGAAGAGATTGTTCGTTATGCTTTAGGTTGTTAGTAATCCGATTACCCATTTCAGCCATGTCTTTTTGCGCAGTTTCGGTGAAGCGCTTAGCACTTTCAGAGGATTCTTCTGCTTTGCGTTTGGCTTGTTCAAAGTTCTTCTTGCTGGATAGAGTATCGGCCTCAATGGTTTGTACAACTCGCTCTGCCTCTTTTACCGCAGAGTCAGCGTCTTTAGTGGCCTTCTCTGTTACATTCTTAGCTCTTTTGCCTATATCACGAGTTTTCTTTAAGGCTTCCCGTACAATACGTTCGCTCATTGCTGCCGCTCCCTGAAGCTGTGAGCCAATCGTGTTTACCTGTGCCATTAAATCTTCTAACGATTCATTATCACTGGATATACCATCTAGTTTATCGGTTGCCACTCTATACCTCCATTTCCTGTTTGTGTTAATTACCACATGTTAATATAATAACAGGCTTTAACCTAACCTGCTATACCCAAAAAGACAATTAACGGAGAAACATGCTTATTTGCCGTTGCCAAAAATTGGCAGCTATTTCGTTAAGTGCTATTGCATACGCCTTTTACTGACGAGTTATGTTCTGTTCTGTCTGCGGGTAAACTGAGGATTCTTTCTTTCAGGTGTTTTAGGTTGATAACATCTTCTCTATTGTAGTCACAGAGCACTTTAAGAGCATGTTCATCATAATTATTTATATATCTCCACCATAACCTAACCGATTCAAGACCATCGATTCCACTGAGTATACGCTTTATTCCAAGTTTTTGTTCCACGCCTTTTAGCCCACCATACAGTTTGTGCTCCCAGCAGTCATACATAAGGTCATGGTGCGAACATTTCTTGCTTAGATTAATACCTAATTTAGTTTGCAGGAAGGGTAAATCGAAACGGCTACCATTGTATGTGTATAACACCTCAACACTGTTAAATGCCGATAGCAGACTGTCGGCTGTTATTGATTCTCCGACAAATTGGATAAAACATTCCTCAGTTGGTTTAACTAAGAGCAATCCTACAACGGTTACTTGTGCAGATATTGGCGATAAGCCAGTTGTCTCTATATCAAGATAAGCTTCATTCATCATGGTTTACCATCTAGAATAATTTAACAGATTTCATTGTATTATTCCAATGGTTAAGAGTACCGATTTAGTCTTTAGCTGACACCACATCCAGATTATCTGTCAACAAAAATCACGTAATATCTTGCTATTTACAGTGTTACAGGATAAAGCTTTGGGGTTTAGCACGGACGATATCAGCAGTAAACCGCAGGCAATGTCTTTTTGAGTCTGATTATGCTCGGTATACCAAGGCACTGCAAATCGATACATAACATATCGCTAATATATTCAGGGCGTCACACATTAAATATGCTGACTGAAATACACAAAACTGGTCCAGTCACAAGCATTGGAAGTCATGCCCTTTAATTCGCGAATTGTGTTGATAATAGAGCTGTGTTATCATATTAAGATATGTTTATTGCTCAGTCGTCATATCACAACTATTTATGGGCAGCAGCAGTTTTCTTAACTGGTGTAGTGTTTGCGCTTTTGCTACTTGCAGTTGCCAGAGCGGTTAACCGTCGACTGATTAAATCCAATAATTCGTCACGGCATCCGGATTTAGTGCGTTTGCTCACAAAATCCATCAGCCATTCTTCACAGGCACTGGCCACGTTGTTGGTAGTTGAAGGTGCTCTGTTGGCTTTAATCTATCCACTTGAATGGATGCCAGAATCCGCCTTAAAAAATTCTCTAGTTATAATTGGGATTTCGACTGCTATCGTTATTCTTACTTATGTTTTATCGCACAATGTGGGTGCTTTTCTTAATTGGCTGATTTCTAGCCTTTACAAGCATTCTTCACGTAATTTCAACATAAGTGTTGCTTCTTTTATCCGCTACTTTATTCAAATAGCGATTTATATTGTCGGCTTAATTGCACTGTTGGGGGTATTGGGAATCTCCATTACCCCCTTGATAACGGGTCTCGGCATCGGAGGAGTTGCTGTGGCACTCGCGGCACAGTCAACGCTGGAAAATTTTCTTGCTGGTATTCAGATTACCTCAGATAACATGGCGCGCATAGATGATTTTGTTGAGATTGATGATAAGCTGCGTGGTTACGTGGTTGATGTTGGCTGGAGAAGCACTAAGATACGCACTTCGGCCACCAATGTTGTGATTGTAGTACCTAACTCCAAATTAGCCAATAACGTTTTACTTAATTATAATCAGCCCAACTCTCACGTCAGTTTTATGCTTTATTGTGGTGTTAGTTATGATAATGATCTTGACCTTGTTAGAGAATTAGCGCTTAAGACAGCCATAGATCTACAAGATTCGTCCGATGATGCAGACAAAAACTTTACAGTTAAGGTCAACTTTGAAGAATTTGGCGATTCTAATGTTGTATTCTGGGTAATGATGCAGGCCAAAGATCGTATTGCTTCACTAAAATTAAAAAATGATTTGATAACCGATTTGCATAAATGTTTTCGACGTGAAAACATTCGTATCAATTATCCGTTGCGCTTAACACATCCTAAAATAGAAAAGGATTCAGTAATTATTCCATCTCAGTCTCTAGAAACAGAATCATTGACACCGGCTGCAATATTGTCGCCTAAGCCATTGAATACTGAACCAACCCAATCCGAATTCTAACCACTACTAGAGCCTATTAGTCTCATTTTGGTTTAAGCGTAAAAAGCGTTTATAATTGAATGAATTGTTGAGATTTTGAACAAAATAGTTCTTTTAATGTACACTAACTCTGTACACTAACTCTACAAATTCATGAGGAGACATAAAATATGGATGTATTAGTCTTATCGCGCTTGCAGTTCGCTCTAACTACTGTGTTCCACTTCTTTTTTGTTCCTGTTTCAGTAGGTTTGGCTTTTTCTGTTGCCGTAATGCAAACTCTGTATTTTGTAAAAAAGCAGGATATATACAAAGATATGGCCCGCTTTTGGGGCAAAATATTTATTCTTTCTTTTTCTGTCGGTGTCGTAACCGGGATTATACAGGAGTTTCAGTTTGGCATGAATTGGTCTGAATACTCCCGCTTTGTCGGAGATATATTCGGAGCACCTTTGGCGATTGAGGCTCTTCTGGCTTTTTTTATTGAATCTACTTTTATTGGGTTGTGGCTTTTCGGTTGGAATAAGTTCAGCAAAGGAGTTCATTTAGTTATTATTTGGCTGGTAGCAATCGGCTCTACCTTGTCAGCATTTTGGATCCTTGCAGCTAATTCCTTCATGCAACACCCTGGCGGCTATAGCATTGAGAATGGCCAGGCAATCCTAAACGATTTCTCTTATATTCTTACCAATTCGCATCTATGGCTTCAGTTCCCGCACATGTGGTTTGGTGCGTTGCTTACTGCTGGCAGTCTAATTGCTGGTTTGAGTGCTATTAAAATTATGCGCCAAAAGGATTCTGCTTTTTTTAAGAAATCTTTCAGTTTTTCCTTGGTACTTGTTCTTATAGGTGGATTATTAGCTACCATTTTTGGACATGCTCAAACGCAGAATATACTTGCCACACAACCAATGAAATTTGCGGTTATCGAAGCTCAATATGAAGACTCTAAAGATCCAGCATCCTTAGCAATAATAGTATGGGTTGATGAAGATGCTAAAGAACGTATTTGGGCAATAGAAATACCGAGTATGTTAAGCTTTATGGCTTACAATAAGTTTAGCGGTGATGTTCAAGGTATCAACAGCATTGAGCAACAACTAATTGAGGATAATGGGCAAGGTAGCTATATTCCTCCGGTTCTGGCTTTGTTTTTAAGCTTCCGTCTAATGACTGCTGGAGCGTTAGGATTTATTGCTTTAGCAATTCTTGGGTTTCTACTGATGAAATTTAAACGGCTTGAAAGAAGCAAATGGTATTTATTGATTATGGGGATTGCGATTGTCTGCCCATTTATGGTTAATTCAGCTGGTTGGTTAATTACTGAATTAGGGCGTTACCCATGGACAGTATACGGAGTTTTTACCATTGAACAGTCCGTATCACAAAATGCCACTGTGGGAGGGGTGTTGTTCTCCTTATGCTCATTTTTTCTAATATTTATTGTTTTAGCAATCATTTTCATTCTATTAGTTAGACGAGAGTGGCAAAAAGGCCCATATCATGAGCAAGGGCATGACGAGCATGCCTATCTAATTGATCCTTACGGAGAGGAGGCTTTCATAAAATGAACCTTCAAATCATATGGTTTATACTAATTGCTGTCTTATTTATCGGTTTTTTCTTTCTAGAAGGGTTCGATTTTGGTGTTGGCATTGCAACTCGCTTAATTACTAAGGATCGATCAGAACGCAATCAACTCATAGGCACCATCGCTCCATTTTGGGATGGGAATGAGGTTTGGCTTTTAAGCGCTGGCGGCGCCATTTTTGCCGCTTTTCCGCATTGGTATGCTACTATGTTTAGCGGGTACTATATTCCACTTACCATTGTCTTATTAGCCCTTATTCTGCGAGGTGTCTCCTTTGAGTTTCGTATGAAAATGCATTCTGAAAGAGCACGTAACCTTTGGGATTGGTTTTTGTTTATTGGTAGTTTATTACCACCGTTCCTACTGGGCGTTCTATTTACCAGCTTGGTAAAAGGCATGCCAATCGATGAAAACATGACTATGTACGCCGGTTTTTGGGATTATATATCTTTGTATTCAGTTGTAGGAGGTGTGGCAGTTACTCTGCTCTGCTTATTACATGGACTGAACTTTATCAGTTTGCGTACCAACGGAATAGTAAGAACACGCGCTTCTGAACTGTCAAATAAGCTTTATTATTTGCTGTATGCCGGGTTAGCTATATTCGTCCTGCTCACAATATTCAATACTGATTTTTACAAAGATAAAACGGCACTTATGATTCTTTTATCTGTCGCAATTGTGATAATAAGTACTATAACTCATAGTTGTGTCATTCGCAGAAAAGAGGCCTTCGCTTTCCTTTTTTCAGGACTTTCACTATGTATGGTTGTAGTGTTACTTTTCAGTGGTTTGTTTCCCAGAGTAACTGTTAGCTCAATTGATCCGTCTTATAGCATGGATATCTACATGGCTTCAAGTAGCCCCTATACGCTAAAGCTAATGACTATTGTAGCCTTTTGCATTTTACCTTTTGTTTTAGCATATCAAGGCTGGAGTTATTACATATTTCGTAAGCGTGTCAGCAAGGCTGATAGAATTAATAACCAATAAAGGTGATTGGCAATATTTGCTAAGGGCTGGTGGCAATATAATAAGGCTAAAAGCTACGTCACGCTTTTAGCCCTAATTTCTTTTGCTCAGGCCCTTTGCATAATAACGCAGGCCTATTTTCTCGCTAAAACCATCTTCGGTTTATGGCAACAAGATAGTCTAGTATCTCAAGTATTCTTTATCATCTATTTTTCACTGGCTTTAATATGTCGCCATGTTCTCAGCTTTTTACGAACCAAGGTGACAGATTGGTACTCATCAGAAGTTGGTAAAACTCTTCGACAAAGATTGCTAAATAAACTCTTCGTTCTAGGACATTCTTTTATGGTTAAGGAAGGGACGGGGAATATGGTGACACTAAATCTGGAAGGTATTCGTCGAATTGAGCACTATTTTGCATTAATTGGTTCTAAGCTTGTCAACCTTTTTATTATTCCTACTGTTATAATCATTTTTTGTGTTGTTATTGATTGGAAAAGTGCTTTAACGATGTTTTTGGCTTTGCCTGTCATAATAACCTTTATGATTCTTTTAGGACGAGTGGCGAAAGCTAGAGCTACCGCTTGTTACCATTATTACCGCAGACTGTCAAACCACTTTGTTGATACTCTTCGTGGGTTAGAAACACTCAAATTGCTTGGTTTGAGCAAAAATTATGCACACACAGTTGATAGAGTCAGTGAGAATTATCGCAATGCTACCATGAGTACTTTGCGCATTGCTTTTGTGTCAGGCTTTAGCCTTGATTTTTTTGCCACCCTGTCGATTGCCGCTATCGCACTATTCCTCGGGATTCGTTTGATAGATGGAACATTATCTTTAGCACCGGCGTTAACTGTTTTGATATTAGCTCCCGAATATTTCGCCCCGATCAGAGAGTACAGTGGCGATTATCACGCTACTTTGGATGGCAAGAAAGCTTTAGACGAGGTCGAGAGAATCTTAAATACTATTCAACCATCAGGAAACACTAATAGCCAAAAGTATGCAACCTTTAACCAAAATAGCACTATTATGCTCAACAATATTTCAGTTGCTTCTGGGCAATATCAAAACAATACTGATTGCCACAACCTACTAGATAATATTTCCTTCTCATGGTGTGGGTTTGGTAAAATTGCTGTCATTGGAGATAGTGGAGCAGGTAAAAGCAGTTTAATCGAGTTATTAGGTGGTTTTAGTGAGCCATATTCTGGCGAAATAGTGATTGATGGATTGAAATCTCATCATTTGAACGAAAAGTCGTGGCAGGAACAAATTATATATATACCACAGCAACCGACAATTTTTCAGGCCACGCTCGCTGAGAATATACGCTTTTATGCACCAAATGCCACTGCAAACGCAGTACGCCAAGCTTCTACAAAAGCAGGACTTGACGAGTTATTGTCTGAGTTACCACGCAAACTTGATCAATTGGTAGGTGAAGGGGGGCGGGCACTAAGCGGTGGGGAAGAACAACGCGTTGCTTTAGCCAGAGCTTTCCTGAATCCACACCGGAATATATTGCTATTTGATGAACCAACAGCACATGTTGATATTGAAACGGAATATCAATTAAAACAAAATATGCTGGCACTAATGCAAAATAAATTGGTCTTCTTGGCGACGCATCGTTTGCATTGGCTTAAGGAAATGGATTGGGTAATACTGCTTAAAGAAGGAAAGTTGAATTGGCAAGGTTATCCGCAGGACTTGTTCAAAAGCAGTGAGTTTAAAAGTCTTTCCTTTAGTTTTTATGCTGAAAATGAAAATAGCTAACCTATTTGTATTACGCAACATATCCAGAGATAGGATGTCTATTTTATGGCTGGGCACTTATTTGCGCTGCTATCGTGGCCAACTTATTTTGGCTACGTTGTTAGGGCTATTATCATATTGTTGCGCATTAGGGCTAATGTTTACCTCTGGTTACTTGATTTCTAAAGCAGGCACACGGCCTGAAAATATCCTTTACCTAATGTTGCCAGTAGTGATGACTCGTTGTTTTGGTATCGCAAGACCTACTTTTCGTTATTTGGAACGTTTGTTTAATCATAACGTTGTCCTAAGAATGACATCAAAATTGAGAGCGATTCTTTATAGGGCGCTTGAAGCTAAATCATTAAGTATACGCAATATGCATAGAACGGGTGACATCCTCAGCATACTGTCCGATGACATTGAGCATCTTCAAAACTTCTATTTACGAATTATTTTCCCTTTTATAGTATCCCTTTTGCTCTTTGTGGTGGTGGTAGTTGTGTTAGGAGCATTTTCGCTTGCTTTAGCCTTATTAATGCTTGTGCTACTTGTTGTAATGATTATAGTTGTTCCTCTTTTATCTTATGCGATAAATGGAGCAAGACTGGTTAAACAACAGGAAATACGCCATGAATTATATACTTCACTAACAGATGCCGTTTTAGGAATGAGGGACTTACTGTACAGTGGTCGTAGCGAGAGTTTTATTTCTTCTTATGAGCAAACTGATGATTGTTCGCGATTTCATTTATCGCGAAGCAGATCATTTTCGAGAAGAAGAGATTTTACCTGGCAATTATTTTCTCTAGCAATCCTTTGTGTTTTACTTATTTGGAGTAATATGCTTGTGATTAATAATAGAATTGAGGTTAACTATATTGCTGCCTTTGTTTTGGCAGTTTTTCCTTTAATCGAAGCATTCGCACCTTTACCAGAAGCAAGCGGAAACATCCCCCTTTATGAGGATTCGGTTAAACGTTTGTCAACATTGGAGGTTCCACAACCTGCTAGCACTATTGCCCTCTCCTCATTTAACTTAACTGCGGGAGTAACGATTGAATTTAAACAGGTTTCTTTTCATTATCAACCAGAAAAGGAAATCCTCCATGATATTAACTTACACATCGCCAACGGCGAAAAAATTGCGATACTCGGAGCCAGTGGGACGGGTAAATCAACGCTTAGCGCACTTATTCGAGGTGATGTTACTCCATCAAGTGGGGAGGTCTTACTTAATGGTGTATCTTCTAGCCACTTTGGGCATGAAATCTCCTCTATCGTCGGTGTATTAAACCAGAAACCTTATCTATTTGATACAACCATTGGTAATAATATTTCCCTTGGTTCGCCACATGCCAGTAGGCAGGAATTGGAAGCAGCAATAGAACAATCAGGGCTAAGAGAATTAATCGAAACTCTACCTCATGGACTGGATACTGCGGTGGAAGAGGCTGGAGCACGTTTTTCTGGTGGCGAGAGACAGCGAATAGCTTTGGCTCGAATTATGTTAAAGAACACTCCAGTTGTAATACTAGATGAGCCTACAGTAGGGCTTGACCCACGTACTGAGGCAAAGTTGATTAGGACTATTCTGTCTGGGTTTAGTCAGACAACACTACTTTGGATAACTCATCACTTGCGAGGAATGGAGCAGATGGACCGCATTGTTTTTTTGGAGAACAGTCATATCATCATGGATGGCACCCACTCACAGTTGTGGGCTAAATATGAACACTATCGTACTTTATACCAAATGGACAGTTTCCAAAATATGCTTTGATTATCATTGATTTTTCTTTTAATATGTTTTAAGTTAAAATGTTAGCCAAATGAGAAAATTGCGTCTAAAGCCCGTCTACTGGAGTATTATCTTTTTTGTGTTCGCACAATGTGTGATGTTCGCCATCACACCGCGCATTGAACCTTTTTTAAACGATAACGATATATATGTTCCACCGCAGCCGCCTTCTGATCAAATCATCTTTATCCCTTCTCCGCCAACGACAAGCCCCGGTGGTGACTATATTCCAGAGGTTCCGGCACCCAGTTCATTACTACCGATTATCCTTTATTTCGCTGGTTTGATCATTGTTATTAGCCTTATTTTGTTTTTTATTCCATTGTCGGCACTAAAGTTTGTCTTCCGTTCTATTTTCGCTCTTTTGTTCGCTTGGGGAATTTTCATCCTGTGTGTATTTTATCTTCCCAATTTGTTTGTTCATATTCTGGGTGATGGAGAAGCTATCCTTAACATTTTCGGTAGAAGCTATGTTCTTGGCCCCAGATATATACCTAATGTAATCGGAATTGTATTATCAGCAATTATTGGTCTAACTGTTGGAATTAACTGGCTATTCAAACCGCGCATGTGGTTACACAATTTAGCTTTACTTATTGCGGTGGCCAGTATGGCCTCAATATTTGGACGGTTTTTATCACCATGGACAGCTATGATATTACTTGGTGCTTTGGCTATATATGATATTTTGGCAGTGCGTTTTGGTTTCATGATGTGGATGGCTAACAAGATGTCACAGGGTTCAGCTTTGCCGGCCTTTGTTTTGCCGACCCAAATATCTGATCTAAATACAAAAATACAGCATGTTGAGCTCAGTGAAGTTGCTGAAACCAAAACAGATGAGCGCGATTTCTCGCTTCTGGGCGGAGGTGATATTGCTTTCCCTTTGCTCCTGACAGCCTCGGTATTTTTAGCACGTGGTTTACGGTCGGCCCTGTTGGTTGCGCTACTCTGCCTGTCAGGAGTTGGGCTTGCCTACCTTATTCAGAGTAAGGTATTAAAAGGTAAACCCATGCCAGCCATACCTCCGATAGCTTTTATGGGGCTGATTAGCATGCTCATGGTGTTTGTTCTGTTCAAATCACTTTAGCCTTGCTACGTTTGGTTAACTACAGGCTGATAGAATGAAAGAGCCACTTTCCGTTTATGTTCACGTTCCTTTCTGTTTACGTCGTTGTGCTTATTGCTCGTTTATTACATATTGTGAGCGTGAAAAAGATATCCCTCGCTACACCGAAGCACTTATTAACGAAATGAAATTAAGGCCGATTGAGAATAGTACTATCCAAACAGTATATTTTGGCGGAGGTACACCAAACCTATTGCCACCGTCATCAATTTTTACCTTAATCAAAACTCTACAATTTGAATACCAGTTCTTACCTGATTGCGAAATTACAATGGAAGTTAATCCCTCTTCAATTAACATGAAAACACTACTGTCTCTAAAGCAAAGCGGTATCAACCGTCTAAGTTTAGGAGTGCAAAGCTTTCACGAGCATGACTTAGCCATATTAGGGCGTCTACATAATGCAAATGAGGCTGTTGAATCAATCAAAATGGCGCAAAAGGCCGGATTCGACGATATAAGTTTGGACTTAATATACGGTGTGCCAGGTCGTAAAATCAGCGAGTGGCGACAAATTGTAAGTCAAGCTATTAGGACAGGTGTACAACATCTATCTCTCTACGGACTAACTTTGGAGGAAGGAACTAGCCTATATGAGCAGATCAAACAAGGGAAACTAGCCCCTTTAGATGATGAACAACAAGCGTGCGAATATGAAATCGCCACGGATATTTTAGCGGACAGTTCTTTTCAACAATATGAAATCTCAAACTGGTCGCTTCCGGGCTACTATAGTCGCCATAACAATGCTTATTGGATACGTACGCCCTATATCGGTTTGGGCGTAGCAGCACACTCTTTCCATGGTAACAAGCGCATTGCCAACACTGACAACCTTGATGAGTACTTAGACAGTTTATCGCGTAATACTCTACCATGTAAATCAATCGAATCAATTGAGCCCTTAACGGCATTGTCGGAAGGGATAATATTAGGACTTAGATTGAATAAAGGTGTTTCAAGGAGCACCTTTTTATTCAGTTATGACATTGATATTTACGAGCGTTTCAAAACTCAAATTGAGGAGTGTATAAGTTATAACCTTTTAGAAAAGTTAAATGATAGTATCCGCCTCACACGACGCGGAAGATTACTTGCTAACGAAGTCTTTTGGCGATTTTTAGTATGATGTTAATGCCTGTGTCAGGAAGTTTTTTTCTGGTTGGGGACAAACATCGCCGTAATTAAAAAGCCTGTACCAATACGCATTTGGCACACCATGCAAGGCCGCTAGAAGGCGATTATCTTCTTCATCAGTTATCGTATTGCCCCGTATCTTTAGGCACAGTGCCACTGGTGTTGCCGCTTCCGTTATAAGTAACACTGTAGAGAGCTATCCATACGGCATAAAGCACGGTGTCGTCGGTTAACGCCATGATTGCTTGGGTGGCGCTCATCGCCCACCCGGCAAATTTATAGCCGAAACGATATAACTCTCCAGCATTCTCTTGAACAATAACAAGGCTATTAAGTAAGTAATGGTTTGTATCAAGCGGAGCGGTTTCGGATGACGCATTGTTTGGGTCATAGCGTACAGTGAATATTAGAGGATCGACTGCCTTAACCTATACGTTAGAGCACACCAGCGGGGGTAATGCGGAAATAAGGACTATTATTATCAGAAATATAGCCAATAAAGCCCAAACTTCTCTATTGCGCTTTTGGTTACCTTTCATCATCTATCCTCAGAGATTAATTAATAGAAAACATCGTTTTGTGACAAAATTTATGTATGGTTCTTATACCATGTTAGCACTTCCATTCTGAAAAAGTCCATTCTATTAAAGTGATAAGGCTATTTTCCCTGTTTAGCAAAATCATTAGAAATCATAAGCGCGTAAAAATGAATTTCTTTTATTTAACGGCTCAATTATGGTACATTTTATTAGATGTCTGAAGCAATCAAACAAGAACAAATACGCAATTTTTGCATCATCGCCCATATTGACCATGGTAAATCCACTTTGGCTGATCGCCTTATTGAATGCACCGGCACAATGCGCCAAGAGGAACTGGTGGAACAGGTTATGGACAGTATGGAGCTTGAGCGTGAACGTGGCATTACCATTAAAGCCAAGGCCATACGATTAAACTACCGTGCCGTTGACGGCAATTTATACTTATTAAATTTAATAGATACCCCTGGGCACGTCGATTTTTCTTATGAGGTTTCCCGTACACTAGCCGCTTGCGACGGAGCGGTACTTCTAATTGATGCCACACAAGGTATACAGGCCCAAACATTGGCTAATGTGTATGCTGCTATGGAGCATAATCTCGAAATAATTCCGTCTTTGAACAAAATGGATCTACCAGGTGCTGATCCTGAGCGCGTTATGTCAGAAATAAAAACTGTATTGGGTTATGGAGTGGATGAAACACTCCAGATTTCCGGAAAGACTGGAGCTGGGGTTGACAAGCTGCTTGAAACTATCATAAGTAAAATTCCACCGCCATCAGGTATTTCGGATGCTCCCATGCGTGCCATTATTTTTGATTCGTATTATGACCGCTACAAAGGCGTAATCGCCTACCTGAGGGTAATTGATGGGAGTATTAAGCAGTCAGATCGTCTTAAATTCATGGCTACCGGTACCGAACTGGAAGTTATCGAAGTGGGTTATTTCAATCCGCATGAATGTCCGGTTGAATCGCTCAAGTGCGGTGAGGTAGGGTACATCGCTACGGGTTTGAAACAAGTTGGCGAAGCGCCGGTAGGTGACACACTAACATCAGTCTCTAACTCCGCGACAACTCCTCTTCCCGGGTATCGTCCAGCTAAACCAATGGTTTTTGCTGGTATCTATCCGACACTTGCTAATGACTATAGTGATTTGCGTGAGGCCATGGAGAAGCTAAAACTAAACGATGCCTCATTATTCTATGAGATGGAAAACAGTCCATTACTAGGTCATGGTTTTCGGTGTGGATTCTTAGGTTTGTTACACCTAGACATCGTCTACGAAAGACTTGAGCGCGAGTTCGGGCTTAATCTTGTTGTGACAGCGCCAGGCGTGAAATATCTCATTACTAAAACAAACGGGGAACAAATCACAGTTGTTAATCCTGGAGAAATGCCTCCGCAAGCGCAAATTATGCGTATGGAAGAACCATGGGTAAAACTATCAATAATTACTCCTGCTCGTTTCATTGGACCGATTATGGACCTTGAGCGAGAATGCGGAGGCGTTCACATACATACCGAGTTTATCGGCATGACTATGGGAAGTGAAGAAAACCAAAGGGTGCGGCTTGATTACGAAATGCCACTTAGAAATATGCTTACCACATTCTATGATGCTTTAAAAAGCCGCTCCAAAGGATATGCTTCCCTAGATTATGAGTTTCTCGGGTATCGTGACACAAACCTCATTAAATTAGATATCCTTGTCAATGATGTTCTGGTTGATGCTTTCTCGCGTATTGTTACTCCCGATCAAGCTCAAGATGTCGGACGTTCGTTAGTTCATAAACTTAAAAGTGAAATCCCCAAACAATTGTTTGTAGTACCCATTCAAGCCACGGTTGGAGGAAGAATTGTGGCCAGAGTTGACATCGGAGCCAACCGAAAAGACGTTTTGGCTAAATGCTATGGCGGAGATATTACACGTAAACGGAAACTGCTGGAGAAACAAAAGGAAGGCAAGGAAAAAATGAAACGAATTGGCAAAGTAGAAGTCCCTAAAGAAGTTTTTCTTAGTGTACTCAAGAGTGATTCCTAAGCGGTTTAGCTATGTCTTTCCAATGCATATTCGCCATACTCAGCAGTGGATTATCGTTGGTATGCTGGGTACAATATCCGTAATAGCCGCCTGTGGCTGGATAGTTACTGCGGTTAGACGGAAGTAATATATTATACAGTTAAACAAAGGAGAGGAGTAACTAAACAAACCGCCCCTCTCCTTTTAATTATTGTTTGTGACCTTACCCCATAGTCAATGCTACTCTAAAAATGACCCCGCTTTGGACACATAATAAACAAATGTTTATTAGAGGTGTGCGGGATTCCATTAATCAGATTATTTAACATGATGATAAAAATGTCAAATAATCGCAATGTTTCCGTAAATATCCGCCAGTCCATGTAAAATCATGGACATGAAAAATACGACACGGATTACACTAAGTTGGGAACTATTTGAACAGGGCATA
>JGI24702J35022_10000243_pt1 | contig 31029 bp, 18 predicted proteins | sample TergutTh196P4_FD_35022 | JGI IMG/M metagenome (IMG submission 35022) | reverse complement strand
CGCTGGTTCTCCAGCACGACGACCAGCACGATACAGAAGATCCGGTTGCCGAAAGACGTCGACGGCAATGCATACCTGACGGTGACGTTCGTGCGCGATCCGGGGTCGGATGAAATTTACATGAGTCCGCTCTCGTATGGCGTCGTGCCGTTTTCGGTCAGCCGCGAGCATTATCAGTTGAAGTTCGACGTGACCGCGCCGGACAAGATCAAGCCCGGCGAGACGGCAACGTTCAACATAAAGAGCGCCAGGGCGGCAAAAGCGGTGGTGTTCGCCGTCGATGAGGGCATTTTGCAGGTGGCGCGATACAAGACGGCCGACCCGCTCGGTTATTTCTTCCAGAAACGGGCGCTCGAAGTAAAGACCACTCAATTGCTCGACCTGATCCTGCCCGAGTTTTCAAGGGTAATGGCCTCCGCCCCCGGGGGGGATGCCGACGCCACGCTGGGCCGCTTCCTGAATCCGTTCAAGCGCAAGCGCGATCCGGCGGTGGCGTACTGGTCGGGCATCGTCGATGTCGGGCCGGGAGGCGAGACGCTGACGTGGCAAGTGCCCGAATCGTTCAACGGCAGACTGCGGGTGATGGCGGTGGCGGTGACGCCGCAGACGGTCGGCGTGCACGAAGGACACGCCACCGTGCGCGGCGACTTCGTGCTGTCGCCGAACGCGCCGCTCACGGTCACGCCGGGCGACGAATTCGATATGTCGGTCGGCGTGTCGAACAATCTGGAAGGCTCGGGCAGCAACGCAAAGGTGAGCGTGACGCTCGATGCCGGAGAGCATTTCGAGGTGCTCGGCGACAAGACGATCGAGGCTCCGATTCCGGCAAACCGGGAGGGAGTCGTGCATTTCCGCGTGCGCGCCAAACCGCTGCTCGGCTCCGGAACGTTGGCATTGACGGCAGGCATCGGCGACAGGAAAACGAGCCTGGCAACGACGGTCAGCATACGCCCGGCAACGCCGTACCAGCAGGAATTACAGGTGGGGACGGTAGCGCCTGGCAAGGGAGCCGAAATGCCGGTCACTCGCCGCTTGTACGCCGAGCATCGTAAGTTCAATGTCGATATATCGCCGTCCCCGCAGGCAGTCAACAGCGGGTTGGTATCGTATCTCGGGAATTTCCCCTATTCATGCACCGAACAACTCGTGTCGAAGGCCATACCGGCGCTGGTGTTGAGCCATCGGCCCGAATTCGGCGAACTCAAGAAAGAGCGCGGCGCAACGATGGCCGGATTGATTGCGGTGCTGCGCGGTCGGCAGAACGCAGAGGGCGCCTATGGCTTGTGGGCGGCAAACTCCTACGTCTCGGAAGCGGCAAGCGTGTGGGTGCAGCAATTCCTCGTCGAAGCGAAAGACCGGGGCGAAGCCGTGCCGGCCGACATGCTGCGACGCGGCAATGAGTGGTTGCAGCAATACGCCTCGCGTAACGGCAGTTCGCTTGGCGACGACAGGACTCGGGCGCAGGCCGTGTATGTACTGACACGGCAAGGAATACAGACCTCGACCCTGGCGGCATCGATCCAGGAACGCCTCGAGAAGCGTGACGCAAAGCTATGGAAGAACGACCTGGCGGCGATGTATCTGGCGGCGACGTACAAGTTGCTGAAGCAGGATCAACTCGCTGAACGCGCGTTGAGCGGCTTCCGCTTCATTGACGTAGCGGAGAAAGGCAAAGCGGATCGGGTCAATGATCCGTTGGGCGGCGCTCGCAACAACGAGCGGTGGCTCTACGACGACCTGCGGCGCGATGCCAGCGCCCTGCATCTGCTGGCGCTGCATTTTCCGGAACGCGCCAGGAAGTTGCAGGAGAGCGCATTTACGATGATGCTCAGTGCGTTGTCGCAGTCCCAGAATACGTCGTTCTCATCGGGCCAATTGCTGCTGGCGCTCGATGCCTGGACCCATCTGGCAGAGACCTCGGGCGGCGCGAAGTTCAGCGTCGAAGAAATCCTGGCCAACAAGACGACCCGCGCGCAACCGCTTTCGGCCGGGGTGGTGCAACGCGCCTCGATATCTCCTGAAGCGGTGAAGCTGGCACTCCGCAATCAGGGCGATACGATGGGCTTCTATGTGGTCGAGACGGCGGGCTTCGATGTCGAACCGCCCAAGAGCGAATTGCGCGAAGGCGTCGAAATCCTGCGCGAATACACCGACGCCTCCGGCAAAAAACTGACATCGGTGGAACAGGGCGACGAAGTGTACGTCCGTCTCAAGTTCCGTGGGCTGAACAACTCGTTCAGCGGCATCAATATGGCCGTCGTCGATCTGCTGCCCGGCGGTTTCGATCTCGTGCTGAACCCGCCGCGCGAAGGGGCGAACGAGTCGCAGCAGGCATTGAGGCGCGACACGTCTTCGGAGGACGAATCCGGGGATGGCGACGGTGATTGTTGCCATGAGTCCGAGGAGGAAAGCTGGACGGTTCCGTTCGGCAACTCGCCGGTCAACTGGGTTCAGTACGCCGATATGCGTGAGGACCGCATCGTGCTCTATGGGTTGCTCGAGAGCAGCGTCACGGAATTCGTCTACAAGATCCGCGCGACCAACGTCGGAACATACATGCTGCCGCCAGCCTACGCTGAAGGGTTGTATCGCCGCAGCGTGCGGGGGCGGAGTCTGCCGGGTGAGAAGATCACCGTCGTGGCGCCGTCGCCGAAGAAGCAGGAGAAAGAAGTCCGATGATGACGAACCGGCCCGAGGCGCAACGGGTTTGCGCCGCGCCTCGGGCCGCTACGGTGGGTGCAAGGATCTTGACGGGAATATCGCTTTTTCGCGGTCGCGGGCGACGTGTTTTTCGGACGCTCGGCCTGGTTGCGCTGGTAATGGTTGCCGTCATTGTCCTCGTCCGCCTCTGGCCGAAGCCTCCGTTGCGCGACGCGATTCCATCGTCGGTGGCCGTCTACGATGCTCGCGGCACATTGCTGCGGCTGACGCTGGCGCGCGACGAGCAATACCGCTTGTGGGTTCCGCTTGCCGAGATTCCCCAGGAACTGGTCGACGCGGTGCTGCTGCACGAAGACCAGTATTTCAACTATCACCCAGGCGTCAATCCGTGGGCGCTGCTGCGCGCTACGGCCAGAACCTACAGCGGCGGCGCGCGGCAAGGCGGTTCGACGCTGTCGATGCAGTTGGCACGGCTGCTCTACGGGCTCAATACGCGCACGCCCTGGGGCAAGGCCAAACAAATCGCCTGGGCGTTGAGTCTGGAGGCGCGTTACAGCAAGAAAGAAATCCTCGAGGCCTATCTCAATGCCGTGCCTTACGGGGGCAATATCGAAGGCGTTGCCGCTGCCAGCCTGATCTATTTCGGCAAGCGACCGAACGCCTTGAGCCTGCCGGAAATCCTGATGCTGGCAGTGATCCCGCAAAGCCCGCTCTCAAGGACGCCGAGCGAAGCGGCACAGGCACGGTTGAGCGAGGCGCGGATGCGGCTGTTCGAGCGCTGGGCTTCGATACACCCGCAAGCGCGGGAACAGGCCGGACTGGTATCCGCACCGCTCAATTTACGCGGCAAAAAGCGTCTGCCGTTTGAAGCGCCGCATTTCACGACGATGCTGCTCTCGGCAGACGCGCGCGCATCGACGGAAATACAGACGACGCTCGATTTGCGTTTGCAAAAGCTGCTGGAGCGGCATATGCGCCACTATCTGTCGCGGACACAGCAACGCGGATTGAACAACGCGAGCGCCTTGCTGCTCGACTGGACGACGATGGAAGTCAAGGCATGGCTCGGTTCGGCGGATTTTTTCAATGTGTCGATACAGGGACAGGTCAACGGCGCGCTCGGCAAGCGTTCGCCGGGATCGACGCTGAAACCGTTCATCTATGCGCTGGCAATCGACCAGGGCGTTCTGCATCCGATGACGGTGTTGAGAGATTCGCCGCAGAGTTTCGGCCCCTTCACGCCGGAGAACTTCGACGGAAGATTCGTCGGGCCGATCGACGCGCAGCAGGCGCTGAACCGTTCGCGCAACATTCCGGCCGTCGTCGTCAATGCGCAGCTCAAGCAGCCCTCGCTCTATGAATTCCTCAAGAGCGCCCATGTCTCAAAATTGGCAAGCGAGGCGCACTACGGGCTGGCATTGACGCTGGGCGGCGGCGAGGTGACGATGGCCGAACTGGCGGCGCTGTATGCGATCCTGCCCAATCAGGGGCGCTGGCAACCGCTGGTGACGCGCAAGGGCAACGCCGGGCCGCCATCGACCGCGCCGCGCCTGGGAGGCTCCGGCCAGGAGGCCACCGGGCAAAAACTCCTGTCGGAAGAAGCCGCATTCATCGCGCTCGACATGCTGGAAAAGAACCCGCGCCCCGATGTCGCTTATGCAGGAAGGGTGATGCCGCTGCCGGTTGCCTGGAAAACCGGAACTTCGTGGGGTTTTCGAGATGCGTGGACGGCGGGCGTGGTGGGCCGTTACGTGTTGGTGGTGTGGCTCGGCAATTTCGACGGCAGCAGCAATCCCGAATTGCGCGGCATCGACGCGGCCGCGCCGTTGTTCTTCAAGATTGCCGACGCGCTGATGTCCAACGCGATCGGCGTGGCGCGCAGGCAGCCCTTCAACGCGATCCGACTCGATGTCTGTCAGGCTTCCGGGGATTTGCCGAATGCCGATTGCCCGCGCACCGTCAAGACCTGGTACATCCCGGGCGTGTCGCCGATCAAGGTGTCCGAAGTGCATCGTGCGGTGATGATCGACACCCGTAGCGGCCGGATGGCATGCCCGCCTTACGACCCGCGTTTCGTCAAGCGCGAAATTTTTGAATTCTGGCCCTCCGATTTGCGGCGGCTGTTCGCGCAGGCTGGCGTGCCGAGGCGTTTGCCGCCGCCTGCCGATTGCGGAACAGGCAATGCGGCCACGGCAGGCATGGCACCGAGAATCATGTCGCCGCTCACCGGCGTCACCTACCAGCAGCGGCTTTCCCGCAGCGGCAACGCAGACGGGATCACGTTGCATGCGATTGCCGATGGCGATGTCGAGACGCTGTACTGGTTTTTCGGCACGACTTACCTTGGCGCCAGCGCCTCCGGAAAAGACCTGCTCTGGAAAGGCGCGCCGTCCGGTCGTCACGTATTGCGCGTGGTCGACGATCATGGGCGGGTGGATTCGCGGACGGTGACGGTGGAATGGGTGCAATGAGTCTTTGCCGAGGTTCGTAAGCCCGCGCCAGCCCATGCACGCTCAATACCGACGGTTGCCCGAACTCCCTTGAGCCTCCCCTGCCCCCCGGCAGGCAGCCGCATCCGAAAAAAATTTTTTTATGTTATAGGGTTCAGCAACCGCAGGCTTGTTAATATACGATCTCATATATTTACGTATCGCACACTTTTTCGGCTTCAGAGGAAATTTTTCATGAAAACCGTACTTTTACGCCGCCGCCCGTGCAGCGCTTTCCTCGAAACCCGGATCATTGCGGCCGCGGCGCTGTCGCTGTTTTTTGGCGCGTGCATCATGTCGGCTTCGGGCCATGCACAATCTCTTCCGCAAACCGTTTCCTCCTCCCTCGAAGCAAGGGATCTGCCTGCCCAGGAGCTTTTCAACGAGGCTGTCACAATCGAACGGGAAGGGAAAGGATCTGAAAAAGCGATTGCCAAGTACGATGAAGTCATGCACCGCTACGCAAGGGCTCCCACCTCCGGCTCCCGGCAGTTCGCAGCTAGGGCGTTGCTCAACAAGGGCGCGCTGCTCAACAGGGGCGCGCTTCCCAGCAAGGGTGGAACTCTCGAAGAACGAAACGAGATGATCAGGGACGCCATCATTACCTTTGATCGGGTCGAGCGGAATTTCGGGAATGAAAAAAGCCTGCCCATTCGCGTCGTACTCGCTTCGGCGCTCGCCTCAAAAGCCGAAGCCCTGTACAGGATGGGGGAGACCGAAAAAACCCTCGCCACATACAGTCAGCTCGAGCGGAATTTCGGGAATGAAAAAAGCCCGGATATTCGCGTCGTGCTGGCTTCGGCGCTCGTCTCCAAGGCCGAGACCTTCTACGGGATGGGGGACGCCAAAAAAACCCTCGCCGCTTACGATCAACTTCATCAGCAGTTCGGCAAGGACGACAACGATTTCATCAAACGCCTGACCGACATCGCCAAGTGGCGAGCAATCGAAATACGGCGGAGCAACAACAACATGGTACTATCATCCAGGCCGTAAACCCCGGCCTGGATGCCCATACCCCGACCACAAGGCTGGTCGGGGCTGTTTGTTGCCCACCGAAAGCCGAATATGCCGACCTTTGCCTACGATCCCCTTCCCGTACCGTCTCGCACGGCGAAGACAGGTTTGAGCCGCCGCCCGTTCAGGACAATCACGCTACTGGCGGCATCCCTGGCGCTTGCCATGTCGGCCTGCAAGACCACGCAACACACCACTGATGGCGATCCCGGCAGGCGGACCGACCCAACCGGCTACGAAACAAGAACCCCCACCACGCCAGGTGATCCTCCTACCTCCCATATCGGAAGCGAGGAGCGCAAGCAGATCGTCACCTCCATGTTCGATCAGGCCGCAACCCTGGGCAAGGAGGGCAAACTCTCAGCGGCAATCCCGATCTACAGGGAAATCGAGCAGAACTATGGCGAAGGCGTCGGGAACGACAAATCCTGGGGAGCTTGGGCGATTTTCTGGCAGGGCGATCTTCAGCGTCAGTTGCGTAACCACAAAGCGGCCGTGGCCGCTTACGAGCGGCTCGACCTGCGTTTCGGCCAGGAATCCGATCCCGGCGTCCGGGCAATCGTTGCAGATGCCCTGTCCAAGAAAGGCGAAGCGCTAATCGACCAGGGCGAAGTCAGGGCGGCCATTGCCGCCTATGAGGAAATCGATCGCCGTTACGCCGGTGACCGGGACGCCGGTTTTCGCCAGCGGGCCGCACGGGCGTTGCTTGCCAAGGGCGCGATCCTGGGCAGACAGGGCGCAGGCGAAGAGACCGACAACGAATCCCTGGGCATGGGCATCAGACAAACCGGCGATACCATCGCAGCAATCGCCGTTTATGACGACATCGTTCAGCGTTTCGGGCGCGACAAAGACCCCAACATCCGCAATATCGTCGGAGGCACGCTGCTCAGGAAAAGCGAAGCCCTGCGGCTTACGGGCGACGACAAGGGAACCGTCACCGTCTATGACGATATCGCCGATCGTTTCGGGAAGGACGATGCGCCAGTCTCCCGCGTACTGGTTGCCACGGCGCTCTTTCGCAAGGGCCTGGCCCTTGGAAAACTGGAAGGCGCTTCGCCCGCAGCCATTGCCGCCTTCGACGAAGTCACCCGGCGCTTCGCCAGCGACACGCATCCCAACGTGCGCAAGATAGTCGGACAGGCCGTGACAGCCAGGCAAAAGCTCATTACCGAAACGGGGCCGATGCCCGACAACTGAACACGGTCAGCCGCCCGTTCATTCCGAAACGCGCTCTGCTATCCTTGCGCCCTTCTCTCCAACGTTCGGGGCAACAATGGCAGGCATCGAGCAATACAACGAATCCTCTTTCCGCGTCCTCAAGGGGCTGGAGCCGGTACGTGAACGTCCCGGCATGTACACCCGTACCGACAGCCCCGCGCACATCATCCAGGAAGTCATCGACAACTCCGCCGACGAGGCGCTGGCCGGTTTTGCGAAAGAAATCCGTGTCACCCTGTATCTGGACGACTCCGTAAGCGTCGCGGACAACGGACGCGGCATCCCCGTGGGGCTGCATCCCGAAGAAGGCGTTCCCGTCGTCGTGCTCGCCTTTACCCGGCTGCACGCCGGAGGCAAGTTCGACAAACGTTCGGGGAACTCGGCCTACGCCTTTTCCGGCGGGCTGCACGGCGTCGGCGTCTCCGTCACCAACGCTCTCTCCACCCGGCTGGAAGTCGAAATCCGCCGTGAAGGCAAGCTGTGGCGCACCGAGTTCGCCAACGGGGGGGAAACCATCGGAGAACTACGCGCCGTAGACACCTGTGGCCGTCAGACCGGAACCCGTGTGCGGGTCTGGCCCGATGCCAAGTATTTCGAGTCGCCCAAGGTTCCGATTGCCGAACTCGAACGGCTGCTGCGTAGCAAGGCCGTGCTGCTTCCCGGCGTTTCCGTGCGGCTCGATGTCGAACAGCTCGACGGCAGCCTCCAGAGCAAAAGCTGGAAATACCCCGGCGGCATTTCCGCCTACCTGTCGGAACTTGCTGGCGGCCAGGAACCCATCGCCCCGATCTTTGCCGGTGAAAAGTACGCCACCGAAAACGACTCCGCCTTCGCCCCCGGCGAAGGCGCGGCCTGGGCGCTGGCCTGGTTCGAGCAATCCATCCCCAGCGAGTCCTACGTCAACCTCATCCCCACCGTTTCCGGCGGCACGCACGAATCCGGTTTGCGCGCGGGGCTTTTCGAGGCATTGAAATCCTTCATCGACCATCACGCCCTCTTGCCACGCGGCGTCAAGCTGCAACAGGAAGACGTTTGCGCGCGGATGGGATTCATCCTCTCCGCCCGAATCCTCGATCCTCAATTCCAGGGACAGGTCAAAGAAAAACTCAACTCCCGCGAAGCCGTGCGGCTCATCTTCGCGCAGGTGCGCGATCCCTTTGAAATCTGGCTCAACAACCATGTCGAGGCCGGGCGCGCCATTGCCGAACTTGCCATCCGGCAGGCGCTTGCGCGGCAAAGAAACGCCCAGAAGGTCGAAAAGAAAAAATCCTCCGGCGTCGCCGTGCTTCCCGGCAAGCTATCCGACTGCGAATCCAGCGACATCACCGAAAACGAACTTTTTCTCGTCGAAGGCGACTCCGCCGGCGGTTCCGCCAAGATGGCACGCGACAAGGAAACCCAGGCCATCCTGCCGTTACGCGGCAAAGTCCAGAACGCCTGGGAAATCGACGCGGACAGGCTCTTTGCCAACACCGAAATCCACAACATCGCCGTCGCGCTCGGCGTCGACGCCCACGGCGCGAACGACGCGCCCGATATCTCCGGCCTGCGCTACGGGAAGGTCGTCATCATGTCCGATGCCGACGTTGACGGCGCGCATATCCAGACCTTGCTACTTACCCTCTTCTTCCGCCACTTTCCCCGCCTCATTGACGCCGGTCACATCTACGTCGCACAGCCGCCCCTCTACCGCATCGACGTTCCCGCGCAGGGCAAAAAGCGCCCTGCCCGCCGTCTCTATGCGCTCGACGAGGGCGAGCTCACCGCCATTCGAGACCGGCTCACGAAAGAAGGCGTTCGCCCCGAGAGCATCGAAGTGGGCCGTTTCAAGGGGCTGGGCGAAATGAATCCCGAACAGTTGCGCGAAACCACGATGGACCCCGCCACCCGGCGCGTGCTTCCCGTGCGTGTGCGTGACGACGCACTCACCGAGACGCGCCGCACCTTCAGCATGTTGATGGGCAAGGGCGAAGCCGCCGGACGGCGGGCGTGGATGGAGGCAAAGGGAGATACGGTGGAGGCGGATGTTTGAGGCTACCCCCCCTCACTCAATCCTCTCCACCCTCAACACATCCACCACATACACCCATCCGCTATTCCACCCCCCCGTGTGCGCCGCCTCCTTGATGACTGCCACCAGGGTATCGACATCTTCATCCCGGCACACGAATTCAAGCTTGTACATGTCGATCACGCTATCGCCCAGTTCGAGCGAATAGCACCGATCATGCTCGTCCAGCACGGAGAGCGAACCCTTCACCTGCCAGGCGGTGAGGTTGTGCTGGCTTGCGCCGCCGCTTCCCGCAAACGGTTCGGAATCCTTGAGCGCCTGTACGACATCCGCGATCCGGTTGCGATGGAGATATGCCTTGATTTCCTTCATACAGGTTTCCTTCGTTGTCGTTGCTCGGAGCGGTAGGCAATGCGGCGGGTCTCCGCGCGCAACTCGGCCCATTCGTAGATGAGCGGAAGCAACAGCAGCGTCAACGCCGTGGAGGTGAAAAGCCCCCCGACGACCACCGTTGCGAGCGGGCGCTGCGTCTCCGCGCCGATGCCGGACGACAACAACATCGGAACGAGTCCGAGAATCGCCACGGTCGCCGTCATCAACACGGGCCGCAGACGCAACGTTGCACCTTCCCTGACCGCTTCCCGGATCGAGCGCCCGCGCTGCCGCAGATCGTTCAGGAAAGATACCATCACGATGCCATTGAGCATTGCCACGCCGAACACGACGATGAAACCGATTGCGGAAGGAACCGAGAGATATTGCCCGGTCACGAAAAGACTCACGATGCCGCCCATGACCGCAAACGGCACGTTGGCGATAATCAGCGTCGCGTGGCGCACCGAATTGAAGGCCGTATAGAGCAACAGAAAAATCAGCCCAATCGTGAGCGGCACGATCATGCCGAGCCGCGCCATCGCGCGCTGCTGGTTCTCGAAAGCGCCGCCCCATTGAACCCAGTACCCCGTCGGCATACTGACATTTTGCCTGATCAGCGCATCGGCTTCCTTCACGAAACCGTCGACATCACGTCCCTTCACGTCCATTTGCAGCACGGCGTAACGTTGCAGCGCCTCACGGCGCACGAAGGAATATCCCTCGTCGAATTCGATCCGGGCGACCTGTCCGAAGAGCACCAGCGCACCCTCGCGGGTACGTAGCGGAATCGCCTCGATCGCCTCCCGATTCGCGCGATAGGGCTCGGCGAGCCGCACCGCGATGTCGAAGCGCCTCGTGCCGTCGATGACGGTTGAGACGGCGTTGCCGCCGATGCCGGATTGCACGATTTCGAGCACATCGTCCGCGTTGATGCCGTAGCGGGCCGCCGCTTCCCGATCCACCTTGATGACGAGATGCGGCTTGCCCTTGTTTGCCTCCACCGAAAGGTCGTCCACCCCCGGCACCTTTTCGAGCACGGCCTTGATCTGCCCGCCCAGCCGGTCGAGCGTGGCGAGGTCTTCGCCGTAGACCTTGAGCGCCAGCGTCGCGCGCACACCGGAAATCAGCTCCTCCACCCGCATCTGGATCGGCTGTGTCACGCCGAGCACCGCCGTGGGCACCACCTCTTCGAGCACCTCCTGCATCTGCGCCGAGAGCTTTGAATAAGATATCTGCTCCGGCCATTCCGCCCTGGGCTTCGTTTCGAGCAGCACTTCGATGTAGTTCACATCGGCAGTCTCGCCCTTTTCCGCACGACCGATCATCGACAGCACCGAGACGACCTGCGGGAAACGCTCGCGCAACGTATTCTCGGCAGTGTTCGCTACGCGGATCGATTCATCGAGCGAGGCCGACGGAATGCTCGTGATGCGGAACATGATCGACTCTTCCTGGAGCGTCGGCATGAACTCCTTGCCGAGAAACGGGAACAGCGCGAGCGTGCCGACCAGCAGCACAGCCGCGCCGACGACGACACGCTTCTTGTGCGCAAGCGCCCAATCGAGCAATGGCAGATACAACGCCTTCGCGTACCGCACGAGAAAGGTGTCCTTCTCTTCCTTGGCCTTCAGGATGAGCACGGCCAACACCGGCACCAGCGTAAGCGAAAGGATCAACGAACCCGCCATGGCGAAGGTGATCGTCAGCGCCATTGGCTTGAAGAGCTTGCCTTCCAGTCCCGTCAGAGAGAACAGCGGCAGGAACACCACGATGATGATCAGGATGGCAAACGCAATCGGATTGACGACTTCACGCGCCGCTTCGAGCACCGCATGCGTCTTGTTGATCTGCTTGCCGGATTGCTTCGCGTGTGCAAGCAATCGGAATGTGTTCTCCACCATCACCACGGCCCCGTCGACCATCATCCCGATGCCGATCGCCAGACCCGCGAGCGACATCAGGTTCGCCGACAGGCCGACTTGTTCCATCATCAGGAAAGCGATCAACATGGCAAGCGGCAGCGTCACGATCACCACGATCGCCGAACGCACTTCTCCAAGGAACAGAAAAAGCACGATGGCCACCAGTATCGAACCTTCGATGAGCGCGTTCCGGGCCGTCTTCAGCGCCTTCTCGACGATCTCCGTGCGGTCGTAGACCGGCGTGATGTTCACGCCATCGGGCAGCGCGGCCTGCGCGATGGCAAGTTTCTCCTTCACGGCGTCGACGACGGTCTTGGCGTTCTCTCCGATGCGCGAGAGCGCCATGCCGAGCACCGTCTCCTTACCGTTGCGTGTCACCGCGCCGAAACGCAATGCGGGCGCTTCGGTGACGGTAGCCACATCCCGTACATAGATCGGCGTGCCGCCGCGTTCCGCGAGCACGATCGCCCCGATGTCGGCGCTCGTCGAAACGAGTCCCAACCCGCGCACGAGGTACTGTTCACGGCCGATGTCGAGATACTGGCCGCCCACCTGCTTGTTGTTGGCGGCAAGCTGCTCCATGACATCCTTGAAGCCGAGGCCGTACTTGATGAGCTTCGTGGGGTCGATCTGAACCTGGTACTGCTTCTCCTCGCCACCCCAGGAGGTCACGTCGTCCACGCCCGGCGCCGTTTGCAGGATGATGCGCACCGTCCAGTCGTGCAACGTGCGCAGATCCATCATCGAGAGTTTTTCGTCGGCCGCCTCGACCGTGTACCAGAACACCTGCCCGAGGCCCGAACTGTTCGGACCCAGCGTCGGCTCGCCATAGCCCTGCGGCAGACGCTCCTTCGCCTCCAGGAGTTTTTCGCTCACGAGACGCCGCGCGAAATAGATGTCGACGTCGTCATGGAAGTACACGCCGACGTAGGAGAGGCCGAACAGCGAAATCGAACGCACCTCATCGACCCCCGCAAGGCCCGCCATTGCGCCCTCGATCGGTGCGGTCAGCAACTTCTCGACATCCTCGGCCGCAAGGCCGGGCGATTCGGTGTAGATGCTCACCAGGATCGGCGTCATGTCCGGAAACGCATCGACCGGCACGTTGCGGAACGCCTGAACCCCCAGCCCGACGATGACCGCAAAGGCCGCCAGAACCAGTACCCTGTACCGCAGCGCGGCACTGACGATCGCATCGAGCATGATGGTTATCCTCCGATCTCAGTGCGCATCGCTGATCTGCGATTTCAGGAGCCGCGCCTTGAGCGCGTATGCGCCCGATACGACGATCCGGTCGCCCGCAACGATGCCGGACTTCACTACCGTGCGGTCGCCGTACTTCTCGCCCGGTTCGATCGGATGCGGCTCGAAGTGGTCGCCTTCGGCTACGAAGACCGTCGGTTGCCCATGCAACAAAATGATAGAGTCATTTTGCACCGTCAGCAGTTCGTTCGTCGGTTGTGTGCCTGCCGCTTCGATCCGCGCCGTAGCGAACATCTCGGGTTTGAGTCGGCCATCCGGGTTTTCGACTTCGATGCGCGCCGCCACGGTGCGCGAGTCCTTGTCGAGCGTGGCGGCCACATAGGTGACACGTCCCTCGAAGAGTTCGCCGGGATAGGCGGACACGCTGACGCTGGCGTGCGAACCCAGGCGCACGCGCGCAAGCTGGGTCTCGGCGATGCTGGCCTCGATCCAGACATTGGAGAGATCGGCAATGGTAAATAACGGCTCCGAGGGGCTTGCAAGCTCGCCAACGGTCGCCTTGCGCGCGACAACCGTTCCTGCAAAGGGCGCGGTCACGACGAGTTGGGCGCCGGTACGGCCTGCCGATGCGGGATTCGCGCCGAGAACGCGCACACGATCCTGGGCCGCGCGTAGTTCCGCGTTGGCCTTGTCAAACTCGGCGCGCGCCCGCAGGTAATCCTTCTGCGCGATGATCTCCTCGGCTTGCAGGGTTTCGGCGCGCTTGAAATCCGCCTCCGCGATGCGATGAGCGGCGCGCGCCGCCATGAGCGTCGAGCTTGCCTCGCCGAGCGCCACACTTTCGAGCGCCGCAAGCGTCTGGCCTGCTTGTACCACAGCGCCGAGCGGCGTCGAAACGGACACGATGCGCCCTTCGACCGGCGCCGCGATGCGCGCGAACCGATCCTGGTTCGGCTGGATCGTGGCGGTCACTTCGAGCGCATTGGTCACCGGAACGGCCTTCAATCGTTCGATCCTGATACCGGCGCGCGCAATCTCTTCGTCCGAGAGCTTGAGCATCGCTTCATCGTGTCCCGCCTCGGTCGTCGCGCCGGACGTCGGCGCAGCCGCTTCACTGGCGGCATCGCAACCAGCGAGGAGCGCGAGCAGCACAATGCCTGCAAGGCTGACCAATGCGGAGCGAATCGGTTTCTTCATTTTTGTGTTCCTTCTTCAGGCCCCAACGGCAAACCGGCAGCCTGGACGAGCGCAAGCCGGGTGTTCTGAAAGTCGAGAAGCGCCTCGATGAGATCGCGCCGGGCATCGAGCGTCTGACGGCTCACGACGATGAGTTCGAGCAGGCCAATCTGCCCGGCGCGTTGCGACTTGCGCGAGAGTTGTTCGTTGGCGGCCAGCGTCGGCTCCACCACGTCCTGCAATCGCTGGACACGGCGTTGCAGGTTTTGCAACCGGGTATACAGCGCGCGAATACGGGCCTCGCTGTCACGCAGACCCGCCTGGTGTTCGATTCTCGCCTGATCGAGATCGCTACGCGCCTGACCGACGCCAGCGGCATTTCTCCTGAAAAGCGGCAGAGGCATCGAGACCGACAGCGTGGTGAGGCGCTCACGCGCCTCTGTCGAGCCTTCGCGCCCGACACCAAGCCCCAGCGTCACATCGGGAATGCGGCTTGCGCGCTCCAGATCAAGGCGCGCGCGGGCGCTCTCTTCCTGTGCGGCAAGCGCGAGCAGGTGCGGCTGTATGGGCAGGTCGGCCAGCAGCCGATCCGTCGAGGGCAACGGATCGAAGAGATTGTGCGCGAGATTCCCCACCACATCGGTCGTCCGTCCGATGGGCAACTGCAACGTTGCGGCGAGTTCCGCGCGGGCGTCGATCAATTGCTCGCGCACGGCGTCGAGCTGGCTGCGGGCGCGTTCGGCTTCGACTGCGGCGACATTGGCGTCGAGCTTCGTATCCTCACCCGCCGACTGGCGTTTGGTCACGGCAGCGGCCGTCTGGTCGAAGAGATCGAGCGCCTGCGTTTCGATGTCTACGCGCTGCTGCAACGCCAGCACGCGATAGAACTGCTGGGCCACCGTGGCGCGCACCTCGCGGCGCAACGCATCGAGTTCGGCAGCCTGCGCAGTGCGCGAAGCCTCGGCCGCAGCGAGCCGATGTCCGCGCTGGCCCGCGATTTCCAACGTTTGCGAGACGCCGACGGACCACTCATTATGACGCTCTTCTGAAAGATTCTGTTGCGGCGCTTTGCGGCGCGTCCCGTTCAGCGAGAGTTCCGGGTTATTGAAAAGCAGTGCTCCGGCGTCCTGTACCGCGCCGTCGAAGGCTGCCTGCCGGGCGGCCTTGCTTCGCAGCGCAGGATTGGCCTGCTCCGCGAGCCGCCACGCTTCGTTGAGCGAAAGTGGGCGGGTAGCGTCGGTCTGAGCCACTCCCGGCCCGGTGATCGCAGCCAACGCAACGACCGCGACCAGTATCCTGAATCGCATCGGATTCTCCTGGTTGAAACGAAGAAAGGAAAAACTCATTTCATGAATTTTGTTGATCCGGTTCATAACGTTTTCGGATTAAATGCTTACCTATCGTGTTGACCGGAGTGAGCTTGCATGCCCCAACGCCGCGACCACCCCGTCACGCCTTCGGCGTGCCACCCCTCCACAGGAGGGGAATTGCCCCGGCGCTTCGCGCCACCCCGCCAGGCTTCGCCTGCCACCCCTCCACGGGAGGGGAATGATCAAAACCGATCCTGGTCATTTTGCACAGAAAAACCTGAATCTTTCATGAACCCGAAATTCATCCGCCGTTCAGCTTTTTTTCATTAAATTTTTATCGTTCTCGAAGAACTCATGTGATGAAGCTATTTTTTACCTCTCGATGTCTTTATGTCGTCTGCTCTCTGATGTTCACCCTGCCGGTGTCGGCGGATAGCGAACACGATCAGGTGCGTGAGGCGGTCAGAGCAGGCGAAATCATGCCGCTGGAACAGGTTTTGCAGCAGTTGGACAAAACTTCTCCCGGCAAGGTTCTGAAAGTGGAACTGGAGCGAAAACGCGGGATATGGGTTTATGAAATCAAGCTCTTACGCGACAACGGCACGCTGTCTAAACTATACTTCGACGCGCGGGACGGCACACTGCTGAAAAACAGGCCGCACTACGGCCACCACGGTCGACAATGGGGCCACCACCGCAGCCCTGGAGGTTGGGAAAACCGGGAGAACGACTGATGCGGCTGCTTCTGGTGGAAGACGAGCGTACCTTGCGGCAACAACTCGCGCTTGGGCTGAAACGCGCCGGGTACGCCGTAGACGAGGCGAATAACGGTCAGGATGCGTTGTTTCAGGGCGATACCGAAAACTACGACACGGTCATTCTGGACCTGGGGCTGCCCGGCATGGACGGACTCTCCGTCCTGAAACGCTGGCGGGCGAACAAGCGCATCATGCCGGTACTGATCCTGACTGCGCGGGACGGCTGGCACGAAAAGGTGGAAGGCATCGACGCGGGCGCCGACGACTACCTGGTAAAACCCTTTCAGATGGAAGAGTTGCTGGCCAGGATACGTGCACTGATACGGCGCTCCCAGGGGCTGGCCTCCCCCCTGCTCGAATGTCGCGGCATCGTTCTGGACACCCGCGACAGCAAGGTCACGGTCGACGGGGGGCCTGTCGTGTTGACCAGCCATGAATTCATGGTGCTGGATTACCTGATGCATCGTCCGGGCGTCATCGTCTCCCGCACGGAACTGACCGAACATATCTATGCACAGGATTTCGACCGCGACTCGAACACCATCGAAGTCTTCATCGCCCGTCTGCGCAAAAAACTGCCGCCCGATGCCATCAAAACCGTGCGGGGACTCGGCTACCAACTGGTCACAGAGCCGCGTCCGTGAAACTGCGGCTCATGCGGGAAAGCATACGCTGGCGTCTGGCTCTCGCCACGGCCTGTACGATGTGCGTTGCCCTGTTCCTGACCGGCTGGGCGCTGCAAAGCCTGTTTTACGCTCATGTCATGCATCAGTCTGTACAGGCGCTTGAAATCCGGCTGGATCAAGTAACCGCAGAACTGGAAGCCAACGAGGACGGCACACCGCGCATCGATGCGGATCATTTGAACGATCCGCTCTGGCATCAACCCTATTCCGGCCTGTACTGGCAGGTCGACCTGATAAAGTCTGCGGAAGCTTCGGCAGAGCACGCTAAAGTGGGCACGCTGCGCTCTCGTTCCTTGTGGGACGCCACGCTGATCCTGCCGCCGGACGCGCTGGCCGATGGCCGCACGCACCAGCATGAAATTCCGGGGCCGAATCATCAAGCCCTGATGGCGCTGGAACGCGCCGTGCGCACCTCCGACGAAAACCAGTGGCGTCTGATCGTCGCCGCCGACACGGCAAGAGTCCAACAGGCTGTCGCCGGGTTTTCCGGGCTGCTGGCCCTGTCACTGGGCATCCTGTTCGCGCTGCTCATGCTGGCGGCCATCCTGCAAATCCATGTGGGGCTTGCGCCCCTGCGCCGTCTGCGAGCCGCCCTGCGGCAGATCCGGCGCGGCAAGGCGCATCAACTGTCTGGGCGTTACCCACAGGAAGTACAACCCCTGGTGGATGATTTCAACCAGGTTTTGAACCGCAATGCCGAGATCGTTTCCCGCTCCCGCACTCAGGCAGGCAATCTGGCGCATGCCATCAAGACCCCGTTGGCCGTTCTGCAACAGGCCGGGGAACTGGCCCTCCAGACTCCCGAGGCACAGGAACTTGCCCAATTGCTGCTGGAACAGGTCGACATTGCCGGACGGCAGGTCAACTGGCATCTGGCGCATTCTCGCGCCGCAGCCGCAGGCGTGCCTGGCCACGCGACTCCTCTTGCCCCCGCGCTGGCTTCCCTGATACGGACGATGAAAATAGTCTACGCCGAGCGCAAACTCGAAATGGATTGGGAAGCGCCTGCCCCGACGGTGGTTTTTGCCGGAGAAATGCAGGACTTGCAGGAAATGCTGGGCAATCTGCTGGACAACGCCTGCAAGTGGGCCAGTGGCCGGGTCGTCATCGAAACGGCCTGTCACGCCACGGAGTTGACCATCGACATCGGAGACGACGGCCCTGGGATGTTGCCGGAAGTCGTGGATTCGGCGTTGCTGCGCGGCGTCCGGCTGGACGAATCGACTCCGGGCAGCGGACTCGGCCTCTCGATCGTCACCGAACTGGCAACGCTCTATCGCGGCAGACTTGAATTTTCATCCTCACCGAACCTGGGAGGATTGCAGGTCCGCCTCATCCTGCCCGCCGTCCCAAACGAACAGGATGCAGATTTCAGGGATGCTGCCGATGACTGATCTTTCCCCTTCACAGTGGGAATACCCCCGGCGCTGACGCAAGGCAACACTATCTGCGTGGAATGACAATGGGGACTGTCAGATCAAGTCAAAACTTCTACAGATTATTCAGTAAAAGAGCCTGATACGACGAGAATGCTCGACGATATCGTCGAGGCTATAGTGCTTCGATGGTCGCCTAACATTGCCACAGGCATCGCAGATAACGATATCTTGAGAAACATGTAAAATGCGTGCAGCATTCAGGAAATGCTGGATCGAACCAGGAGATCGACTGACACAGCTTTCAATCAGTTCTCTAAGTGGTATCGGTTTATTTAGAGCATAAATCTGCTGACCAAAATACTCACGAATCCCTTCAACGCATCGCTCCTTGGAGTCCGAACCAAAATCAAACGGAGTTTGCTGGGTGTACTCTTGATCGCGGTTGGCATCATACCCCTGCATAAAAACGCCCGGTTCAAGTTCATGGCCAAATTCAGTAGCATGCTCCCAGTGCAAGTCTTTCATAACTTCATGGGCCTTGTAGTGGTTGCATAGGTGGATAAGCCAGTAATCCCAAGTATTGCTGCCAAGCGGCTTGACAAAAAACAGTGTTGCGTACTTTGCACCAACTTCAGACTTAATACCATGAGCTACGTGACGCTGTAGCACTTGCCGCCATTTCTGTGAGTCACTGGCCTTTAGTGCCCCAATCTGCTCCCATGGAATGTAACTTTCCAAACCAATTTTTGCCATGGGCTTTCGATTGACCGCTTGGTCTGAAATAAAAGTCATGAGTGAGCCTACATTAAACGTTAAAATAATCTCACTTTTTTTGATGCTTGTTAGAATCTCTGCTATTTCCTTCATTGGCAGATCGTCATAGCTGTACTGATCGAGAAGAAAAATGGCACGTTCCCCCATCTTGCGTGCCTTGATAGCCGCCTTGATTCGCGGCAGTTCTTTCAAAAAGTCAGCACACTTGACGTTCGTGCGCTTAACATCCTCCTGATCAAGTACACCTTCATTATTTCTTGCATTAAACCAATAGTTCAGATATTCAACCGTTTTAGGTTCGATGTCGATCAGTTCGTAGTTAACGCAGATCTCTCGTGGCTTATTTCTACTCAAATTCAAGAACGCACGAACTTCACGCACAGCACGCATCATCAATAGCGGAGAACCATCGACAAAACCACTGCCATCCTCAGCCAAATAGCACCCGCCGCCCGAAAAACCATCCACTAGCGTTAGTTGAAGGCGAGGTATCGTGGCTTGCGCCATAACTGTTTGCACATAGTTGCGAACATAGCTTTCGATAATTCTATGTTTGACAGCACTGTGTTGTTCTAGGACAGGAGGATCGCTACCGATCTCCCAAAAATATTTCTTTTTCTTGGTCATTTCGTTAAATCTGAGTAGCCTGCACAGGCAACTCATCCCAAGTCCGACCGTGAAGTCTGCGGCCATTGTGCTTCTTGGTGCGCTTTACTCCATCAAATCCCCAGCCCCCCCATTGCTTAAAGAAAAACGCGATCTTCTGTTCCTCGCACTGGAAGCGTATTGCATCTACCCAAGATTGTTGCATCGGTCGAGCCTTCGGCCCCGACTCACCTCCAACAATCACCCAGTGAATACCTTTCAGTCTTAATTCTCCAACATCCTCAAGCAATGGTTCTACGGACAAGAAGCGAATACTGGCTGCTACTTTGCGTAGATGCTCAATGCGCGGGACTCCATATTTCTTGTCTTCCACTGAAACACCCATCCAAGCGTTTTTTGGCACAGATCTCGTGCTGAAAAACTGAGCCATACGCTCGGCGCGTTTCGTGAGTATCTGGTACGTATGCAGTGGCGTTTTTTCAATAACTTCAAATACCTTCTCGATATAGTTGTCTGGAATATCTTCATGAAACAAGTCCGACATGGAGTTAACGAAGTAAACGGTAGGTTTCTTTCGTAGCAGAGGTGTCTGGAGGCGTTGCGGTAAAAGCTGCAAATCAAAGCCTTTTTCATACCCCGGCGTTCCCATGGCGCGTAATCTGTTTGACATAACTTCTGAATAGCAGTGTTTGCATCCAGGGGAAACTTTCGTACAGCCAACAGTCGGGTTCCATGTTTGCTCAGTCCATTCAATCCGGCTTGTGGTCGTCATTGCGGCCTCCTCATGACTCTATATCGACTTGGCGCTGTAGCGCCTGATTATGCCTTTTACAACGCCAATAATGGCAAGTTCTTCACGCGGCTTAATTGGCGCGTAGTGACGGTTATGCGGAACCAATACAGGTTTCCCTTTGTCAAATTGAAGTTCCTTCAACGTCAACTCACCATCCACAAGAGCTGCAATGAAGTCACCAACTGTTGCTGTTTCAGTCTTTTCGATTACAGCAACGTCTCCATCCAAGACACCTGCTTCTTGCATGGAGTCTCCTCGAACTCCTACAAGAACAGTTTTGGACGGCTCAGAAACAAGCAACCGATCAAGCAAGAAATCTGAGCCGCTATACGCATAAACTGCTGGATCACCACTACCGGCAGGCACAGACTGCGTAGCCATACTCCTCAAAAAGAATGATCGTTCAGGCGCCAACTTCCCGCCTGGCGCTTGCTTCAGATACCCCGTCGCAATTAGTCGTCGAGCCAGTTTCATGGCCCCCTGCTTGGCTTTAAAGCCTAACAGGCAACTTATGCCCGCATAAGAAGGCAATACTCCGTGCTTTGAGTAGTAGTCCCTGAGCGTATCCAGATGCTTAGCATCTCTGTTGATTCGTGGCATTTTTGGATTATAGTAGACGAACGACTACTTTCAAAGCAAAATTTGGCGGCAACTAGATGCTCCACGTTCGTGATCTGTTAGCAGGTTGCTCAAAAACTCTGCGCTCTCCAATGCTGACCACCGAAAGGCACGCAAAAGAAGCAAAAAGTCGGCTTAAATCCGGTTTTCAGGCACCAACAGGGCTGGATTTTCACCACCGCCGAAGGTGTCCGGGTGTTTTTGAGCAACCTGATAGAGTGTATGCGCCGCCACTAGAACCCAAAGGATAAGTTCGGATTTTTGACTACAACGTCATCCCATATCTTGTTAGGGAAGTAGTGCCTGCTGAAGAAGATCAGACGGTAGATGGGGCGCCCGCGTTTGTCGGTCACCAATGGCATTTCTTTGCTTACAGTAAAACCTAGTTTGTGAATGTTTTGGCACCAATCATGGAAAAACCATGGTGCCAGCTGCTTCTTTGACATTGAAGAGGAATCTATTCGGTTCCTCCACCCCGGTGAAGCACCATCAAATCGATCCCGTGCGGGGTCTAGCTCCATATCAACATTGCGTGAGAGATCCATCAAGCTAAAGTGCACAGCGAAATCGATATGTGGAAGTGTTGCGAGGGTTTCAAATATAGAAAACGAAAGATACTCAAGATTATAAGGGTCGATATACGCCAAACAAAGGGCTTCCCTTGGAACCTTGGCCGTCATTTCGACAATCGTTTCTGATGCGGGCCCAACGAACGATGAAACCGGTGCGCCAACAGCAGAGAGCCGGGCAGCACACGCATCAGCACGTTCGGGTGCTATGTCGCCAACCATCACATGTGTGAAGGGGCATTCAGATGCTTGCGATTGCCGCCATGCTACAACTGCCCCTCCATCACGCGTAAATGGCTCCCCTTTGACCTGAAGCCGACCGGGTCCGGCGAATGGATCGATTAAAACTCTTTGTGGAAATTTGATCTGCGCCTTGCGAGTAGCATCAATGTACTTTGCCAGAATCGTGTGCTTAATCCCTGGAACCCAGGAACCAACACCTGCGTTGCTAGGTCCACGTTCAACAGGTAGATGTGGCAAGGGGTCTGGATAAACAGAAAGAATAAATCTTTTTTTCATTTACCAGCCTCTAGCAAGAGTGCAGAAAGTACTCATGCCAACAGTCTTTACTGGGGTTGATTGATGCAGCCAAAAAATCCACTTGAAGGCATGATCAGACATAATCAATTATGCATAAGAAGAATTCTTTAATCATACACGAAAAACTCACAGAGAGATTAATAATTTTCGTAGTGCATACTTTATGTCTAGGCTTTCAACCAGCAGGACAATTGGTGGCTGCCCAGAAAGATCGCGTTCAATAACGGCAAAATATTCAACGCACTGAGACCGATGTATGACTCCTATGAAACACCCTCGCCGCTGGCGCGTGTAGCCTATCTCATCCGGAAACAGTAGCCGAGATTCGATTACGCCATCTTCATCGATGATGATCGGCAGGAAGAAGACGGAAGATGACTTACCCGATGGACAAATATCCTTGGTGCACGCACCCTCAGCAACAGCGGCTTTGTGTTGGCGGATTGCAGCCGGTGCAGCCCGTGTAGGTTGAGGTGAGCCTTGCGAACCCCAACGATGGAGGAGGAAATAACCGCATGATATACGGGTGTGCAGTGAAGATGATCTTCCCATTTGGGAACGCACATATGCTGGGGTTCGCAAGCTTACCCCATTAACCAACGCACTTGATACCTTGAGCGTTAGGCGCTAGGATTTTGGAATGCTCGTAACTATCGCCACTTTCTCATTCCCGCATGAGGCACACCTTGCCAAGGCACAGTTAGATGCCTTTGACATTCCTTCGTTTATTGCGGATGGGCACACCATCAATATGTATTGGCTGTTTTCCAATGCCATGGGTGGAGTTCGGCTTCAGGTTCCGAAAGAGTTCGCTGCTCAGGCCCAAGAACTCCTTGATGGACCAGTTGAGATAGCGCCTATTCCTGAGTCAGAGATTGGCCCTGAGCCAGAGTCTGTCGTGTGCCCAAACTGTGGCGGAGCACTGAGTAAGCCATATACCGCAGGCAAGCGCCCTGCCTTTATTACTTGGCTTTTTTTAGGGTTTCCGCTCTGGCCGATTAAGAAAGTGCGCAGATGTATGGTCTGCAATAAAATAACAAAAGCATGAAAAAGCAGGTGGATGGGCAGCAAAGCGAAGCGTGCCCACCACCCACCTGTTACCACGAGAACCTTCTTCGGAGACATACAAAGCAAAACGTGCCGCTGCAAATTATGCGTACAGTCTTTACCGTGTTGCCTTCACGGACAAACCCGTGACCCGCGCGACATGAAGGCATTGAACCCAAAACGCACAAATCATCACGATCAATACCCCTGTCCCCCAAGGTGAGTCACATCTTCCGGATTCGCCAAAGGAAGGGGTGCAGTTGCCGCGTCGGGATGCATGGGGTGTAGCGGAACAGGCGCGGTGGGAGCGAAGTCACCTTTCTTCTTCGCATTGGGAGGTGGATCATTCAGCATGTCTATCAAAGGATCATACAACTCCGGCGGCGGGTCTTCGCAATAGTAGTAGTCTTTGTAAGTCCCCTCTCCAGCAAAGGCTTCGCAGATATTTGGCGGACGAGGAAGAAAGGTATCCGGGACATCGGCGAGCGCGGTTCGCATGTAATTGACCCACATCGGAAGCGCGGCCGTTCCGCCCGTCTCGCCGCGCCCCATGTTGCGCGGTTTCGGGAAACCGATCCAGGCCACGACGGCCACCGTGGGATGATAGCCGCAGAACCAGGCATCGACGTAATCGTTGGTGGTTCCGCTCTTGCCAGCAATATCCTGGCGGTTCAGGACGCGGGCGCGGGAACCCGTGCCACGCCGCACGACATCCTTGAGCATCGAATCCATGACCCAGGCGTTGCGCTCACCGATGGCGCGTGGCTCACCCTCACCCGCCGCCCTTGTAGCGAAATGGGCCAGCGTATTGTCGTTGGCATCCCGAATTTCCCTGACCACGAACGGGGTGACGCGGTATCCACTGTTGGCGAACATCGCGTAAGCCGCCGCCATTTCCCACGGAGAAACGACGCCCGCGCCCAGGGCCATCGTCAGGTAAGTCGGATGGTTGGAGACATCGAATCCGAATTTGGCGATGTGACTCTGGGCATAGGCGGGCGTGATCTTTTCAAGCACGCGAATGGCCGGGATGTTTTTCGAACGCACCAGCGCGTCGCGCATCGTCATCATGCCGTCAAACTTTTCGTCGAAATTTTTCGGCGCCCAAGGCTCACGTCCTGCAAGTCCCGCCGGGAAATACAGGGGTTTGTCCTCGAGCAGCGTCCCCGGCGGCAATTTCTTGTCGAGACTGGCCGAATAGATGAAGGGCTTGAAACTGGAGCCGGGCTGACGCCTGGCCATCGTGACGTTATTGAACTGGCTGCGATTGAAGTCGAACCCGCCGACCAGGGCGCGCACCGCCCCCGTACTGGAATCGATCGACACCAGGGCGGCATCCACTTCCGGAGCCTGGGTCAGTTCCCATCCCTTGTTCTCACCCCCATCGCGGATACGCACCAGCGCGCCACGGCGCACCCGCTTCGACTGCGGCGCATCGGCCCTGAGCATGGGCGAAGCGAAACTCAGCCCGTTCCCCGCGATCTTGATCAACTCGCCGTTGCGATACACGGTGACTTCTTCCGGTGAAGCATCGATGACCACGGCCAGGAGCAGATCGCCGTAGTCGAACAACCTTTGTTCGTCGCCTCCGCGCGCCTTGATGAGCTCTTCGTCGATTTCCCTCCCGCTCGGATCGCCATCCGGCAGGTTGAGATATTTTTCCGGGCCGCGATAGCCATGACGCCGGTCATAATCCGTCACGCCCTGCCGCAGGGCTTCGTAAGCGGCTTCCTGTTCGGCACGGGTGATTGTGGTAATGATCTTGAGGCCGATCCGGGTCGCCTGATCGCCGTACTTCTCGACGGCGATCAGACGCGCCATTTCAGCCACGTACTCGGCATGAACCGGGCGGAGAACGCTCGGGTCGCGCGCAGCTCTTCCGGAAGCCGTCTGCAAGGGTTCTTCCTTTGCCGCCTGGTATGCCGCCTCTTCTATGAAACCGATTGTCCGCATGCGCCCCAATACATAACCTTGCCGTCTCTTCGCACCCTTTGGATTGACGATCGGATTCAGGGTGGACGGCGCCTTGGGCAACCCGGCAAGCACGGCGGTCTCGGCAAGCGAGATCTCGCCGAGCGACTTGCCGAAATAGGTTTGGGCAGCCGCCTCAAAACCGTAAGCGCGCTGTCCGAGGAATATCTGATTGATGTAAAGCTCGAGAATCTGATCCTTGCCGAGGTGATGCTCGATCTTGAGTGCAAGCAGTATTTCGTACAGCTTGCGGGTCAGGGTTTGCTCCCGCGTCAGAAAGAAATTGCGCGCTACCTGCATCGTGATGGTCGACGCCCCCTGCCTTTTTCCGCGCAGATTGGCCCAGACCGCCCGCACGAGTCCTTTCAGGTCGATCCCGATGTGTTCGTAAAAATGAAGATCTTCCGCCGCAAGCAATGCCTGCTTGAGCGTTTCGGGAACGTTTTCGATCTTGACGACCGCGCGCCGTTCTTCACCGATTTCCCTGATGAGAAAGCCATCATCGGTGTACACCCGAAGAGGAACGCGAGGCCGATAGTCGGTCAGGGCATCGAGGTCGGGCAGTTTGGTCCAGATCACAATGCAAGCCGTGATCAGCGTGGCAAGCCCGATCAGCATCGTCGCCAACAACCCGGCGAACGAATAAAAAAGCCAGCGCCTCGATTTCAGCTTGTTCCAGCGCATCGTGCTCTCTCGAGAAGGAGGCTGTTCAGGGGAGCCTGCGGCTCCAAAAACGCCTGTCTCACCGCCCCCCCAGCGAGGTTTGCGTTCAACCCGTGTTCAATCAATATCCCAGATCCCCAAGAATTTTCGCGTCGTCCGTAATTACCGAGTCATCCGGATTCGCCAGAGAAATGGGCGCGGTTGCTCCGCCGGATTGCCGTAGTTGTCTTGCAGGATCGCCCGAACGTGTTTGCGGAACGGGCGCGGGGGGAACGTAGCCCTCCGCATTGGCAGGCGGATTATCCAGATCCACCAGGAGCTCGTCGAGTCCGTCGTTGGGATTGAGCAACTCCGGCGGTTTGTTCTCAGCGTAGTAATAGTCTTCGTGTTCCCCCTCTCCAGCCAGGGCGCTACTGATGCCTGACGGGCGAGGAAGAGAAGTCTCCGGAACATTGGCGAGCGCAGCCCGCATGTAATTGATCCACATCGGAAGCGCAGCCGTCCCGCCCGTCTCGCCGCTACCCATGTTGCGCGGCTTATCCGGAAAGCCGATCCAGGTTACGGCAACAACTGCGGGGTTATAGCCGCAAAACCAGGCATCGCCGTAATCGTTTGTGGTTCCTGTCTTGCCGGCGATGTCCTTGCGGTTCAGGGCTCGGGCGCGGGAACCCGTGCCACGGCGTACGACATCCTGAAGCATCGAATCCATGATCCAGGCGTTGCGCACGTCGATGACACGGGGCGCGTCCACCCCCGCCACCTGCGATTCGAAACGGGCCAGCGTATTGTCGTTGGCATCCCGGATTTCCTTGACCACGAACGGGTTGATGCGATAGCCGCTATTTGCGAACACCGCGTAAGCTGCGGCCATTTCCCACGGAGAAGCCGCGCCCGCGCCCAGGGCCATCGTCAGGTAAGCCGGATGGTTGGAGGCATCGAAGCCGAAATTGGCGATGTATCTCTGGGCGTAGGCGGGCGAGATGTCGTTGAGCACACGAATGGCCGGGATGTTTTTCGAGCGCACCAGTGCTTCGCGCACCGTCATCATGCCGCTGAACTTTCTGTCGTAATTGTTCGGTTCCCAGGCTACACGTCCCGTAAGCTCCGCCGGGAGATACATGGGTTCGTCCGCGACCAACGTTCCCGGCGCGAATTGCTTTTCGAGACTGGCCGAATAAACGAAGGGTTTGAAACTGGAGCCGGGCTGACGCTTGGCCATCGTGACGTTATTGAACTGGTTGCGATTGAAGTCGAACCCGCCGACCAGGGCGCGCACCGCCCCCGTACTGGAATCGATCGACACCAGGGCGGCATCCACGTCCGGAACCTGGGTCAGTTCCCATCCCTTGTTTCCGCCCCCATTGCGGATACGCACCAGCGCCCCCCGCCGCACCTGCCGCGTCTGCGGCGCGCTGGCTTTCAGCATGGGCCCGGCGAAACTCAGTCCGTTCCCCGCGATCTTGATCAGTTCGCCGTTGCGATACACGGTGACTTCCTGCGGTGAAACATCGACGACCACGGCCAGGAGCAGGTCACCCAGGTCACGCAGCCTCTCATCGTCTTCGCGCGCCCGGACAAGTTCCTCGTCGATCTTTTCATCGTCCAGCTTGCCTGCCTGCAGGGAGAGATATTTTTCAGGACCACGATAGCCGTGGCGACGGTCATAATCCATCACGCCCTGTCGCAGGGCATCGTAGGCGGCTTCCTGTTCGGCGCGGGTAATCGTGGTGATGATCTTGAGGCCGATCTGGGTGGCCTGATCGCCATACTTATCGACGGCAATCAGGCGCGCCATTTCAGCCACGTACTCGGCGTGAACCGGGCTGAGAACGCTCGGGTCGCGTGCAGCGCTCCCGGAGGTCGTCTGCAAGGGTTCTTCCATTGCTGCCTGATATGCCGTCTTGTCGATGAAACCGACTGCCAGCATGCGCCCCAACACATAACCCTGCCGCCTCTTCGCCCCCCTTGGATTGACGATCGGATTCAGGCTGGACGGCCCCTTTGGCAACCCGGCAAGCATGGCGATTTCGGCAAGCGAGAGTTCGCCGAGCGTCTTGCCGAAATAAGTCTGGGCGGCAACCTCAAAGCCATAAGCACGCTGACCGAGGTATATCTGATTGATATAACGCTCAAGAATCTGATCCTTGCTGAGGTTGTGCTCGATCTTGAACGAAAGCAGCATTTCGTGCAGTTTGCGGGTCATGGTTTGATCCCGCGTCAGGAAGAAATTGCGCGCTACCTGCATCGTAATGGTCGATGCCCCCTGCTTTTTCCCGCGCAGATTGGCCAGAGCTGCGCGCACCACCCCGGACAGGTCGATCCCCATGTGTTCGTAAAAATGAAGGTCTTCCGCTGCGAGCAATGCCTGCTTGAGCGTTTCTGGGACGTTTTCGATCTTGACGACCGCGCGCCGTTCCTCGCCGATTTCACTGATGAGGAAGCCATCGGCGGTGTACACCCGAAGAGGGACGCGAGGCCGATAGTCGGTCAGGGCATCGAGGTTGGGCAGATTGGGCCAGATCATAAGGGAAACCGCAGTTAGCGTGGCAAACCCGATCACCATCATCACCGCCAGTCCGGCGAACGAATAGAAAAACCAGCGCATCACTTTTTGCTTGTTCCAGCGCACCGCTTTTTGTATGTTCCAGCGCATCGTGCTCTCGTGTGAAACTTATAAGGCCGCTCATTATAGTGGGTTCGGACGGCCATGACGAACAGAACCGCCGAAGGCGGGCAAGGCATCAGCGGCGGGTTCTGCTCCGGGACGAAGCTTTCTGGCGAGGAGATGAGGTTTCCGGAACATCGGCGAGCGCGCTTCGCATGTAATCGTTCCATATCGGAAGCGCCGCCGTCTCGCCCGTCTCGCCGTGTCCCATGTTGCGCGGAATCGGGAAGCCGACCCAGGCCACGGCGACGATTGCGGGGTTATAGCCGCAGAACCAGGCATCGGTGTGATCGCCAGAGGTTCCGGACTTGCTGGCAATGTCCTTGCGGTTCAGGGCGCGGGAACCCACTTTCTGGAGCATCGAATTCATGATTCGGGGGTTGCGTGCATCGCTCACGCGGGGCGCGTCCTTTCCTGCCGTTTTCGTATCGAAGCGGGCCAGCGTTTTGTCGTTGACATCCCGGATTTCCATGACCATGAACGGGTCGACGCGGTAGCCGTCATTGGCGAACACTGCGTAAGTCGCCGCCATATTCCATGGCGAAGTTGGACATTCAATGTCGGGCGCACACATCCTGGCCATCGTGACGTTGTTGAATTGGTTGCGGCTGAAATCGAACCCGCCGACCAGAGCGCGCACCGCGCCCGTTCTGGCATCGATCGACACCAGGGCGGCGTCCACTTCCGGCATCTGGGTCAGTTCCCATCCCTTGTTTCCGCCACCGTTGCGGATACGCACCAGCGCCCCCCGCCGCAGCTGCCGCGCCTGCGGTGCATCGGATTTCAGCATGGGCGAGGCGAAGCTCAACCCTTTCCCCGCAATCCTGATGAATTCGCCGTTGCGGAACACGGTGACTTCTTTCGGCGAAGCATCGACGACCACGGCCAGGAGCAGGTCGCCATAATCACGTAACCTCTCATCGGCCTCGCGCGCCTCGTCGAGTTCTCCGTTGATTATCCCCCCGTCCAACTCGCCTTCCGGCAAGGAGATGTATTTTTCCGGGCCGCGATAGCCGTGGCGGCGGTCATAATCCATCACCCCCTGCCGCAGGGCATCGTTGGCGGCTGCCTGTTCGGCGCGGGTAATCGTGGTGATGAGCTTGAGTCCGATCCGGGTCGCCCGTTCGCCGTACTTCTCGACCGCGATCCGGTGCGCCATCTCGGCCACGTACTCGGCGTGCACCGCGCTGAGGTCGCTCGGGTCGTCGCGCCCCGCGTCCTTGGGGACAATCTGCAAGGGTTCTTCGATTGCCGCCTGATATGCGTCCTCGTCGATGAAGCGGAGATCCCGCATACGCTCCAGTACATAACGCCGTCGTTTCTTTGCGCCCCTTGGATTGACGATCGGATTCAGGCTGGACGGCCCCTTTGGCAGTCCGGCCAGCATGGCAGTCTCGGCAAGCGTGAGCTCTCCGAGCGACTTGCCGAAATAAGTCCGCGCAGCGGTTTCAAAACCGTAAGAACGCTGACCGAGGTATATCTGATTGATGTAAAGCTCAAGAATCTGATCCTTGCTGAGATTGCGTTCGATCTTGAGTGGAAGCAGCATTTGGTGCAGGTTGCGCTGAAACGCCCTTTCCCGCGACAGGTAAAAATTACGCGCAACCTGCATTGTGATGGTCGATGCCCCCTGCCTTTTCCCGCGCAGATTGGCCAGAGCCGCGCGCACCACCCCGGACAGGTCGATCCCCCTATGCTCGTAAAAACGCTTGTCTTCCGCCGCAACAAGCGCCTGCTTGAGCATATTGGGAACGTTTTCGATCTTGACGATCGCGCGCCGTTCTTCGCCGATCTTCTTGATGAGAAAACCGTCGGCGGTATACACCCGCAGGGGAATGCGAGGCTGGTAGTCGGTCAGAAAATCGAGATCGGGCAATTTCGGCCAGGCCATCGCACAAACCACAGCCAGTATGGCAAGCGGCACGATGACCACCAACGTCACCAGGGCTATGACCGAATAGAAAACCCAGCGCATTGCTTTTCGCTCCTTTCAGTACACCGCACACTCGTGTGAGAATGAGATGTTGTCATTATAATGGCGTCAAGCGGTACAACACCATTTCCCGAATCGTCCACGCTTTTCGTCCCATTTCCCTGCCGCGCGTTTTCTCGTTACGGTCATGCCAATAAAATATCTCCTCTTTCGCGCCGCCATTCTGTCCATCATGCTTTTTGCGTGTTCGGCGGCGTTTGCCTTTTCGCCGGAGCGTTTCGTCCAGGACGCCCGCACGCAAGTTGGGAAAACCCTCCTTTACGACCCCGCCTACGCCAGAATTTCCTACCCGATGGGCGACATCCCGATCATCCGGGGCGTCTGCACGGACGTGGTAATCCGCGCCCTGCGCCCCCAGGGGATCGATCTGCAACAGCGCGTCCATGAAGACATGCGGAAAAATTTCTCCGCTTATCCGAATTCCGCGCGATGGGGGCTGAAAAAACCGGACGCCAACATCGACCACCGCCGCGTGCTCAATCTGCAACGTTACTTTGAGCGTCAGGGCTACACGGTCACCGACAAAACCTTTCTGCCCGGCGACATCGTGACCTGGAACCTGCGCCCGCAGGTGGAGCACAT
>JGI24702J35022_10000242_pt1 | contig 31179 bp, 25 predicted proteins | sample TergutTh196P4_FD_35022 | JGI IMG/M metagenome (IMG submission 35022) | reverse complement strand
GTCCAACGTAATTTCTGACGAACGAATTTCACCTATACCAATGTCGAAAACGGGAGACCCTGTTGCCTCGTCAAGTTTGAAAGCAGGTCGTAGCGAAGTAATAATCGAGAAAAAATTATCCACAAATCTTTTCCCTCGCGGTTTTAACCGCTCAAAAATTTCTTTACCAAGTTTATAAACAAACTCTTGCAAATTACGTGTGGCATAAATATCTACAAAAAAAGTGTAGAAATGAGTTGAGATTTCTTTTTGACGAAAACAATGATCAATTAGCCCTGTTTTTCCCATTCGGCGAGGCGAAACGAGCACAACATTGTTATCGTTTGTAATATAACGCATGAGGTCTGCGGTTTCTTTTTTACGGTCGCAGAAGTATTCGTCTGAAATATAGCCCTTTAGTAAAAATGGATTCTTCATATGCTAAAATTTTCCCCGCAAAGATACTTATTAAATTTTGATTATCAAAATTTAATAAGTAAAAAAACGACAATTAAGACTTAATAGGATCGCGGACGTCTCGCGCTGCCAGCAATATGATTTCCTTTTGCTGCAATGTATTGGGTATAGAAAATGAAATTTTTTACGCCATATTGGGTATAGAAAATGAAAAAAAGTGAGGCATATTGGGTATATTTTTTGAAAAAGTATTATCTTTGCGGCTTTAAAAATCATCATTTTCATTGATAGAATGAGTTATGAATATCTAAAACGGTCGATAGACCCTATATTGTCGGAATGGAAAAATGAACCTGACCGAAAGCCGTTACTCCTGCGAGGCGCCCGTCAAGTAGGAAAGTCCTCTACCGTAAAGGAATTAGGAAAACATTTTGAGTATTTTTTTGAAATCAATTTCGAGAAAAAAGAAAGTAAAGACGCCAAAGCGATTTTTGAAAAATATTCGACGCCACAACTAATTTGCGATGAATTGTCGGTAATATATGACATACCGGTTATCCCCGGAAGGACGCTGTTGTTTTTGGATGAAATTCAAGCCTGCATTCCCGCTATTTCATCTTTGCGCTTTTTTTACGAAGAATATCCCGATCTGCATGTAATTGCAGCGGGTTCTCTTTTGGAGTTTGCCTTGCAGGAACTCCCCTCGTACGGGGTAGGACGAATCCGTTCCCTATTTTTATATCCGTTTTCGTTTGATGAATTTTTGCGGGCCATGAATTTGAACCGTCTCGCCGATGCCTTACATAAATCTTCGCCCGAAAACCCTTTTTCGGAAGAAATACACAACAAATGTTTGCAACAATTACTTCGTTTTATGCTTATTGGCGGGATGCCTAAAGTTGTAGATACCTATTCGCGTGGCGGTTCATTGCTGCAGTGTCAGCAGGTGTTAGATGACCTTACCTTTTCGCTTTACGACGATTTTTCGAAGTATAAAGCGCGCGTACCGACGTCAAGGCTACGTGAAGTATTTTCGTCGGTTATCCGGCAGACAGGCGGAAAGTTTACTTATTCAAAAGCCTCGCATAATTCCAATCACATGCAAATCAAGGAAAGCGTTGATTTGCTGGAACTTGCAGGCATTGTGTATCCTGTAACGCATACTTCGGCCAACGGCCTTCCTTTGGGCGCAGAGATGAACACAAAGCATCGTAAATATTTGATTTTCGCTACGGGAATTTACCAACGTTTTTTAAAGTTAGACTTGGGACAACTTCTTACCACCGATACGTTGGAGCAGGTAAATAATGGCGCATTAGCCGAATTATTCACAGGGTTGGAATTGCTCAAATCAGCGCCGTGTACAAATCCCTCCCAATTATATTACTGGCAACGCGAAAAACCGGGCAGTTCTGCAGAAGTAGATTATATTGTACAATGCAAAACCGATATTGTACCCTTGGAAGTAAAATCCGGAACTAAAGGCTCCATGCAAAGCATGTTTCAATTTCTGAACGAAAAAAATTATTCGTATGGCATCCGTTGCTCCATGGAGAATTTTGGCGCTTATCAGCATGTGAAAATTTATCCCCTATACGGCGTTTCGAAAATTATGCAACATTGATCTGCATGCGGACGAGTCCCGCGCCCAATACAGTCATTTGCGCTAGTTAGATGTTTTCATTGGGGTCTAGCAATGACGGAAATTTTTTCCAATGCTTTGGAAAAACCCATTTTTATATCTACTTTTGCATCTTCAAACAAAGTAAAATTAAATTAAATAGTATGGAATCATCAAAGGTATTTTTTACGAATTTGCGCACCTCTGCGCAAAACAATTTGTTGGATAAGATGGAACGCCTGATTAAGAGGGCTGGATTCTTTCAATTAGACTTGGATAAAAAATTTGTCGCACTCAAGATTCATTTCGGCGAACCGGGCAATATGGCTTATATTCGCCCTAATTATGCCGCCCGTGTGGCCAAACTGCTGTACAAAGCAGGCGCAAAACCGTTCTTGACCGACAGCAATACGCTTTACTCAGGCGGTCGGTCGAATGCAGTCGACCATATTCAAAGCGCCATGGAGAATGGGTATAATCCCATCTCGGCGATGTGTCCGGTAATTATCGCCGATGGGTTGAAAGGAACGGACTATCGCGAGTTACCTCTAAACGGGAAGTATTGCAAAGCGCCCAAAGTAGGCGCTGCCATCGCTGACGCAGACATTATCGTCAGTTTGAATCATTTTAAGGGACATGAACAAACCGGCTTCGGAGGCGCATTGAAAAATATCGGGATGGGAAGCGCCAGCGTTGGAGGTAAATTGGAACTTCATTCTACTTCTAAACCTGTGATAGACCTTAACTGTTGCACGGGATGTAAGATTTGTGTGAACCATTGTGCACACGATGCCATCCGGTTGAATGAAGATAAAAAAGCAGTCATCGATTATGTCAAGTGCGTCGGATGCGGACAGTGCATCGCCTTATGTCAATATGATGCGGCGGAGCTTGCCGACTGGGGCACGCCGGAAGCGCTCAACTTTAAAATTGCTGAATATACGAAGGCTATTTTAGAAGGGAAACCTCATTTCCATATCAGTTTTATCATGAATGTATCGCCCGATTGCGATTGTTGGGGACATAACGACGCACCCATTGTGCCGGATATTGGCATTGCCGCTTCCTTCGACCCGGTTGCTCTCGACCGCGCATGCGCCGACCTTGTTATGAAAGCGCCGGGATTGCACGGAAGTCGGTTGATGGACTTGCATCAAGGAAAAATCAATGAACAGGATGATAAATTCCTCATCGTTCATCCGAAAGCTATCTGGAAAACAGGGCTTGAATATGCGGAGGAACTTGGTATTGGCACACAACAATACGAACTAATCAGTTTGTAATGAAAGCCCCCCTCTGTCACCCCATAGGGAGAATGAAAGAGTATTTGCCTTCTGTCACCGCATAGGGGATGAAAGGGTGTGGAACTCAGTCACCGCATGGGGATGAAAGGGTGTGGAACTCAGTAATAATCACTTTATGATAATTGAACGAACGATTTGCGCCGTTTCGACACCTCCCGGCGTAGGAGGGATAGCAATGATACGTGTTTCAGGGCCGGAAGCGATAGCAATTTGCGACCGACTCTTTAAGTTCGGGAAATCGGGGGAACCGGCGTTAGAGGAATGTTCGGATTTCAATTTCGTGCGAGAAGATGTATATACAGATCATAAATCAGCACGAACGAACCTATCATTGGAACGGGATATTACGAAGGATGACCCCTGTCCGGTTCGGAGATTAGCCGGGGTGTCGGCAAATAAGGTTGTGTATGGGCGCATCTGTCGCGACGGAGAAGTGTTGGACGATGTGTTGGTTACTGTTTTTCGGGCGCCACACTCTTTTACGGGTGAGGATACGGTGGAGATTTCATGCCATGGGTCGTTTTTTATTCAACAACAGTTGATGCAATGGCTGATAGAGAGCGGAGCGTGTCAGGCGCTTCCGGGTGAATTTACACAGCGTGCGTTCTTGAATGGAAAGATGGATTTGTCGCAAGCCGAAGCGGTAGCCGACCTTATCGCTTCAACCTCGGCAGGGATGCACCGATTGGCGATGAATCAGATGCGGGGAGGGTTTTCCGGCGAATTACAAATCTTACGTTCACAACTTCTTGATTTTGTTTCGCTTATAGAATTGGAGCTTGACTTTGGCGACCACGAAGAATTAGAGTTTGCCGACCGTCCGGAACTTCGTGTATTGGCGGTGAAAATAAAAGACAAGATAACAGGTCTTGCAGATTCTTTTGCAACAGGTAATGCGATAAAAAACGGCATACCGGTTGCTATTATCGGCAAACCGAATGTTGGGAAATCGACGCTACTCAATGCTTTACTGAACGAAGACCGCGCCATTGTTTCGGACATCCCTGGAACAACACGCGATTCAATTGAGGAAACCCTATACATCAAAGGGCGACTGTTCCGTTTTATTGATACGGCCGGGCTGCGCGACCACACAACCGACCGGATTGAAGCGCTGGGTGTTCGGCGAAGTTTTGAAAAAGCTGAAAAAGCCGCAATAATTTTATATCTTTTTGATTTAACACAGGAAGAAGCGAATGAGGTTGTACAGATAAACCATTGGCTACAAAAATTCAACAAGCCATTCCTGGTGATTGGAACGAAAAACGACATCGCACACCGCAGTACGACGCACACATCAGGCCAAGTAAAAGTGATTCATATTTCATGTAAATATCCTGCCGACATCGAACGGGTAAAAAATAATATTCTCCATTGTCTTGATTTACAACCATTAGAAGCTAACGATGTAATAGTAGCCAATGTCCGCCATTATGAAGCTTTGTGTCGCGCCGGAAAAGCCATTACCCGCGTAATAGTAGGATTGGATAATCAACTATCCGGCGACCTGCTGGCGCAGGACATACGTGAATGTCTGCACTATTTAGGTGAAATAACCGGCGGCGAAATAGCTACTGAAGAGGTACTTGGAAACATTTTCTCCAAGTTCTGCATCGGAAAGTGAAATATCATCAACTATTCAAAAAATGAACATATCAGATTCAGAGTTAAAAATTCATAGTACCTTTACCGCGTTTTTTCGAAGGGTTTAACGGACTTCGGCTCTTTGTGAAAATTTATTTTTAGAGGTCCCCCAAAATATACACTTTATGGAACGTCGTAATTTTTTAAAAACATCACTCTTAACCGCAGGCGCATTGGGACTTGGTAAACAGCCCTTGTTTGCAGACAATCCGATCCCGAGAACCGGCGATCCTGCAGTTCATCACCTGACAGCCTATATTTATGATTCGGAAAAATCAGCGGCATGGGTTCGCTGGAATAATCTGGTTGTCACCTGTTATCGTGCCGAAGCGCTGCAGAAATATCCTTATTTTTATCCGCTTCGCGCACTGAGGTCAGGGCTGTCACTGACGTCGGAAACTGCACATCCCTGGCCGCATCATCGCAGTGTCTTCTTTGGCCTCGACAGGGTCAACGGCGCCAACTACTGGCAGAACAACCCTGACAAGGACCGCATCATACCGACAAAACTTGTATTAGGCGAATGTACCGAAACATCCGCGGAGATTTTTAACGAATGTCTCTGGACGCCATTTCAAGGAGAGCCTGTCATCGCCGACAAACGCCATTATATTGTGAAAATCATCAATGAAGAAACCTATACGCTAGACAGCTATATTGAAATGACAGCCTTGACTGATGTCGTTTGCGAGAAAACGAATCACGGACTTTTCGGTGTGCGTCTCGAACCTGACCTCTCCGTCGATTGTGGCGGGATACTCCTCAATAGTGAAGGTCAACAAACACAACCAAACACACATGGCAAACCCGCCCGTTGGATGACCGCTTATGGTAAGCGTTTTGGACGCGATGACGGGTTAGTAGAAGGGTTGGCCATCATGTCGCCACCTTATAAACGGTCGCCATTCGACAGTAATATATGGTTTACGCGCGACTATGGCTATCTTTCGCCGATGCCTTTCGATGTGTTTGCCAATGACGAGACGTTTACGATGCCCAAGAATGATGTGCTTCGTCTTGCCTATCGNATCGTGGCGTTTACCGGCGTCCCGACAAGTTCGTTCCTCAACAATCAATGGGACGAATTTACTGCCCTTTCCGAAGGAAAGCGGTCGTGAGGGGTTGCCGGAACACGTTTGTGGGCGGTCGTATTATTAGAGTATTCCGAGGTCGTAAAGAACCTGATTTACTTTGCGTGTGGTATCTGCCGATTCTTTGAAAGCGGCTCTTTCTTCGTCGGTAATAGGGAAGTCGACAATTACTTCGCAGCCGTTCTTGCCGAGAACGACAGGTACGCCGATAGCTACATCGCTTTCTCCATATTCGCCATCCAAAAGAACACTGCAGGCGCAGATGCGTTTCTTGTCTTTTAAGATAGATTCGGCCATGAAGGCGGCCGAAGCGCCGGGTGCATACCATGCCGATGTGCCAAGTAACCCAGTCAGGGTGGCGCCTCCTACTTTTGTTTCGGCAACAACTTCATCTAATTGTTCCTTTGACAAAAGGCGGGTTACGGGAACACCTTTACAGGCTGCTATCGAGACTAACGGCACCATGGTCGTATCGCCATGTCCGCCGATAACGGTTGCATCTATATCGTTTGCGTTTATTTTCAAGGCCTGACTAAGGTAATATTTGAAACGTGCACCGTCTAATTTGCCACCCAATCCGATAACTTTTTTACGCGGCAACCCTGAGATTTTTGAAGCAAGATAGCACATCGCATCCATGGGATTACTGACTATTATCAGAATAGCATCCGGAGAATATTTTAATGATTTTTCCACTACCTCTTTTACAATATTTGCGTTCACTCCGATTAATTCTTCACGGGTCATACCCGGTTTACGGGGTATGCCCGATGTTACTACGACGATAGATGAATCAGCAGTAGCAATATAATCGTTTGTGACACCTGTCACACGAACATTCATATCCGTGAATGTGGCTGCCTGCATGATATCCATCGCTTTACCTTCTGCATAACCCTCTATGACATCGACTAAAATGATATCAGCCGTCACATTACGTTTGGCTAAAACGTCAACACAGGTTGCTCCTACATTTCCTGCGCCAACTACTGTAATTTTTGACATAATTTATTGAATATTAAATGATTATTGTTAAATTATTACTTGGCTTCCGCACAAAAAGACCACAAAAATACAACGAAATTTTTGAAAAAAAAAATTATCGACAATAAATTTTGATGAAAGAGGTAATATTTTGGGAGGTTTCTGTTTTTTATACATTTTTTAAAAAAATATTGGATTTTTTTTTGTATGAAAGAAAAACTGCTTATCTTTGCACTTCGAAGACGCCTCCGTTGGTTTACTAACACGCTATTTAATACGTAAAATTGTATTTTGAAAAGATTTGTTTACATATTAGGTATCCTATTCTTATTGCTTTCATGTGACGATAAGAATTTTTATAAGATAGAAGGTAAGCTGTCAAATCTGAATGATGCTACTTTGTATGTCGTATTCGAGTCGCCTGAAACTATCAGGATAGATACCATCATGAGTAATGAAAAGGGACAATTCTCGGCGTTCAAAGAACAAGATGATGAGGCTGATTTGCAAATAATTACCGTTTATTACCATAATCGTGAGCAATGGTTTACCGTTTATCCCGAAGCCGGTCAACCGATTCAGGTCAAAGGAGACGCCCGCTATCCGCAGGCGTTGCAGATAAAAGGCGGTCGCATCAATAACAAGTTAGCCCAATTCAAAAAGAAAGCGGCGCCTTTATTGATAGAACTGACTGACCTGCAAAGGAACAATCGCGAAACAATCACGTTAACAGACCGCGAAACAATGCAGTTGCCTACCTTGAATCATGAAATACAAAAAATCGTGCAGGATTTTATCGTTAAAAACCCTGGGGAAGAAGCATCGGCAGTACTTATCGAAGAATATTTTGCCGACCCCGGTGAAATCGAACTTACAGAAAGTATACTTCAATTGCTGTCGCCCGAATTGGACAATTACTATATTGTGAAAAATATCCGGAAAGAGATTGAAAAGGAAAAAACCACCATAGAAGGAGCTAAAGCGCCTGACTTTCAGGTTGTAAATATTTACGGCCAAACCTATTCCGTCGATTCATTTGCAAATAAATATTTGATACTCGCATTCACTGCTTTATGGTGTGACTTGTGTAAAACGGAAGTAATGATGCTCGACGACATCGCTTCCAAATACCCGAAAGATTCGTTGGAAATATTGTTGATAAGCCTTGACGATGAGTTGGAAGATGTTCGCAAAATGATACATCAGGATACGATACAGTGGAATTTAGTTGCAGATTCAGCAGGTCAGGCGATTCATCTATTCGACATCTATAACGTAAACTCATTACCGAAATGCTTTCTGATAGATAAAGACGGAATCATTATACTCAATACAAAGTACGGAGAGGAGTTGAAACAGACAGTTGCAGAAGTTATGAAGTAATTTAATCCTGCTTTCAGTAATCCAAACGTACCTTATTGTGTCTTTTTTACTAAGTTAAAAAATCTAAACTGAAAACTATAAACATGTTAGTCAAGACATACGCTGCAGCCGTTTCCGGAATATCCGCCACAATCATAACCATAGAGGTTAGTTGTACCAAGGGCATCCAATTCTTTTTGGTTGGATTACCCGATATTGCGGTACGCGAAAGCCATGAACGCATCATTTCGGCCTTGCTTGTCAACGGGTATAAATTTCCGCGAAGTCGCATTGTCATCAATATGGCGCCTGCCGATATCAGGAAAGAAGGCTCGGCTTATGACCTCCCTTTGGCCATAGGCATTTTGGCTGCTGCCGGCAACATCGACGCCTCTCTCTTAGATAAATATCTGATAATGGGGGAACTATCACTCGACGGAAGTCTGCAACCTATCAAAGGCGCTTTACCGATAGCCATTAAAGCCGCCGAAGAAGGTTATAAGGGTTTTATTCTGCCGCGTAAAAATGCAAATGAAGCGGCTGTTGTCGACAAGTTGGAAGTGTTAGGAGCAGAAAACATCAGTGAGGTCATCGATTTTTTCTGCGGCAAAGACACCATTGCACCTGTCATTGTGAACGCTTACGAAGACTATTTAACCCAACATCTCAGTTTTGAAACCGATTTTTCGGATGTAAGAGGACAGGAGAACGTGAAACGCGCCTTGGAAGTAGCGGCTGCAGGCGGGCATAATATGATCATGGTAGGCCCTCCGGGGAGCGGTAAATCCATGTTAGCCAAACGACTGCCAACCATACTGCCCCCTCTCTCCCTTCAGGAGGCCTTAGAGACGACCAAGATTCATTCCGTCGCCGGTAAAGTCAGCGAACGGACTTCCCTGATTGCACAACGCCCCTTCCGTTCGCCTCACCACACCATCTCTAATGTAGCCATGGTTGGAGGCGGCTCTTTTCCGCAACCGGGAGAAGTCAGCTTGGCGCATAACGGCGTCCTTTTCTTAGACGAACTGCCGGAATTTAACCGTAATGTGCTCGAAGTTTTACGCCAACCGTTAGAAGACCGGCATATTAATATCTCCCGCGCCCGCTTTTCCGTCGATTATCCGGCCGGTTTCATGCTTGTCGCATCGATGAACCCCTGTCCCTGCGGTTTTTATAACCATCCGAGCCGCCCCTGTACCTGTCCTCCGGGAGCAGTCCGGAAATACATGGGACGCATCTCCGGACCCTTGTTAGACCGCATTGATATCCAGATAGAGATTACTCCCGTCCCTTTTGAGAAAATCTCCGAACAAAAACCATCGGAAAAAAGCGCTTCCGTGCGTGAACGTGTCAGCAAAGCACGCGAGATACAGAAAAAACGCTTTGAGCCTTACAAAGGCATCCATTGCAATGCGCAAATGGATTCGAAACATTTACATAAATATGCCACGCCGGATAGCGCCGGTTTGTCGCTACTCAAAAACGCCATGCAGCGTCTCGACCTCTCCGCACGGGCCTACAACCGCATCCTGAAATTATCGCGCACCATTGCCGATATGGACAAATCCGAAACAATCCAATCCCACCACTTAGCCGAAGCCATCAACTACCGCAACTTAGACCGTGAAAGTTGGGGAGAGTGAAATAATTAGGAATTAGGAATTAGGAATTAGGAATTAGGAATTAGGAATTAAGAATTAGGAATTAGGAATTAGGTTTTTTGGTTAATTCCGGTTTTTCAACTAATTTTGCAAAAAAATTATACGATTATGATCAATAGAGAACTTATCAATCCAAAAAGTATTGTCGTTATCGGAGGCTCAAACAAGACCTCCAAGCCGGGCGGCAACTGTATACGTAACCTGCTCAATGGCAAGTATCAGGGAGCGCTTTATGTAGTTAATCCGAATGAAAAAGAAGTTCAGGGATTAAAATGTTACAAAGATGTATCGGAGATACCGCCGACTGACCTTGCAATTATTTCGATACCGTCCTCTCGCTGTTTGGACACTATCACTATCCTTGCCGAAGATAAGGGGGTGAAAGCCTTTATCATGTACACAGCCGGCTTCGGGGAAGAAAGCATAGAAGGCGGCGAACTTGAGAAACAGATAGTCGAAGTCATCAACAAAGCCGGCGCCAGCCTCATCGGCCCCAATTGTATCGGCATCCTGAATCGTTATCACCACAGTCTCTTCACGCTTCCCATACCAGAAATGAATCCGTTGGGGGTAGATATGATCTCAAGTTCGGGTGGTACAGCTATCTTCCTCATGGAATCGGCCATCAAAATGGGACTTCGTTTTAATTCGGTCTGGTCTATCGGCAATGCAGCGCAGATAACGGTCGAGGATGTGTTGGAATACATGGATAACAACTTCAATCCCGAAACCGATTCAAAAATCAAACTGCTATATATCGAAAGCATCAAAGACCCTGACAAACTGTTGGAATATACCGCTTCGCTGATACGCAAAGGATGCAAGATTGCCGCTATCAAATCGGGGTCATCCGCCTCCGGGATACGTGCGGCGTCCTCTCACACCGGCGCCATGGCTAACCCTGACTTGGCTGTCGATGCGCTCTTCCGTAAAGCCGGCGTCGTGCGGTGTCACAGCCGTGAAGAATTAGCCACCATCGGAGCAGTATTCACACTGAAAGAACTGCATGGCAAAAATATTGCTATCGTGACCCATGCCGGCGGCCCTGCCGTGATTTTAACCGACGCGCTGTCGAAAGGTGGAATGGAAATACCCAAACTTTCCGACCACCCCGCTGCTAAAGAGTTGAAAAGCAAACTTCTACCGGGAACTTCAGTCAGCAACCCGATTGACATATTAGGAACAGGCGAGCCGTCACATCTATCTATTGCCATTGATTATTGCGAAAATCATTTCGAAGACATCGATGGTATAGCCGTGATATTCGGTAGTCCGGGACTGACGCGCGTCTACGAAGCCTATGAGACCTTAGACGAAAAGATGCGCTCCTGCAGCAAACCCATCTTTCCTATCTTGCCTTCGGTCACTACGGCATTAGACGAAACCGATTTTTTCGTCAAGAAAGGTCATGTAAATTTCAGCGACGAAGTAGGTCTCGCCAGTGCACTCACTAAAATTCTGCAAACACCGCATCCGTTAGGTTATATCATCGATCTGAAAGGCGTCGATATACCACTGATACGCCGCATCATCGACAACATACCCGAATCGGGCTATATATCGCCAAAATATGTCCAGATGTTATTCAAGGCAGCAAGTATACCCATGGTTGCCGAACTTGTCTCAGGTCAATGGAACGAGATAAAAGCGTTTGCCGAAAAAACAAATTATCCGCTTGTGGCCAAAGTGGTAGGCCCTGTCCATAAATCGGATGTAGGCGGAGTGGTATTGAATATCCGTTCAATGGAGCACTTGGAGATTGAGTTTAAACGGCTAATGAACATCCCCGACGCACAAGCAGTTATGGTTCAACCCATGCTCAAAGGCCGGGAGTTGTTTGCCGGCGCCAAATACGAAGAAAAATTCGGACATATCGTTCTCTGCGGATTAGGAGGGATATTTGTCGAGATATTCAAGGATGTGGCATCAGGATTAGCCCCGCTTGCCATCGAAGAAGCGCTCTCGATGATACGTTCCCTGAGAGGATACAAAGTTTTCGAGGGAGCACGCGGACAGGAGGGTATCAGTGAACATCAGTTTGCACGTATCATCGTTCAACTCTCAGCGCTGCTCCGCTTTGCAACCGAGATCAAAGAATTAGATATAAATCCGTTAATAGCCACACCACAAGGTATCATCGCCGTAGATGCGCGAATTAAAATTGAAAAATAAAATCGCGTATTAGCAGCTAATAAATAAAATGGAAGAACAGTTCGACATACGAGAAGAAGCCCTGCGTATTCCTGAAAATGAGAAGGAATACGAAAACAAATTACGCCCCTTAACGTTTGCCGATTTCAGCGGACAATCCAAAATAACAGACAATCTCCGTGTCTTTGTCACAGCTGCCCGTATGCGCGGCGAGGCCCTCGACCATGTCCTGTTACATGGTCCGCCCGGCTTAGGTAAAACGACCTTGTCTAATATTATTGCCAACGAACTCGGCGTAGGCATGAAAATATCATCCGGCCCTGTGTTGGACAAACCGGGCGACTTGGCCGGTGTGCTTACCTCATTAGGTGATAATGACGTGCTTTTCATCGACGAAATACATCGGCTCAGCCCTATCGTTGAGGAGTACCTTTATTCGGCTATGGAAGATTATCGTATTGACATCATGATCGACAAGGGACCCGGTGCACGCTCGATACAAATAGGTCTCAAACCGTTTACACTGATAGGAGCGACCACCCGAAGCGGTCTGCTGACAAGCCCCTTACGCGCCCGTTTCGGCATCAACATGCACTTGGAATACTACGATACGGTAACACTTACTAAAATAGTACTTCGTAGCGCATCAATCTTAGGTGTCCGTTGCGAACCGGACGCGGCCAAAGAGATAGCCGGACGCAGTCGCGGCACGCCCCGTATATCCAATTCATTGCTACGCCGCGTGCGCGATTTTGCACAAGTTAAAGGAAAAGGCTTTATCGACAAACCGATTACCTGCTACTCGCTCGAAGCGCTGAACATCGACCGCTATGGATTAGACCAAATCGACAACAAACTATTGAACACGATCATTGATAAATTCGGAGGCGGCCCTGTCGGACTGAGTACGCTCGCCACAGCGCTGAGCGAAGACCCCGGCACGCTCGAAGAAGTATACGAACCATTCCTGATACAGGAAGGATTTATCAAACGCACGCCGCGTGGACGCGAGGTGACCGATCTGGCCTATAACCACTTAGGCAAAAAACGTTTCCCCCAACAAGGTGATTTATTTCCTGATTAGTAAAGACCCTAAAATGAAACCCACAAAAAAACCTCGCAAAGGTGACCCCATCAATGAAAAACCTCGCAGAGTTGACCCCATCGATGAAAAACCTCACAGAGGTGACCCCATCGATGAAAAACCTCACAGAGGCGACCCCATCGATGAAAAACCTCACAGAGGCGACCCCATCGATGAAAAACCTCGCAGAGGTGACACTTTATTAACCGTAGATTTCATCTACGGCCACACAAAATCTACTGGAATGAAAAACCTCGCAAAGGATACGGCCATCTATGGAGTAAGCAGTATCATCGGACGCTTCCTGAACTGGATGCTTGTTCCCTTGTACACACGCATACTGCAAAGCACTGGCGAATATGGCGTTGTTACCAATATTTACGGTTGGATAGCCTTGCTATTAGTTATCTTGACCTATGGTATGGAAACCGGCTTTTTTCGTTTTATCAACAAAAAAGAAGAACAAGAGCCGATACGAGTTTACGCCACGACGCTTTACAGTATCGCTTTTACATCCTTCCTGTTTATCGCCGGCGTTTTGCTCTTTCTTAATCCTGTTAGTACCGTTTTAGGATACGGCGACCACCCCGAATACATTGGTATGATGGCATGTGTCGTAGCGGTTGACGCTATTTGCTGCATTCCTTTTGCATATCTGCGTTATCAGTGCAGGCCTGTCAGGTTTGCAGCCATCAAATCATTCAATATCTTCCTAAATATTTCTCTGAATCTCTTTTTTTTGGTACTTTGCCCAAAGTTGAATAACTCCCATCCTGAGCTAATCAAATGGTTTTACCGCCCCGAATATGGCGTTGGCTATATTTTTATATCCAACATCTTCACTACCGCTATTACCTTCCTGATGCTGATGCCGAATATGTTGCCTGCTTTACGCGCAAAATTTGACAGGCAACGGCTCAAAAAAATGCTTCGTTATTCGGCGCCGATTCTGATACTCGGAGCAGCCGGCATATTCAATCAGACAGCCGCCAGTATCTTGTTCCCATTTCTTTTTGAAGATAGAGGCCTAGCAGAGTCACAATTAGGCATCTACGGCGGATGTTTAAAAATAGCTGTTGTCATGATCATGTTCATTCAGGCGTTCCGGTATGCCTACGAGCCTTTTATCTTTGCGAAAAACAAAGATAGCGACAACAAAAAATCATATATCGAAGCGATGAAATATTTCGTTATCTTTTCGTTGGTGATTTTTTTGGGCGTCATGTTTTACATCGACGTCATAAAACACTTTGTCGAATCCGAATACTATTCCGGCCTGAGTGTTGTCCCTATAGTGATGCTCGGCGAACTGTTTTTCGGCGTCTATTTCAATTTGTCGGTATGGTATAAGCTCACCGACAAGACGCATTGGGGCGCTTATTTTTCAATCGCAGGTTGTGCATTGACCGTCGCTATCATCATCGGATTTGTTCCTCATTACGGATTTATCGCGTGCGCCTGGGCTTCTTTTGCCAGTAACCTGCTCATGATGCTTTTATCCTATTTCATCGGTCAGAAAAAGTTCCCTGTAGCCTACAACCTGCGTTCTGCGCTATTTTACATAAGCATTGCCGCCGCTTTTTATGCCGTCGCCATGCTCCCCACTATCGAATCCACTTTCCTCCGTCTTGCCTATCGCACCGTGTTCCTGATTGTCTTTTTCGCTATCATCATCAAAAAAGATTTACCATCGTTCCCAAAAAAGAATCATGAGCCTGTAAAACCTTCTTAAAAATTTTTATCTTTGCACATGTTATACTTTAAAAATTTGCATTATGAAAACAACACCTTTAAAATTAGTCGCTGGAATACAGTCATTTATCCACCTTTTTGAAACAACGGCAACACGCCGGGCGCTCGTTTTGCTTGCTGTGATACTATCACTTAGTTACGGCTTTACATCCTGCCAACAGGAACTGACTCTTTCTTCCGGAAAATATGTCATCGTCATTCCCGAAGCTGCAACTGAAACCGAAAAACATGCAGCAGCGGAGTTTAAACGTCTGCTATCGTTATCCCATCCGGTTCAGATAGAAATAGTCGCCGACAATCATTCACGCCAAAATCACGAAGTCGTTATTGGCGTCACAAACCGGCAGCTACCCGACGATACGGCAGACTTGCAACGCGATGGTTTCACTATACAAACCGATGATAGCAAACTATATATCAAAGGCGGTTCACAGAAAGGAACACTCTACGGCGTCTATTCGTTTTTTGAAACCTATCTGGGCTACCGTTGCTATGCACCGGATGCATTCGTTTATCCGTTACTCAACCGGGTATCCATTGCGAAAGGACTACATGATACACAGATACCGGTCAACACCTTCCGTAACGACTTTTATGCCGTCGCTCTAAACAACCAATTTTATGCCGACTGGCATAAATCACAGTACAATGAGCCTGAATGGGGCCTGTTTGTGCATACATTCGATAACCTTGTGCCGCCAAAGACTTTCTTTAAAGATCATCCTGAATATTACTCACTCATCGATGGAAAGCGGAATCCCAAGCAGTTATGTCTAACGAACCCTGACGTGCTGAAAATTGTGATCGATAGCCTTACTAAACGGATAAAAGAGAACCCTGAAGCGTTATACTGGTCTGTCAGCCAGAATGATACTGATGGAGAATGTACTTGTGAAGCTTGTCGCGCTATCGACGAGGCCAACGGGAGTCCGGCAGGGACGATTATCACTTTTGTAAATAAAGTGGCAGAACAATTTCCGGGAAAAATTATTTCTACATTAGCCTATTGGTACAGTGTAAAGCCTCCAACGCAGGTTAGGCCGCTGCCTAATGTCAATATCATGTTAGCCCCTATCAGGGCATTACGACATATCACTATCGAGGAAGACCCCGAACAAAGGTCTTTTATTGAAAATTGGGGCAAAATTTCGGATAATATCCTTCTGTGGGATTATGTGACTAATTTTGCCCATTATATGACTCCCTTCCCTGAACTCTTCACCTTGCAACCCAATGTGCAGTTTTTTATCAAAAACGGCGTTGTGGCTCATTTCCCGGAAGGTAATTATACCTCCGAGAACGGCGAATTTGCAAATCTCCGCTCATACCTGATAGCCAAGATTCTTTGGAATCCGGAAGTAGATGTAGAGGCAGAGATGAAAGACTTTCTGAAAGGATATTACCAAGACGCGGCGCCATTTATTGAGCAGTATATCCGTATCACACATGAGGAACTGAAAAAATCCGGCATAGTACTGGGGATATACCAGCATCCATACGACCATTATGAAAAAGGGTTTCTAAGAGCGGAACTGCTTGAAAGATATGAGCAACTGTTCGATGAAGCCGAAGCATCAGTCAAAGACAACGCGGATGTATTGTTACGTGTGCAGACCGCCCGCCTACCACTGACATATGCTACTTTCGAGATTGCCAAACGACTTGGTACGACAGACAGCAGGGTTTTCAGAATAACAGACAACGGTGTCGCAGAAGCTAAACCTGCTGCTATTGAGAAGCTAAAACAATTCCTTGAAGTATGTAAAAACGCGAAAGTAACAGCTCTCAATGAAGGTAGATTGTCACCGGACACCTATTTCAAGCAGACCATGGAGTTTATGGGACTTTAATTTCTTATTTTCAATGCTTTGTCTTTGTCAATAAGGAAAACTCATACCGTCCAAACAATATACATCTTTGGTTTGCATATACTTTTCCTGAAATATCTTTACAGGCAGCGCTAAAAAAGCGGTGTCAATCTCATCACGGTAATATTCTATTTGATTATAGGAAAATTCTCTTAGTCTGGGAGAAAAACCCAACCTTTTTTTGACTAAATATTTCCTCATGTTTTTTCTGTAGTAGACATTTTCGTCTAAAGGCAAATAAAACATCGGAATACCTGTCAGACCATTTTCAGGAAAAATCTTTGTGTGCCAACGCGACAATGTATCACTCCCGTTCAAATACTTATACAACACATCATACATCTCATGAAAAATGACTTCCTCCCTATCAATCATTCGCTCATCATTTAAATACAAGGGCTCAGTTCCCAAAGTCCATGAAAAAATTTGACCTTTTCGATATATAGATAATGAATTATGTCGGGTATCTGTCATTCGCTCTTCCTGTGTCATTTTTCGGAAATTTATTGTTGACTCTTCAAACTTATAATTATACAATGGGAGGTAGAAAATCCCATGATCAACTACATCTTTTTGATCACTTCTTTCTGATAGTGGCAAAACATTTGTGAAATATTCACCTAAATATTCATGAGCTGTTAGAATTCCAAGAACACCCGAACTATCTTTTGGCGTAAAACAAACATACGGATTTCGTACAACAAAGGGGTAATCTTCAACCAAAAGATTATTTGTAAACAAGTACTGTAAGGTATCTCCATTCTGAAAACGGATTATAGCAATATCTATTAGTTCAAATCCTCCTGATAAATCCTCCGCAATCATCCTCTCTTCAACAAGAACAGTGGGAGGTCGGCAGGATAGTAATATCAATAGCGATGACATTACAAAAAATAGTTTAAATCTAATTTTTCTCATTATCAAGGCGTATAAATTTCATATCTCTGGTTTGAAACAGCCATTTTTTTAATCTCCCTTTCAACTTCATCCAATTGTCTATCCTCTTTGAGTTCAATTACCATTTTCCTTAAATCGTTTGTCAAAGCCATTTTAATATTGAAATAATATTTATGATTTGATTATCAAAGGTATATGTTCTATCTTCGTTTAGAGTGATAAGTGTCAGATTGCGGCAACGCAACTCTGTGCCGGCACGAAATAGCGCATTAACTTCGCGATTAAAAGTTTTTTGAGCAGAAATATCAACAGAAACCTGTATCAATTCAACCACCTTATTGTCAGAAACTAACACAAAATCAACTTCATAGCCATTTTTGTAATAATAAACATCGTTTAAAGTTTGATTTCTTCGACGGAAAAGCTCTATACACACAACGTTTTCTAGTCGCCAACCAAAGTGCTGCGCTGAAAATCCCTCTTTCGCTGTTGAAATAAGAGCCGGATCAATTACATAATTCTTCTCGTTGCGGATACGCTCTCGACTTTTATATGAAAATTTTTGTAGTCCGATAAGCAAGTATGCCTGTCGTAAATAACCGACATAAATTTCTGCTGTGTGTGTTGAACCGAAGGAAAATTGTTTTGCCAAACTTTTGTAATTGATTTCAGCACATAGCGTATCTGTCAAATAATCAGCCATTTTCCGTAACGCTTCGGGATATCGCACCGAAAACCGTTGCGTTATATCCCTCATAATGATTGAGTTAAAAAGGTTTCGGATATACGCTCGTTTGTTTTTAACCTCAAAAAGTTCCGGAAAACCGCCTTGAGACATATATTCCTCAAATGCAGCCTTGCGACGGGCAATACCCAATGTGGAGTCATCATCGGCAGAAATATTTTTGTGTTCCAAAATTTCCGAAAAAGAAAACGGAAATAACTCAATTTGATTGTAACGACCTGTAAGGTGCGTACTTAACTCGCTACTCAACAATTTGGCATTTGAGCCTGTCAAAATCAATCGCACTTTTTGCCGTAACAGTCGATTGATAAACAGAAACCACGAAGGGATATTTTGGATTTCATCGCAAAACAGATATTTAAAATCGCCATAAACCATATACAACGCCTCCAAAACAGCGTTAAGGTCTTCGGTTTTCAAGTTGTATAAACGCTCATCGTCAAAATTGACATAAGCGTAATTTAGGTTGTTTTGTTTCAAAATTTTATGGCAAATTGTTGATTTTCCGCAACGGCGAACTCCGATTACAATTTGCGCTAATTGACTGTTTAAATCAAAATAGACCTCTTCGCGTCTTGTAGTAAGGTTGTCCAACAAGATTTCGTTTTTCTCTTTCTGTTGGTCTAACAGTACTTGTTTATAAGCATTTATATCCATAAATTAAAACGTTTATTTGTGCTGTAAAGATACAAATATTTTTTCAAACTGCACTATTTTGAATATTATTTGTTTTCAAACTGCGTTATTCCTGTTTTTCTATGCTTATAAACTGCACTATAAGTCTTTCAATTAACACGAAATGCCACACCATCGCGTTCCGGAAATATCTTGAAGCGTTAATTATAACGTAATAAGCCCTTTCCCTTGGCGAACGATTTCGAAAGGGTCGGTGGTGCAATCGACTACTGTCGATCCTTCCAAGCCGCCAAAACCTCCATCGACTACTAAATCTACCTGATTTTCATATTTTTCGTGTATCAACTCCGGGTCGGTGGTATACTCCGGTTCATCGGCATCATAATGAACCGACATCGAAAGCATCGGATGACCCAATTCATGGCAAATCTCACGAATGATAGGATTGTCGGGCATACGGATTCCTACCTCTTTCCTTTTTTTGTAAATCTTGGGTAACCCGTTACTTGTAGGCAAGATAAAAGTATACGGGCCGGGAAGATAATCGCGTATCAGCTTAAAAGCTAAATTATTCACTTTTGCATATTCGCTGATACCCGACAGATCATAGCAAATAATGGAAAGATTACTTTTCTCAGGATTGACGCCCTTTAACCGGCAGATCTGCTCGACCGCACGAATATCAAGCGCATCGCAGCCGATTGCATAAATCGTATCAGTAGGATAGATCACCAGACCACCCTCCTGCAAAACCTTAACGACCTTGACTACATCTTTCAGATTGGGATTTTCAGGATAGATTTTTATTAACATATAGTTGTATTCAATTAAATTCCTACTCTCTGAAATAGATTCTTTTCACACGAGGAGAAATCGACGTGAGTATCTCATACGGTATCGTATTCGTTTTAGCGGCTATCTCGCTCACAGTCAATTCTTCATTAAAAAGGATGACCGGGTCGCCTTCCTTTGCTTCCGTACCGGTCACATCGATCATACAGGTATCCATGCATATATTTCCAACTACAGGACAGCGTTTCCCACCGACAAGCGCCTCCCCTGACCCATTGCTCAACAGCCGGTTCAGACCATCGGCATATCCGACCGGGAGGATGGCTATCTTCGAATCATGGCTTAAAAACGATTGGCGTCCGTATCCAACCGATTGGCCGGCAGAGACAGAACGAATCTGCAAGATAACCGTTCTAAGCGAACAGACACATTGTAAATAACCGGTAGCGCCTGTCGCGCTAATCCCGTAAAGCGAAATCCCCAGACGCACCATATCCATTTGATACTCGGTGAACCGCTCTATACCCGCAGAGTTAAGAATATGTTTTAACACCGGATAACCTAATTCAGTTTCAAAGCGGGCGGCAGTCTCTGAAAACAAATTCAGCTGAGATCGGGTATAGTCATCCAACTCCGGCATGTCACTCCCTACCAAATGCGAAAAAACAGAACGAACCCTCAGTCCGCTTTGCGCTTTCAAGCGACGGGTTAGCTCAGGGATATCGTTCGGCTCGAAACCAAGACGGTGCATCCCGGTATCTATCTTTATATGAACCGGGAACGAAGTGATACCGCGTCGTTTGGTCTCTTTGATTAAGACATCTAATAACCTGAAACCATACACCTCCGGCTCTAAGAGCCGGTCAAATAACAAATGATAGCTGCCTACCTCCGGATTCATCACGATAATCGGAATCGAGATACCTTCTTTTCGTAACTCTTCCCCTTCGTCGGCTACTGCAACAGCCAGATAATCGCAGTGATGCTCCTGAAGCGTTTTAGCTAATTCGAAGGAACCGACCCCATATCCGAACGCTTTGACCATGCAAGTTATTTTTGTTTGCGGACGAAGATGCGAACGAAAATAGTTATAATTATGAACGATTGCATCCAAGTTTACTTCGAGAATGGTCTCATGCACTTTCTTCGTCAAAAGTTCCGTAATCCGTTCAAAATGGTATGAACGCGACCCTTTGATAAGTATCAGTTCGTTATGGAATTGATCCTGTTTAAACTGTTGGATAAAAGCCTCCGTCGAAGGATAAAAATCCTTTTCCATCCGCTCAAAAAGTGAGGCATGAGCGCTCAGATTCGGGCCAATACCAATAAGACGCCCGACCTGTTTGCGGCGAAGCCTTTCGGCGACATCTACATACAACGATTTTGGATGCATGCCCGACTGTAAAATATCGGAAAGGATGACCGTACTCTTCAGATCCTTCCCTATCCTGCGGCTGTATTGAAAATTCAACGCGACCGACAGTGAATTGACGTCGGAGTTATAGGTATCGTTAATCAAATGACAACCGTTGATACCCTGCTTCATTTCCAAACGCATAGCCACCGGTTCGAGCGAGGCGAACACGGCATCTTTATGCATGACTTCCGACGGTTTCAGGTAAAACAAAACAGCCATACAATGGATGATATCTTCAATGAAACCATCGTCCGTAAATGGGATGGAAAACTCGTGCATTATACCCATCATCGTACAACGCAAACGTGTTTTTGTTTTTCCCTTTTCAATAGCGTTCACAAACAGCGTTGCATCTGCATCCTTACTGCTCCACCCGATAGCCTTATAGGATAGGAATGAAGCATCCAAAGCACTCTCAATCAACTTATTATCTGAATTATAGATAATCACGTCACTATCGATAAACAGGGATAGCTTTTCGATACATTTCTCTTTCGCCGAATTGAAATTTTCCTGATGTGCTTCCCCGATATTGGTAATCACTCCGATAGTAGGCGATATAACCGGACGCAATGTGTCCATCTCATGGGGACGCGAGATACCGGCCTCAAAAATACCTAACGTATGAGACTCATTCATCTCCCATACCGAAAGCGGAACACCAATCTGCGAATTATAGCTTCGCGGAGAGCGTACAATATTGAAATCAGTGTGCATCAATTGATATAACAATTCCTTAACGACTGTCTTGCCATTACTCCCCGTAACCCCTATCACCGGAATCGAAAACCGTTTGCGATGAAAGACCGCCAATTTCTGCAAGGCTTTCAAGGTATCCTTAACCAAAAGGAAATTTGCCTCTTCCATCTGCCCGTATTCCGGTTCTTCTCTCGAAATAACGAAATTACGTACGCCTAAACGGTATAAGTCGCCGACATAGTGATGGCCGTCGCCGGTTTTTGTCTGAAAAGCAAAAAACAGGGTGCTCTCAGGAACCGAAACCATGCGGCTGTCGGTCAGTAAATAAGCTACAGGCATGTCACTAACGAGATGACACGATGCTTTGATAATACCTGCTATTTCTTTTATCGAATAGTTCATGATAATTCCTGAAGTCTGTCAGTAATTTCTCTTTCCTGTTTACGGGTGCAAATATACGGATTTTTAGCTTTTAGTCGATTCATCTTTAACAATGTTTGCATTAAAAAATGTTTATAAGCCGCAAAAGTGGGGTGAAAGGGGCGATGAAGGACATCCTGCCGAATCGCTTCAAACTCCTTTAAATCATCTATTACGCCGTTATCCATATATGCCTCGCAAAACCGTTCCCAGATATAGTCGACCGCCACCCTCGACGGATGAAGTAAATCATCGGCATAAAAACGGTAGTCGCGTAATTCGTCCATCATCAGTTCGTAAGCGGGAAAATAAGAAGCTCGCTCGGCATATTTCTCTACCAACGCTTGCTCTGCCAGTAACAGAATAGACTTACTAATCTGATTACCATGCGCTCCCTCTTTCCAATGACGAATCGGACTGACCGTAAATATAACTTTCAGCGAATCATTAACTGACAACATTGCCTCAAGTAAAACCGACCATTCATCAACAATTCGTTCAAAAGACAATAACTCTCTTTCAAAGTGCGACGCCGGCAATTTATGACAGTTGGCTACCGTCCGGCCATCGGTTTTTAAACGGTATGCGTAAGCGGTACCAAACGTAATAACCAAGCAAGACATATCAGAAAAAAACGACGCCGCCTCGGAAAGCGAACCGTTCATCTTGGTAAGAGTTGCCTCAACCGATGGACTGGAAAACTGTCCATGATGCATAAAACTGTGAAACAGCCCGTTATATTCAACCAAATCGCCTTCGACAAACAGTTCCGGCTTCAGCAGACGTTTGCATCCCGATGCAACCGATAGCGGATTATACAGTATGCCAAACGGATTGACACAGGCATCCCAACCATGTTCCGCCATTTTCAGACCTGTCTGCTCAGCAAAACACGAACCGACGAACATCAACCTGTCCTGATAGCCAATATCGAAGACAGGCTTAGGAATTTCTACACGAGTACAATAATTTATCATTAGTTTATTGCATTTTATCCCCGCAAAAATACATATTTTTTCCGTTGAGTAATGTTACAACCTGAAATTTCTCATCTCTGATAACCTCTGCGACCCTTTGTGTTTCTTTGCTGAAAATGCTATCTACGTGCGGAAAACTGAAAATGTGTTGTAAAACATATATTTTCATAATCGATTATCTAACAGACTTATACGACCACCTTCACTACCACAAACCACCTATAAAAAGATTTTTTAAGAAATTTTTCTTGGATAATAAATTTATAATACAGACCTTTGAACCGAATATCCCCTTATGGGAAGTAATGAATAGTATCGTCCGTATACGGGACGAATGAATAATGTGAATGAATAAAATTTTTTAAAAAAAGTAACATGAAACGAAGTATACTACTAATTGTATGGAGCTTAACACTCGGCTTACATACACAGGCGCAGGGGCTGAAAAAATTTAACCTTAAGCAATCGCAAGCCGTATCGGTTGATGCGGCGCGTCTTGATAAACAGGCCTCCGAACTTATGGCGAACTATCTGACACTAACAAAAGTGGCTGGAGAGTTAGCTGTGTCAAAACTTGATGATTACAGTGAGCACCTGTCAAGAGAAAACCTTATGTTTCCCGCCGACGAATTATATAATTCAAATTGGGACACGATCAATGTCAATCCTTTCAAGACAGATAAAATAACGTTTCCTGACACTTATGCGATTAACTGTCAGACTTTTTCCCTTCCTATTGATAACGAAATAAAAATCACATCCAAATACGGTATTCGTCGTCGAAGGATGCACACCGGCACAGATTTGAAAGTATATGTCGGAGATACTATTCGGGCTGCCTTTGAAGGTAAAGTAAGAATAAAAAGTTATGAACGCAAAGGATATGGTTATTACTTAGTGTTAAGACACCCTAACGGCCTTGAAACTGTCTATGGACACCTTTCCAAATTTCTTGTAAAAGAAAACCAAATCATACGATCAGGCGAACCCATTGGGCTTGGAGGTAATACCGGACGCTCAACAGGCTCTCATCTTCATTTCGAAACTCGTTTTCTCGGAAGAGACATCAACCCCCAAGAAATCATTGACTTTGACAACGGCGCCCCTTACAAAGATGAATATGTCTTTCATAATATAAAAGTGAACGGCAAAAACACGAATATGTATTCCACATCGCCCGATGCAACAGCAGTACACCGTGTCAAAAAAGGCGAGACCTTAAGTTTGATAGCCGTAAAATACGGAACAACAGTTAACGAATTATGCAAGTTGAACGGAATAACAAAAACATCTACCCTCTCAATCGGACAATCTATTCGTTTCCGTTCCAAGCAAATATCCGTTGCAGCCACCCCTGCCGCTGTCCAACAAACTACACCGGCCCAACAAACCGCCGAAACAGAGCAAAAAACAGATGTTGAGCAAATAACATCCTCCGGAGAGCCTGTTTATTACAACATACAAGCCGGCGACACCTTATTTTCAATAGCAAAAAAATATAATACAACCGTCGAGAAACTATGTGAACTGAACGATTTTAATGAGAACATCATCATCAAAACCGGTCAAAAAATACGCTGTTCCTAAGTAGATGTCGCAATTATCGTAATTCACAATGAAAATAAATGTCGACTATCGAAAAATAATTACCGAATTGTGCCGTTTCATCCTCGGTGCAACATTCCTGTTTTCCGGTACGGTCAAATCCGTCGACCCCGTTGGCGGCGTCATCATAATGGAAGAATATTTTGGCGCATTTGGATTGACAGCCCTTAATCCGTTGGCATTATTTACTTCTATCAACCTGTCAGCTATCGAATTTCTTCTCGGACTTTGCATTGTGTTAGCCGTTTACCGTAAACTCACCACCTTTTGCATGTTGGTCTTCATGATTTTTATGACTGTGCTTACCCTTTATTTAGCCATTTTCAATCCGGTACACGATTGCGGATGTTTTGGGCAAGCCATCATTCTCACAAACACGCAGACCTTCTTGAAAAACGCCCTTGTTCTTCTACCGGCTGCCATTGTCACTTTCATCTATCACAAAAAAATGACGCCGGCATACACCTATAAAGTGTATTGGTTTGCCGTTATTTTCGGTTATTTGTATGCCGTAGGTTTTGCTTACTACAATTATTATCACCTTCCTCTCATTGATTTCCTGCCTTATAAAACCGGCATTAACATCCCTGAACAAATGTCGTTTCCGGAAGGTGCGCCACAGGATGTTTTTAATTTTATCTATGAAAAAGAGGGTGAAAAGAAAACATTTAAGCCCGAAGACGCCCCATATGACGACGATAGCTGGACTTTTGTCGAAAGGAAACTTATCAAACAGGGTTATGTCCCTCCTATCATTTCCTTCGAAATATATGACGCCGACGATAACAATATTGCAGACAGGCTTTTGGAAGATGAGAAAGGCGTATTCCTGCTTACCTCTCCCGACCTTGAAAAAGCAAGCGACAAACACATTGACGAGATAAACAACATCTATGATTTCGCTGTCGAACAGGATATGCTATTCTTCTGTGTGACAATCTCTTCAAAGCACAATATCGAGGAGTGGATTCATAATACGGGCGCCGAATATCCCTTCCTGTCAGCCGACGATGTGATGCTTAAATCCATTGTACGGGCTAATCCGGGTCTCGTTTTATTAAAATCGGGAACTATTCTTCAGAAATGGAATCACAACGATATACCTTCGGAAGAGACAGCAGAAAGCGTCATTGAGGAACTTATGAACCCGACAGGAAAAAAAATTAACAAAGAAATGAACCGGTTGTTTGGATTTCTTGGCTGTTTTGTATTACCTTTGCTGCTCGTTTGGATGTATGACTACTTCCGGAACAGAAGAAAAAAGTATGTTTAAATAAATGAGAAAAAAATGAGAAAAAACATTGTAGCAGGAAACTGGAAGATGAATACAACACTTCCTGAAGGTTTAGCGCTCGCAAAAGGATTAAGCGAAGCCCTTGAAAACAAAAAACCTAATTGTGAGGTAATTATCGGAACACCCTTCACCCATTTAGCTAATGTGGCCGCCGTTATCGACACATCACGTATCGGCATTGCCGCCCAAAACTGTGCCGATAAGGCCAAAGGTGCATACACTGGGGAAGTATCAGCCGCCATGGTGGCTTCGACCGGCGCTAAATATGTGATAATTGGCCACTCCGAACGACGCGCCTACTACCATGAAACGCCTGAGATGTTAAAAGAAAAAGTAGTTCTGGCGCTGGCTAATAACCTGACACCTATCTTTTGTATCGGTGAAGTATTGGACGAACGCAAGGCCGGCAAACATTTCGAGGTAGTTTACGACCAGATTAACAGTTCCTTATTTGTACTTTCTGCCGAAGATTTCGGAAAACTCGTGCTTGCTTACGAGCCAGTATGGGCTATCGGAACAGGGGTAACAGCTACTGCCACCCAAGCACAGGAAATGCACGCTTATATCCGGCAACTCATTGCTGAAAAATACGGCGAACCCGTAGCGGACGACATGTCTATCCTTTACGGCGGAAGTTGCAACGCCGACAATGCAAAAGAACTGTTTGCCAACCCCGACGTTGACGGCGGACTTATCGGAGGCGCTTCTTTAGGCGTAGAAAAATTCATGCCCATCATCGAAGCGTTTTAATCGTTTTTCGTATGAAACGAAGCCATATTATTTTCGTTCTGACCTCTCTGTCAGTAATAGCAGGATACGCCCAGTCTCCACAATTTTCGATATTCGATTCGTTTGAAACCCTTCCGAAAACGGGAGAAGGTTATGTCATTGTCCATCAGTCAAGCGCCATAAAACGTCTTGTCGGAACTCGTATTGACAGTGAAAACGTAGATGTTTCATCCGGTAAACCGCAACTTATTACAAGAGGATACCGTATTCAGGTTTACTCCGGTAATAATCCACGTTCTTCAAGAACCGAAGCCGAACAATTGGAAAAGAAAATAAAAGAACTGTTTCCGGATATTAACACTTATATCAGATATTCCGCTCCCTTCTGGAAACTTAATGTAGGCAATTATCTTACTTGGGAAGAAGCAGCGATTACACGTCGTGAGTTATGGAAAATCTTCCCCCAACGAAAAAATGAAATATATCCCATAGAAGACGACATCCAACTACCTCTGGATTAACGATTATAGAAGGCCGCTCCAGCGACCTCAGGATTAACGATCACAAATGAAACATCCATCAGATTCTCCGGAACTCACCCAAGAACTTGCCGCATATTACAGGGAGACAATCCGTTTGTTAGGAGAAGACCCTGAACGTGAGGGGTTGAAAAAAACACCCCATCGCGTTGCAAAAGCCATGCAGTTTATGCTGCAAGGCTACAAAAAAGACCCGGTAAAAGTACTCCAATCCGCTATGTTTCTTGAAGAAGACTATAAACAAATGGTCATCGTCAAAGATATTGACTTCTACTCACTTTGCGAACATCACCTGTTGCCGTTTTTTGGCAAAGTGCATATCGCTTACATTCCACGCAAATACATCACCGGATTAAGCAAGATAGCGCGCGTTGTCGACATCTTCGCCCGTCGCATGCAGATTCAGGAACGGATGACGCTACAGATAAAAGAATGTATCCAGCAAACTCTCAATCCATTAGGAGTAATGGTTGTGATAGAAGCACAACATATATGTATGCAGATGCGTGGAGTAGAAAAACAAAATTCACTCACAACAACTTCCGACTTCACCGGTTTTTTTCAACAAGCCAAAACCCGCGAGGAGTTTATGAACCTGATTTATAAACACCGGTAGAATTAAATCCTGTTTTTGTATACGATTTGGTAATTAATAAAATCGTATATCCTGCCAAATCTCATGTTTTTATATACGATTTGGTAATTAATAAAATCGTATATCCTGCCAAATCTCATGTTTTTGTATACGATTTGGTAATTAATAAAATCGTATATCCTGCCAAATCAAAATATTCTTCGTATATTTGCAGCGAATTATGATTCACTTACTTGAATACAACAGGAAAAAAGGCAAAAAAGTTGTTTTTATCGACGAACTGCCATGGTTCGATACACCTCGTTCGGGTTTCATCACAGGGCTTGAATATTTTTGGAACACGTGGGCTTCTTCCCGTCCTGATATTCTTTTGATTACATGCGGTTCTTCCACTTCGTGGATGATTAACAAACTGCTCAAAAACCACGGAGGATTGCACAATCGTGTTACGCGCCGCATGGCTGTCGAACCTTTTACGCTGGCTGAATGTGAAGAATATTTTCAGAAAAATAAAATTGTCCTGAACAGGAACAGTATTGTCGAAAGTTATATGATTTTCGGCGGGATACCCTTTTATCTTAGCCTGTTTGAAAAAGGATTAAGTCTTGCACAAAACGTTGATAAACTATGTTTTACGAAAAACGGACAATTAAGGGACGAATTTTCTATTCTTTATTCATCGCTCTTCAAAAATGCGCAAAACCACGAACTTGTAGTCAAAACACTGGCAAAAAAGAAAATGGGAATGACACGCAAAGAAATCATACAGGGAACAAAATTGCAGGGAGGCGGACTGACTATCGTACTCGAAGAACTCGAACAATGTCATTTTATCCGCACCTACAACGCTTACGAAAAAAAAACAAAAGAACGTCTTTACCAGCTAATAGACTTCTATTCATTGTTTTATGTAAATTTCATAAAAACCGTCAAACCAAATGACGAGCATTTTTGGACAAATCCGGTTAAGAACGCAAAACACTATACATGGACAGGTTACGCATTTGAACAGGTCTGTATGCAACATGTTGCCCAAATTAAACATAAATTGGGCATTTCAGGTATGCTAACCTATATAGCGGCTTGGCGGAGTAAAAAGTCGAAACCTGCCGCACAAATCGATTTGCTTATTGCCCGAAACGATGGCATTATTAACTTGTGTGAAATGAAGTATACTGATGACGAGTTTGTTATAGATAAGGAATTAGAAGCAAACCTCCGCAATAAAAAATCGACTTTCATCAGCGAAGAAAAAGTTCGTAAAACAGTACATATCACAATGGTGACAACTTACGGAGTGAAACGTAACCAGTATTGGGGAAGTATTCAGTCGGAAGTGAGGATGGATGATTTGTTTTGTAAGTAACAACAGCATCCTTGCCGTTGCAAGAAGCAAACAACGTCATTTCGAAGAAGAAAGCAATCCGGAGGCAAACCGGTCTAACACAGCGGCGATAGCGCCGTCGCCGGTCACGTTGCAGGCAGTGCCGAAACTATCCATAGCGATATATAGCGCAATCATTAGCGCCTGTAACGTCTCATTAAAGCCAAGCATACTGCCGAGTAATCCCAATGCCGCCATGATGGCGCCTCCGGGGACACCCGGCGCCGCAACCATGACAATTCCTAACATCATAATAAACCCTCCATATTGCGCAATTGTCACCGGTTCGCCCGCCATCATCATGACGGCCATAGCACAGGCAACAATCTTTAAGGTGCTGCCTGCCAAGTGGATAGTGGCGCAAAGCGGAACAGAAAATACGGCAATCTGCTCACGAACGCCAAGTTTCAAGACCTGCCTCAAAGTGACGGGAATGGTGGCGGCAGACGATTGTGTACCCAGCGCCGTAAGATAGGTCGGCAACATCGTCTTCAACATCACAAAAGGATTTCTTTTAGTAATCGCTCCGGCAACCATAAATTGAATCAACAACAAAGCGACATGCAGGACAAAGATAAAAGCGATCACTTTCAGAAACATGAAAATAATAGCGACAACCTGTCCGCTGACAGTTATATTCAGAAAGATACCAAAGATATGAAGCGGCAGTAAAGGGATAATAACTGCCGCGATAAATTTTGTGATGATATCGCGAAAATCAACAAAACACGCTTGTAATACGTTACCTTTGATAGATGATATTCCCAGTCCAATCACAAACGCCAACACCAAAGAGGTCATAATATCCATTAATGGCGGTATAGCAACCGTAAAGTAGGGCGTCAGCATGAAATCCTCCGGATTTTCCAGCGCTGTCAACGAAGCGTTTTGTGTCAGTATCTGCGGCAATACAATCGAGCCTGAAAAATAGGTAAAAAACCCTGAAAAAAGTGTCGACCCATAAGCAATAAGCGCCGTAATAGCCAGCAAACGACCGGCGCCCTTCCCTAATTCACCGATTGCCGGAGCTACCAACCCCAAAATTATCAATGGAATTGCAAACGACAACAAGTTGCCGAACAACCCGTTAAATGTTACAAACAGACGCGCCACGCTTACCGGCAAAAATTGCCCGAACATGACGCCCCCTGCAATGGCAATAGCCACCCACCCTAACAACGAAATACGAATTTTTTTTAACATAAAACATTTTTTTGCTGAAAATTGAAAACTAAACATTCATCTGTGACGGGGCATCCCCTCTCACAGATGAATGTTTAATTTTATACCCTGTCGCCGCGATGAGAATACTCATTATCGGACTGATGAGATTGAAAAAACTATACGGTAAATAGGTCAGGGTGGGTATACCAAGCACCGTCGCCTGCGTCATGCCGCACGTGTTCCATGGGATGAGCGGAGAGGTGACGGTTGCGCCGTCTTCCGTCGTCCGGCTAAGCAACCGGCTTTCATATCCTTTCTGACGGTATATATCCTTATACATATCGCCCGTAAGAATAATAGATAAATAT
>JGI24702J35022_10000241_pt1 | contig 31184 bp, 28 predicted proteins | sample TergutTh196P4_FD_35022 | JGI IMG/M metagenome (IMG submission 35022) | reverse complement strand
AAGACTAGTTGCTTAGCATGGCTACTATATCCTGGCTCTTTAACAGAATGGCGGCCAATTGTCTTGGCCGCCATTCTGTTAAAGAGCCACCCCAGGCTTATTATTTAGCTGGCCCCTTCGGCTCAGGCTTGGACAATATCTCATCGATCAGTCCATACTCTATCGCCTGCTCGGGGTTGAGGTAGAAGTCACGATCGGTATCGTGGACAATTTTCTCCATTGCCTGACCAGTGTGCTTAACCAGGATATTGCGGATGATATCCTGCATGCGCATGATCTCGCGGGCGGCAATGGCGATATCGGAGGCTTGGCCCTGCGCCCCACCAATGGCCTGATGCATGTGAATAGTGCTGTGGGGTAATGAGTAGCGCTTGCCCTTGGCTCCAGCACAAAGCAGTACCGTGCCCATGCTAGCCGCCATGCCAAGACAGATTGTAGACACCTGTGGGCGGATGAGCTGCATGGTATCATAAATGGCTAGCCCCGAAGCGATGACCCCCCCTGGGGAGTTGACGTATAAGCTTATGTCCTTGTCTGGATCCTCCCGATCCAAGAAAAGGAGCTGGGCAATGATGCTGTTCGCCACCTGATCGTTGACGGCCGAACCCAAGATAACGATGCGCTCTTTGAGAAGCAACGAATAGATGTCATAAGCACGTTCACCGCGGGCACCTGTTTCAATAACCATGGGGATGACATTGTTGATATCCATAGTAACCTCCTTTATCTGCTTGTAGCCAGAAAGACTTGGCATAACCCAACCCTTTCCCTAGCTCATCATTATTACTCAGCCTGTACTTTTTCCACTAGATGGTTGACGGTCTTGCGGGTAACAATCCAATCGCGGATGCCTGCCTTGCTATCCTCAGTGTTCAGATTGCGCCGCTGTTCTTCACCTTGCGCACCTGCGCTAGCCGCGAAGGCCTCAATTTGCTCATTAACCTCCTCGTCACTCGCCGTAAACCCCTGCTGCTCGGACGTTTTGGCCAGAACCAGGGTGCGCTTGATCTGTTGAATAGCACGCGGGCGGTAGCTCTGTCTGAGTTTCTCTTCATTAGTTAAGCTGAGGATAGACTTAAGCTCTTCATCCGTACGCACCGAACGGCGCAGGCGAGCTACATACTGACGCACCATGCGCTCGACCTCAATGTCAATAAGCATCGGCGGAAATTCAATTTGGCTGATATCCACCAGCGCATCCACCACTTTATCTTCAAAGACCAATCTTTTTCGCTCTTTGTCACGAGCTGCTAAGTCCTCTTTGATTTTCGCAAGCACCGCTGCCATATCTTCAAACTCCGGGGAGAGCATTTTCGCAAAAGCGGTATCCATCTCCGGCAACTTCTCTTGCTTAACCTCATGCAAACTTATCTTGAAATGCACCGTTTTTCCAGCAAAGGCCTTGTCACGATAGTCTTCGGTAAGAGTTAGCTGGAACTCTTTCTCATCCCCTGCTTTCATGTCGACCAGTTGATCGTTAAAACCCGGTGCCGGGTAAGCCATGTCGGGTAATAGTTGATAATTTGAAGCCTTTTCGTTGATAAAAGGCGCCCCTTCTGCTTGGCTCTCAATATCAAAAACCATCATATCAAACATCTGCGCAGGTCTATCGACCGTCTCCCAAGTAGCACACTGCTTACGCAGGCGTTCAATAACGCTGTTTATCTCTTCATCCTTGATATCAACCGGCTCAGGCTGCATTTTGACTGCACTGAAGTCACCCAGCGTCACTTCGGGAGGTTGGGGAATCACCGCCTCAAATATCAAGGGCTCCCTATCCACGACCCTTACCTGGGGGTTAGCATAGACGGGAATGTTGTTGTCTTTCACCAAGGCATAGCACGCCTGACCCAGGAAGCTATCCATCGCCTCGTCAAACAAGGCTTCTTTCCCCACCTGGCGCTCCAAGACATCACGCGGGGCCTTGCCCTTGCGAAAGCCTGGCACCTCCACCTTGTTAACCAAGCGCTGATAGGCCTTTTCCAGCGCCTCCTCAACCTCACTGGGCTCGGCTTCTGCGGTAAGATGTACCTGGTGTTCCTCGGTCTTTTGTTCGAGTAGCTTCACGAAATCTCCTTCACGGGGGCCCCGTCATGCGGGAAAGCCCGCCTTAATCATCCATCGGGCGAATATGTAAATCCTTCAGCTGTCCCGGCTCCACCCCTGCCGGGGCATCAAAAAGCATGTCCATAGCCTGCTGGTTTTTAGGAAAAGCAATGACCTCGCGAATGCTTTCCTCCCCGGCAAAGAGCATGGCCACCCGGTCAATGCCGAGGGCAATACCGCCGTGGGGAGGTGCACCGTAGCTAAAAGCCGTCAGCAGGTGGCCAAAACGTTCATTTATTTGGTCATCGGTATAGCCCATCAGGCGAAACATTTTACGCTGCAAATCCGCCTGATGAATACGTATGCTACCACCGCCAGCCTCATAACCGTTCAGGACGATATCATAAGCCCGCGAGCGGGCTTGTCCCGGAGCACTATCCAAGAGCGAGATATCCTCTTCCACAGGCGAGGTGAAAGGGTGGTGTACAGCCTCCCAGCGCCCCAACTCCTGGCTCCACGCCAACAGAGGAAAATCCACAATAAAACAATATGCGAAGAGGCGGGGATCGGCGAGGCCCAGCTTTACGCCCAGTTCACCCCTCAGCCTACCCAGAACTCGACACGCAACGGCACTTTCATCCGCTACCAGCAGGATGAGATCCCCAGGCTTAGCCCCAATGTGAACGCTTATCTGTTTAATCTGATCTAGAGTGAGATATTTGGCGGCAACCGATTTTACCATCTCCATATTGAGGTGATCTAGTACCCCATCCCCCATCAGCGCCATACTGAGAAGCCCTTTAGCCCCGAAACTCTGGGCTAAACCGGTAAGTTCAGCGAGCTCGCTACGCGAGATGTCGGCACGGCCGGGTAAGGCCAGTCCGCGCACTACTCCACCCGCGGCCACCGTCTGGCGGAAAACCGCAAAGTCCGAATCCGCCACGATTTCCGTTACATCCCCAATTTCCATCCCGAAGCGGAGGTCTGGCTTATCGCAGCCGTATTTTGCCATTGCTTCGCGGTATGGGATACGCGGGAATGGGGTAATGACCCGCATATCCGGTCGAAGAGCTTGGGTAAGCATGGTAAAGAGCTCCTCGGTCAGACTTAGGACATCCTCCTCAGTGACAAAGCTCATCTCCACATCAAGCTGAGTAAACTCCGGTTGGCGGTCAGCGCGGGTATCCTCATCGCGAAAGCACCTGGCGATCTGATAATACCGTTCCAACCCACCCACCATGAGCAATTGCTTCATCTGCTGAGGTGACTGGGGAAGTGCATAAAACTTGCCTGCATGTACCCGCGAAGGCACCAAATAGTCGCGCGCCCCCTCCGGAGTACTCTTCCCCAAAATAGGCGTCTCTATATCTACGAAGCCGCGCTCATCAAAGTAATTCCGTATCGCTCTGACCAAGGCGTGGCGCAGAATGATGTTGCGCTTAAGACGCGCCCGGCGCATATCCATATAGCGATAAACAAGACGCAGATTCTCGTCCACCTCCACGTCTTCGTTAATATAGAATGGGGGCGTTTCCGAGGTATTGAGCACCTTTAGGTCTTTTACCAGAACCTCAATCTCACCCGTAGGCAATTTCGGATTCTCAGTGCCCGCCGGACGAAGAGCCACCTCGCCCATAACCTGGATGACATACTCGCTCCTCAGATCGCCCGCCAAGGCATGGCTTGTCGGTGAGTGCTCTGGGTTGAAGACCACTTGGGCAACGCCGGAGCGATCGCGCAGGTCGATAAAAATAAGCCCGCCGTGGTCACGGCGGCGATCCACCCACCCAGCGAGGGTTACCAAGGAACCTAATATGTTTTTTCCCAGCTCAGCGGCACTATGTGTGCGTAACATTACCACCTCGTGAATGCACTAAAGGTAGATTATAGCCGAGACGACACATAGCTTCAAATTTTGAGAGTGCCCACACTTTAGCTATAATGAGGGTGATTTTTGGGATATATTCCTCTATCCGAATAAATGCCAGCGGAGAGCATGATGACCGACAAGATTAGATCGGCACAAAAAAGGCAGAGACCGACAAAGAAAGGTAGCAAAATTATTCTTGGCGTCAGGACAGAAAGTGCTGATATACTGTCGCATATTCAGAAACTTGAGCAGAAACTGAATAGCATAGAGGATAGTATTAATGAGTCGAGCAGGGCTGGTACTTTTTTCCAACGTCTGTCTCTTGGTATCACAGTCTTTACTATTGGTTTCACGTTATTCGGCATGAGTTTGTCCCTCAGGCAGATTCCTGAATTATCAATTTACATACCTAGATATATAGCGCCTTGGTTATAATCTTCGTTGGGTGTTTAATAATGGCTGTTAGTTGGTTCGTGAATATAAATCATAAGAAATAGATCCCGGGACACCTCCAGTAATGTAGAATTCTCTGTGATTTTACGTTGCCCTTGGTGAAGGTCGCTGGATTTAACATGTTTAGACTACCCATGAACCTTTATCTGTTGCAATGGCAAATGGATGTTTTTCATTCTGCTATTTCCAGCAGCAAGCAAGCCCGCATGGCATGATCGGAAGTATTAATCCACCACTTATGTCTTAAGCAAATGAACGGCTGAACAAAAACATCGTAGCTAATTTCTGGATATTTGACGAAGAACTGAGATTTTCCGCAAATGGGAGCAGGTGCATGAAACTGGCAATAAGCGGTAAAGGCGGAGTAGGCAAGACACTGCTCTCGGCGTTGCTGGCACAGGCATTTGCCCGCACCAGCTATATGGTAACAGCCATCGATGCTGATCCCGATGCCAATTTGGGGCTTACTCTCGGCTTCCCTAACCACAGCAAGATCGTACCGATCGCCGAGATGACAGAGTTCATCCAGGAACGCACCGAGACTCGTCCCGATGAGGCCAACCCATACTTCAGGATGAGTCCCCACGTTGACGATATCCCCATTCGGTACGCCGAGCGGCACAACGGCGTGCGTCTACTCGTTATGGGACGGCCGCGCCCAGGCGGTGCAGGTTGCTATTGCCCAGAGAACGCTCTTTTGGCAGCTCTCGTGGCCCATTTGCTACTTTCTCCCAAAGAAGTGATCATCATGGACATGGCCGCTGGCATTGAACACTTAAACCGCGGTACCGCCCGGGCAGTGGATAGACTCCTTATCATAGTCGAGCCAGGCCAGGCAAGCATGGAGACAGCACAGCGCATTATTACTTTAAGCACCGACCTGGGGCTAAAAGATATTGAGTTCATAGGCAATAAAATACGCTCATCCGCCGAAGAAGATTTTATCCGCACTACCTTTCCCGGTTATAATGTCTTGGGATTCGTGCCCTATGACGAGTCTCTGGTTCGCGCAGAGCTTGTGGGCGCATCAAAATTAGATGCCTGTTTCGCCATGCGCTCTGCTACGGAGGAAATCCTAAATAAACTTTTAGCAACAAAAAAGCAGGATCCATCAGATGACTAATTTTAACATAAGCGCGCTTGACCCAACCAAAATGGCTAGCTGGCAGATTGCTGAGGAGGCTGAAAAACACCTAAGGCCCACGTCTGAGATGGCTGAGGCCTGGGGCATACTCCCAGAAGAGTTCCTGCCACACGGCCGTTACCTAGGCAAAATAGATTTTATCAGCCTTCTTAAGCGTCTCTCTGGCCAGCATAACGGTAATTACATCGATGTGACAGCCATCACGCCTACCCCTCTAGGCGAAGGCAAGAGTACCACCACTATGGGGTTGGTGCAAGGACTAGGCAAGCGCGGCAAGAAAGCCTCTGGTGCCATCCGCCAGCCATCAAGCGGGCCGACTTTTAATGTCAAGGGCTCCGCTGCTGGCGGAGGCCTTGCACAATGCATACCGCTCGTTCCATTTTCGCTGGGGCTCACGGGGGATATAGACCGTGTAACCAACGCCCATAACCTGGCCATGGTTGCCTTGCAGGCTAGGATGCAACATGAGCTCATCAACACCGATGAGTTCCTTTCCAAACGCCAATTGAAACGCCTGAATATTAACCCCCGCCGCGTGGAGATGCGCTGGGCGATGGATTTTTGCGCCCAGTCACTGCGCGAGATCATCATGGGGCTGGGCAATACCGATCTAGATGGCATCACTATGTCGTCAGGCTTTGCCATCTCAGTAAGTTCTGAGGTCATGGCCATCCTAGCGGTCTTTAAAGACCTAGCGGATATACGCGCGCGCTTGAGTAGAATCGTGGTTGCCTATGACCGGCAGGGCAATCCCGTCACCACTCGTGACCTAGAGGTGGACGGAGCCATGACCGCAATAATGGTGCAAGCCGCCAACCCCAACCTCCTCCAAACCCTAGAGGGACAACCGGTGCTGGTGCACGCCGGACCATTCGCCAACATTGCCGTCGGCCAATCGTCGATTGTAGCCGACCGAGTAGCTCTCAAACTCTCCGACTATCATGTAACCGAGTCAGGCTTCGGAGCCGACATAGGTTTTGAGAAGTTCTGGAATATAAAATGTCGCCTGTCGGGCCTCACTCCTAACTGCGCCGTGGTGGTGGCAACCGCCCGCGCCCTCAAGATGCACGGCGGAGGTCCAAATGTCACCCCGGGCCGAGCACTTGACGAGGCTTATACCCAACCCAACCCTGCCCTGGTGGAGCGTGGCTGCCACAACCTCTTAGCCCATCTTGAGACTGTCAAAAAAGCTGGCATCAGCCCCGTGGTCTGCATCAACAAGTTCTATACCGACAGTGAGGACGAGGTCAGGGTCATCAGGCATGCCGCCGAGGAAGCGGGTGCCAGAGTTGCCGTCTCCGACCACTGGCTTAAGGGCAGTGAAGGGGCACTGGAGCTCACCGATGCCGTAATCGATGCTTGCCATGAACCTGGGCATTTCGAGTTCCTCTACCATCTTGATACCCCACTCCGAACGCGTATTGAGACCATCGCCCGGGATGTCTACGGGGCGGCAGGGGTAAGCTATACCACTGAGGCCAAGGCCAAGGCCGAACGATTAGAAAAAGATCCAGAGGCAGCGAATATGCTAACCTGCATGGTAAAAACCCACCTCAGCCTTTCCCACGACCCAAATCTCAAGGGACGCCCACAGGACTGGGTACTGCCCATACGCGATATCTTGACCTACAAGGGCGCAGGTTTCGTCGTCCCCGTTGCAGGGGATATCAAACTCATGCCGGGCACCTCATCCGACCCTGCTTTCCGGCGCATCGACGTGGATGTAGAAACCGGAAAAGTACAAGGGTTGTTTTAAGGTGCAAAGCGAGACAAAGGTCAGAAAGCTTTTCGCTGAGCTTAAGGATGCCTACGCCCAAGCTGTATCCCCGGCACCAAAAGAGCATAAATCCGCCCATGTCATCGCCCTCGGGCGCATGATACGCGACGAAATAGATATGTTGGAGTGGGTGTTGGGGGAGAAATAACCCTCAAATATATATTATGATACGCAACCCCATCTACCAGGTCCGCTTTGAACCAAGTGGCGTAACCACCGCCGCAGAGGCAGGAACCAAGCTCTCGGAAGCCGCTATTGCTGCCGGAGTTCACATCAATGCGGCCTGCGGCGGGATGGGCAGCTGCGGTGCTTGCCTCGTATTAATCAAAGATGGGCAGGTGAGCAGCCTGCACACCAGCAAGATAAGTGGAGTTGATTTTGCCCGTGGGGTTCGCCAAGCCTGCCAAAGCTGGATCACGACCGACCTGGTGGTCGAAATTCCTCAAGCTTCGCACCTGGAGAAAACCGCACTTACCCAGCAGACAGTCCACACCGATGCGCCGCTCATCGCCAAAGGCTGGACGCTCGAACCAATGGTAAGCACGATCCATCTCAAGCTCAGCGCGCCCTCCCCTGATGACAATCGTAGCGATCTAGACCGCCTGCGTAGCGGGCTTAAAGCGGCATCCTGTCCTGAGCCCATAGAGGTTCCGCTTGAGATAATGCGTGGACTCGGCACCATATTACGCAATGCGGATTGGGAGGTCAACGCCACCATGTTTTGGGACGAGGGCCTGAGCCGCCTGATCAGACTTGAGGCGGGGAACCTCCACCCTCCCAACCTAGCGCTCGCCTTTGATATCGGCACTACCGCCGTGCGCGCCGATCTCCTGGACCTGGAGCATGGCAAGATATTAACCAGCGCCATAGACTACAACGGCCAGATAAGCTACGGGGCAGATGTCATCAGCCGCATCATACAATGCCAAAAGCCCGGCGGGTTGGATAGGCTCCAGCAAGCGGTAGTAGCCACCCTGAACAAACTCTCCCGTGAGATGCTCAACCAAGCCACCTCCAGTATTGAACAGGTAAACCACATCATGGTGGCCGCCAATACCGCCATGGTACACCTCCTGCTAGGAATTAATCCGCAGTATCTGCGCCTCTCGCCATATATACCTACGATAAGTGCGATGTCCCCTATCAAGGGCAGGACGCTTGGGCTGGAGGTCGCCCCTCACGCTTATGTCAGCTTCTTACCATCCGTAGCGAGCTATGTAGGCGGCGACATCATCTCCGGCATCACCGGAACAGGCATCTACCAGCAGGACATAATCACCCTTTACATTGATATTGGCACCAACGGCGAGCTTGTAGCTGGCAACTGTGATGGGATGGTAACCGCCGCCGCCTCTGCGGGCCCAACCTTTGAGGGCGGAGGCATCCGGCATGGCATGTTGGCCATCAACGGTGCGATTGAGGGTTTCGAGCTTCAGCAGGCAACCGATGAACCGACCGCGACCACCATCGGCGAGGAAAGGCCGCGAGGCATCTGCGGATCAGGCCTTATCAATATTGCCGCAGCCATGTTGCGTACCGGTCTCATCAGCCAGAATGGCAAATTCAATCTGGACCAAAAAGCATCGCGGCTACGCGCAAGCGAGGGGGTTTGGGAATACGTTTTGGCCTGGAGTCGCGATAGCGCAACCGGCAGGGACATCGTGCTCACCGAGATAGACCTTGCCAATCTCATACGCTCCAAAGCAGCTATCTTTGCCGGCTGCCAGACGCTGATAAAGAGCCTTGGGGCAGACTTTAGCGACCTAGGCCGCGTGGTGATTGCTGGCACTTTCGGTTGCCGCTTAAACATTGAGAATGCCATCACCCTCGGCCTCCTGCCCGACCTGCCTCGGGAAAGGTTTATCTTTGTTGGCAACGGCTCTCTCTTAGGGGCACGCCTGTGCTCTTTGTCCGCCACTCTCTACCACGATGCCGGACGTGTAGCTCGGCTCATGACCAACATTGAACTTTCAGAAAACACTGATTTTATGACAAACTATGTGGCCGCCATGTTTTTACCCCACACCGACATGACCTCCCTCTTCCCCTCGGTGAAGCTCAGAGCCTCATCATGAGCTATACCGTAGCCATCGCCGGTAAGGGCGGCTCCGGCAAGACCACCACCGCCGCACTCATCATCCGCTACTTTTTGCGGCGCGGCCTTCGGCCCGTGCTAGCCATCGATGCCGATGGTAACGCCAACCTTCACGAAAGTCTGGGGCTTGATCTTGGTGCCACCATCGGTGCCACCGTGGCGGGATTCAACGAGGAAAAGATCGACCTCCCGTCCGGCCTGGACAAGACCGTCTATTTGGAAATGATGCTCAGTCAAGCTCTGGTCGAAAGTGCGGGGATGGACCTAATCTCAATGGGGCGGGGAGCTGGCGATGGTTGTTATTGTTACCCCAACACTGTGCTAAAGCAGTTTATCGACCGACTTAAGCCCAACTACCCCTATCTGGTCATGGACAACGAGGCCGGCCTGGAACACCTTTCGCGGCGCACCACTGAAAATATCAACGACCTGCTCATCATCTCCGACCATTCGGTCAAAGGAGTACGCACCATGGAGCGCATTCGTTCCCTAGTCAGCGAGTTAAAGCTCGACATCCAGCGAGTCGCAACTATCGTGGCACGGGTGCCTGGAGGAGATATTAACGCCCAGATAAAGAATGAACTTGAGGCACTCGGGGTTTGCCCCATAGCCGTCATCCCCAACGATGAAGCGGTCATACAGGCCGACCTGGAGAGGCGCTCCCTCCTTGAGCTACCTGATACCTCAGAGGCCGTGTGCGCTGTGGCCGCCCTGATGGACAAACTCGCCCCAGAAAGCATGGCCTGATTCCCTTCTTCATGTGATGGTCAATTTTGGTTATTGGGAAACAGCCCACGGCGAAATACTCTATGCGTAAGTTATTAAGAATCGGAGGTCTTGTTCTCGTGCTGACGGCACTGGCATCCTGCAGTTCAGAGCCATCGACGGCGGTGATTGCCCCTACGCCGGCTACCAAGTCTCCGCCTATGGTCCCAACACTAAGTGTCACAGCATTTCCGGTGCCTGCCGCTCCCAATACTCCTTTTATACCCCCGGATATCCCAACACTGGCTCCAGAGGTTGCACCATTTAATCCGACTACTGCAATCAGTATGCTGCCTGGCATTTCAATCACCGCGTCCGCACCGCCGACTACACCGCCATCATATGCCAGATTGCAGTTTTCAGCAGAGAACAACACCGAATGGTCGATGATAGCCATTGTGCTAGGCAAGCCAAATACTGATTATGTGTTCACATCGTGCACCGTCAATGATTACATTCAACGGATTACCGTAACCTCCGATGCGAATGGATATGCAGGATACTCCATGCTCAATACGCACTCCGAGACGAAAACCAAGGCAAGTGACCATCGAGAGCAGCAAGGAGATCGTCTCCTATTATTTCAATTTTCTATAAGAGGAGGGTGCCGTGAAGTACGCCATTGAATTTGGAAAATCAGCTTCACCGGTATTCGCTGAAGCTCTACGGATAGCCCAGTCATTCCCCGGGTATCAGCTTGTCAATGAAAGCGGACGCGAAAAGCACCGCGTGGTTTTTGATAATCTCTCTGAGTCTATGCGGTTGGCGCAGATAGTGCGGGGGTGGAAAACAACAAAGTTCATTGCGGACAACAAAGAGATTGACTCACTGGACTACCACAAGATGGCCAGGATTCACGATTGCTATACAAGCAAGCAGGGATATATAAACAAAGATCTGTTCTGCACCACCGACATGTATGGAAGAAAACTACTGCTGCCGTGCCGCATCATAGATATGCGCGGGTATGATGTCGGGAGCGGGAAATACGGGGCGATCTACGGCGAAGAATTAATTGTCAGTCACAAACGGATTAAGTTCATCGTGGAGCAAAGTATCAGGCAAAACATGGCGCACTGCTGCCCTGATATGCAGGTCGAAAAGATTCTAAGCCTCGTCGACAGAATCCCAGGGACTATAAGAATAAACACCGGGATGATGGGGATTAGGTATCTTGAATCACTGGGATTCGATATAGATAAATTATCCGAAGAAGGCATGCTAGACAATTTGCTCCGCGACATAAATCTTGGCGAATAATGCCTGAATTCAAATATTTGGCCCGCGGCACATGTTATAATCCGAGGAATAAACTCACCAAAGGAGTCACTGCATGAGCGCCAGAATCATCAGCGGGACGGAGACCGCCAAGCAGATCAGCGAGGAGCTGAAAAACGAGGTGGCCGAGCTTAAGGCCACCCGGAACATCGTACCGGGACTGGCCACGGTCATAGTCGGCTGTGATGGCCCATCTCTGACCTATGTCGGCAACAAGGTCACTATGTGTGAGAAACTGAATATGCGCCCTGAGCGCCACGATCTGCCGGCAGATATCTCCGAGAAAGAATTGCTGGCGCTCATCGCCTGCCTTAACGCCGACCCTGCGGTCCACGGCCTGCTGGTACAGCTCCCTCTTCCCAAACACATCTGCGAGACGCGAGTACTTATGGCCATCAGCCCCCTTAAAGACGTTGATGGGTTGCACCCCGTCAACGTAGGTAAAGTGATGATTGGCGAAGACGGATTCCTGCCCTGCACCCCCGCCGGGATACACGAGCTCCTCCTGCGCGCCGAGGTTGCCATGGAGGGGGCAGAAGTGGTGGTAGTGGGGCGCTCCAACATCGTGGGCAAGCCCCTCGCCAGTCTCCTGATGCAAAAGAGACCCGGAGCCAACGCTACGGTGACCATCTGCCACAGCCAAACGCGCGACCTTAAGCAACACACCTTGCGTGCAGACGTTTTGATCGCTGCCATCGGCCGGCCTAGGTGCATCACCGCCGATATGGTCAGGGAGGGCACCGTAGTGATTGATGTAGGCACCAACGAAGTCGGCAAGACAGCAGAGGGCAAGCGCATTCTGGTAGGCGATGTGGATTTTGAGGCGGTAAAGGAAAAGGCCGCTGTCATCACCCCTGTGCCCGGCGGCGTCGGCCCCATGACGATTATCATGCTTATGAAGAACACTCTCAAAGCAGCCAAACTCGCACTTGGCGCATAGGCAGAATGCCCACAGCAGAGGAAGACAATGACCATTGAGTTGCCCAAAATCAGCTATACCGGCCGAATCAAAGAAATCGCTCTCGGTAAGAACATGGCCATAGGCGGCGAAAGCTGCTACCCTTTCCATGACTTTGAGGGACGGATGCCCAACCCGCCACGCATTGCCATGGAGGTCTGGGATAGTACACCTACCGATTGGGCAGCGGGGGCGCTGGCACCTTTCGCTGATGTTGCGCTAAGTCCCTCCGCCTGGGCTCAAAAGTGCGTGGACCAGTACGGGGCGGAGATGATATGTTTGCAACTTGCCAGCACCGATCCCAACGGACAGAACCTCAGTGCCGAGGAGGCCGTCACCGTGGTAAAAAGCGTCGCCGCCGTCATAAGCGTGCCGCTGATTGTCTGGGGCACGGCAAGCCCTGAAAAGGACGCCGAGGTCTTAAAACTGGCCTGCGAAGCTATTGCGGATAAGAGGCTCATCGTCGGACCAGTGGAGACTGAGAATTACAAAAGGATCGCAGCCGCCGCCTTAGGTTATGGCCACATTGTGGCCGCTTCAAGCCCCATCGACGTGAATCTAGCCAAACAGCTTAACATTCTTATCGGCAATCTAGGCCTTCCGAATGACTGTTTGATCATTGATCCCACCGTCAGCTCCCTCGGATACGGCCTGGAATACTGCTACTCCGTCATGGAACGGCTCCGTATCGCCGCCCTCTCGCAGAACGACGAGAGGCTCCAGTCGCCCATCATATGTAACATCGCCCGCGAGACATGGAAGACCAAGGAAGCCAAACTGCCCAACGATCCTCTGATGGGCGACGCCGAAAAGCGGGGTATCATGATGGAGGCGCTCTCCGCCGCGACATTACTGCTCGCCGGGGGCGACATCGTCGTTATGCGCCATCCGGAGGCGATCAAGCTGGTACAACAATGGATCGCTGAGATGAAAGGGTAGGGCTAAAATCCGGCTGACGACCTGCGTCTGTCCGTCGCTGCCACCCGCAGACTCTGACAGTTTATGTCTGATGTACCGAGGGCTTCTGGCAAAAGAGAATATATGAACGATGATATCAACGAGGTAACCGCAGACAGCGCCTCCGGCGAGATGCTCGCTCGGGCTCGCACCGCCGGCATTGACACCATCTTCGACCGGGCAGAAAGGATGAAGCCCTGCCCTATCGGGGTCGAGGGAAGCTGTTGCCGCATGTGCGGCATGGGTCCTTGTCGCGTACCGTTGCCCAAAAGTGCGCTGGAAACCACAGAGGAAAAAGGGCAGCGCCGCGGATTATGTGGCGCAACCGCCGAAACCATCACCGCACGCAACTTCGCCCGCATGATAGCCGCCGGTTCCGCCGCTCACAGCGACCACGCACGCAAGGTAACGGAGGCTTTCTTGCTGACCGCCGAAGGTAAGGCTGCGGGCTTTACCATAAAAGACGAGACAAAGCTACGGACTCTGGCCTTAGACTTCGGCGTGGAGACCAGCAATCGCTCCGCCACCGAGATCGCCCAAGATGTCGGCCAAAAAGCGCTAATCGAATTCGGCCGCCAGAAAGGCGAACTCTCGCTCCTCGTTCGCGCCCCCCAAAAGCGGCGTGAACTATGGTGCACGCAGGGGGTCACCCCACGCGGCATTGACCGCGAGGTGGTAGAAACGCTGCACCGCACCCACATGGGCGTAGACCAGGACTATGAGAGTCTGCTCCGGCAGGCCATGCGCGTAGCCCTCGCCGATGGCTGGGGCGGTAGCATGCTGGCCACCGAGCTCCAGGATGTTATGTTCGGCACACCTGCTCCCATACTCTCAGAAATCAACTTAGGGGTGCTCAGGGCAGATATGGTTAACGTGATCATCCACGGACATGAGCCTCAGCTCGCTGAGGTGATGGCCACTGCCGCCCAAGACCCCACCCTTATCGCATATGCCAAGGAGCAGGGGGCCTCCGGCCTCAACCTAGCCGGCATGTGCTGCACCGCTAACGAAATCCTTATGCGCCGCGGAGTGCCTATCGCCGGTAATTTCCTCCAGCAAGAGCTGGCAGTAATCACCGGAGCCGTCGAGGCCATGGTCGTGGACGTCCAGTGTATTATGCAGGGGCTGACAGACATAGCCGGCTGTTTCCATACCAAGGTCATTACTACCGACCCACGCGCCCGTATCCAAGGTGCCATCCACATTGAATATGACGACACCCGCGCACTTGAGGTAGCCCAAGAGATCCTGAGGGTAGCTATCGGCAACTACCCCAACCGTCCTGCGGGTGCGCTTATCCCCCCAGAGAAGACCGCCCTCATCGCCGGCTTCAGTCACGAAACCCTGAACTATCTCCAGGGAGGAATGTTTCGAGCCTCTTATCAGCCACTCAATGAAAACATTATAAGCGGGCGTATTCGGGGCGTAGCCGGGGTGGTGGGTTGCAACAATGCCCGCGTCACCCACGACAGCATCCATGTGCAACTTGTGAAAGAGCTTATCGGCCACGACGTATTGGTACTCCAGACTGGTTGTGCCGCCATGGCCTCGGCTAAGGCGGGTCTCATGGTGCCCGAGGCAGCAGCTTTGGCCGGGCCGGGGCTGCGTTCGGTATGCGAGGCCCTTGGTATTCCCCCCGTGCTGCACCTGGGTTCATGCGTAGACAACGCCCGCATCCTCATGGCCGCCACCGCTATGGTAAAAAGCGGCGGACTGGGCAGCGACATCTCAGACCTGCCCGCCGCCGGAGCAGCCCCCGAGTGGATGAGCGAAAAAGCCCTGGCTATCGGTCAGTATTTCGCAGGCTCGGGCATCTTTACTGTCTTCGGCGTGAGTTGGCCTACTACCGGTAGCCGCCTGGTCACAGAGCATCTTTTCAAGGGCTACGAAAAGCTTTACGGCGGCAGCTGGGCTTTTGAGAGCAACCCGGTAAAAATGGCAGAACTCATGCTGGCACGCATTGAAGCCAAGCGCCAGGCGCTGGGCCTTGATCAAGGATCGGGGCGAGTATTATATGACATGGATATGCGGCGCGGATTGGACGGTTGCTGCGGGGGGCGGAGAAAGGACATGCATGTCTAAAATCATCGCCTCTGCCGCAATCAATGGGGCCTACAAAATAGTTGAGCGCGCCGAGAGCTCCTGGCACGCCGCCATGGAGTGCCACGGCGCCCTAACTGCGGTAGGCTTTCCCAACACTGCCTACTACCTGCCGATTATCTACGCCTTGACAGGCCTCAAAGTGGAAACGCTGGATGATATGAGTGCCGTGCTTCAGCGTTGCCGCTCCCTGCTGCCGGCCCCCGTGCGCGAGGTTCACCCTCTGCCCTATCTTGCCCCAGCTCTGGACGCAGGTATGGCCGCCCTCTTCGCCGAGGAGATTATTGAAGCCCTGCGCTATCTGGAGCAGCCCAGCTTCTATATTGGCACCGAAGACCTCCCAGAAGACCGTCTCTGGCTCGGGGCAGCTAACGATGTGATCCTCAGAAAGCGCGGGGTGGAGTTTGTGGACGGCACTGCTCCCGGTTTTGCTGCCGTTTTGGGGGCTGCCCCCTCCCCAGAGATCGCCGTGCGGATAGCCAGTGAACTCCAACAGAAGAATCTGTACGTTTTTATGTCCGCCGAGAGCCATGGCCAGCGCTTTGCTGAGCAGCTCGTGGCAGCAGGAGTACAAATTGGCTGGCCCACACGCCTGATACCCTTCGGACCAGACATTAGCGCTACTGTCTTCGCCCTAGGCTTCGCCGTCCGGGCGGCCATGTCATTCGGCCGCATCAAACCCGGTGATTACCGTCAAAACCTTCTCTACAACAAGGATCGTATCTTCGCCTTTGTGCTGCCGCTGGGGTTCGTTTCAGACGAATGGTATGCCAATGCCGCCGGAGCCCTGAGCTTCGGCTTTCCCGTGATCGCCGATACCCCTATCCCTGAAGTATTGCCATCCGGCATCTGCACCTACGAGCATGTGGTTTCAGGCGTGCCGCACGATAAAATCATTGCCCGAGCCCTGGAGGTGCGAGGCCTCAAGATAACAGTTACCAAGATCCCTGTCCCTGTGGCCTACAGCCCAGCATATGAGGGAGAGCGAGTGCGAGGCGACGAAATCTACCTGGAGGCAGGTGGTGGGCGCACATCTATGGTTGAATGGACAACCTCCAGGTCTCTAGACGAAGTCGAAGACGGCCTGGTAGAGGTCATCGGCCCCGAGATCACCGACATCGCTGTCGGGGATAAACTGCCCCTAGCCATCGTCATAGAGGCAGCGGGAAGGAAGATGCAGGAGGATTACGAGCCCATCATCGAGCGCCAGATGCACCATCTCTTAAACTACGCCCAAGGTATCATGCATATCGGTCAACGCGACATCGCCTGGCTCAGAGTGAGCAAGCGGGCGGTAGAGAAAGGCTTTAAACTCAGCCACCTGGGCGTCATCCTACATGCCAAGCTACACCAGGATTTTGGACGCATCGTTGACAAATTACAGGTGAAGATATACAGCAGCGAAGGCAAAGTGAAAGATGTCATCGTCCGGGCCAGAGCAGCCTACGCCCGGCGCGATGCCCGCATTGAAGGCATGACCGACGAGGGCATTGATACCTACTATTCATGCACTCTCTGCCAATCTTTCGCGCCCAACCACGTGTGCATAATCTCTCCCGAGCGAACCGGCCTCTGCGGCTCCTACAATTGGATGGACTGCAAGGCCGCCTACGAGATCAATCCCTCCGGCCCCAACCAGCCCGTTGCCAAGGGAGAGACCGTGGATGCCCATCTGGGACAATGGCAAGGGGTGAACGACTTTCTCCTCAAGGCCTCACGAGGTAAGCTTGCACGCTACAATCTCTACAGCATCATCAACGATCCCACCACCGCCTGCGGCTGTATGGAGTGCATCGCTGCGGTGCTGCCGCTGTGCAACGGCTTCATGACGGTCAACCGCGAGTTTGCGGGCATGACTCCCAGCGGCATGAGGTTCACCACCCTCGCCGGAACCATCGGCGGCGGGGTGAGTACCCCCGGCTTTGTGGGGCACGGCAAATATAACATCACTCAGCGTAAATTCCTTGCGGCCGAAGGCGGTCTAAAGCGGTTGGTCTGGATGCCTAAAATGCTCAAAGAAGAGCTTCGCGCGCGCCTTACGGCACGTGCGGCAGCCATTGGCCTCCCCGATCTCCTGGAGCGCATCGCCGACGATACCATCGGCACCACCGAGGAGGATATCTTGCCTTTCCTAGCAGAGAGACAGCACCCGGCGCTTACCATGGAACCAATTATGTAAATAATCAGGACTCAAATTACGTAATAGCCATTCAGCGATACACAAGGAGAAAGCGATGCCTCTTACCGGAATTGAGATTTTCAAACTTTTGCCCAAGACCAACTGCGGCCAATGCGGCGTGCCAACCTGTCTGGCTTTTGCCATGAGCTTGGCTGCAGGCAAAGCCGAGTTTGCAGCCTGCCCCACCATCTCCCCCGAAGCCCGCCTCAAACTGGAGGAGGCCGCCACCCCGCCTATCCGCTCAGTTGTCATCGGCACCGATGCCAGAGCCGTCAAAATCGGCGGCGAGACTGTCCTCTTCCGCCACGAAAAGCGCTTTGAAAACCCGCCCGGCTTCGCCATGCTCATCAGCGATACCATGCCCGCCGCCGAGATAGACTCCCGCATTGCACGTTTCAGTATTATCTTCTACGAACGAGTGGGGCTTAAGCTCCGCCCGGAGATGCTCGCTCTCCAGTGTGACTCGGGAAAGGCTGAAGTTTTTATCGACCTGGTCAACAAAGTGCTATCCAAAAGCGATGCCGCCCTCATCCTCATATGCGAAGATCCGGAGGTAGCCGCAGCGGCCGCCGCCGTAGCCGCCACCAGAAAGCCCCTCCTCTATGCCGCAACCGAGGTTAATGCCGAGCAGATGGCAACCATCGCCATACAGTACGGCTTACCACTTGCGGTCAGAGCCTCCGGGCTAAACGCGCTCTCAGCGCTTACCGAAAAACTCACCGGGCTCGGAATTAAAAACCTCGTACTCGACACCGGGGCCAGAAAACTCCGGCAGGCCTTTGCCGACCAGGTCATGCTTAGGAGACTTGCCATCCAGCAAAAGTTCCGCGCCCTTGGCTTTCCGACTATCATCCCCGCACACGAGATGGCCAGCGAGCCCCTGTCCGAAGCCATGATTGCCGGCACGTTCATTGCCAAGTACGGCGGCATCGTCATCCTGTCGGACTTCCAGGGCGAGACCCTCTTCCCCCTCTTGGTGTTGAGGCTCAATCTCTACAGTGACCCCCAGCGCCCGCTCGCCACCGCCGAGGGCATCTATGAAATCGGCGGCCCAGACGAGAATGCCCCGGTGCTGATAACCTCCAATTTCTCCCTCACCTATTTCATCGTCTCCAGCGAAATAGAAAACAGCCGCGTCCCCGGATACTTACTGGTAAAAGATACCGAGGGGCTTTCAGTTATGACCGCCTGGGCAGCGGGCAAGTTCGGGGCGGATAACATCGCCTCGCTCGTGAGAAAAAGCGGCATCGCCGACCGGATAAAGCACCGCGATCTTATTATCCCAGGTTATATCGCTATTGAGAGCGGCGCCCTAGAAGAGAGTCTGCCCGGCTGGCGCATTACCGTTGGACCGCGCGAGGGGGCCCATATCCCGCCTTTTTTAAGAAATTGGCAGGTAGCATGTTAAGTTTCACGCACCTGTATAAGAGCGTTAGACGCGCACCAGATGAGTATCGGTTAACGCATCCGATATTGCTAAACCATACGCCGCCAGATAGAGTATAATGGTGCGGTGTTACACAGACTATTCGATGGCCTCGGTATCTGCCAAATATACCGCGGTGTCATCGTAGGCACACAATAAGAGGTTCCACATGGATGTCGCCCCCATCGCCTCCGAACAATTGCCCAAATTAAACGCGGGCGGTATAAACAAGATTTTCATCGGCTCTTTGTTCGTGTTTTTTTCCTTTCGTTTTAATGGTTTTGACATTTTTCCCACTTTCATCGGATATCTGTTTATTATATTTGGCCTAGGCAGTCTGTCTGTCTATTCTGGGTTATTCAAAAAGGCAATGGCACTTGCTTTCATTTTGTGTTTACTTAGTTTTGGCGATATTTATCAAGTCAGCTATGGGGTTAATACGGTACCCCAATGGTTGCTATATTACGCACCTGCGGCCGGGTTATTGTCATTGATACTCTGCGTCAGTTTGTACTATTGTATTACCTATGGAATAGCCAACATGGCCGAGGGCATCGGGAGAAAGGAGACAGCTTACAACGGAAAGAGGGCTTTCGGGCTTTTACTGGTTGCAAACTTATTTTCCTACGCGCTGACCATAGTCACTCTACTCACCGCTGAAATCATCTTTGATTCCAGCGTATTTATTATTCTGGGCCTCCTGCTCTCACTTCTCATCCAAATATCGTATCTGGTCTTTTTAAGGCAATCCTATAAACTCTTAAATAATGCTAGCATTATTTACGCAGATGCAGTCACTCACAGATTTAATCTGGTGCCCGTCTTTTTATCGTACTTACTGACCTTGTCATTAATCTGTGCCTCATGTCTTTTTTATATAAACAAAAATTATCTGTTTAACGCCCTGGACGCGCCGCGCACTCTAGAGAAGCAGGCAGGTCTAAATATCAAACTATTGAGGAAGCCCTTGGAGGTCCTCATCTATGTGGATTTTACTTGGTCAGAAGTAGAAGGTAACGCTGACGAAATAGCACTAGAGCTTCTTAAAAAATTGGACACCATGCTAACAAGGGCTATCGACTTTGATCCCAATAGAGATGGCGTATTGCAAGGGCCAGCTTTCCATGTAAACATATCATCATCGGAACGGACCGTGGCGCTCTTAAGCATAATGGCCAGCGATAGCAACGTGATACAATTTAACAGTGGCTGGTTTCTTATTTTACCTGACGATGACTATCAAGAGTTAATTGACTACATCAACAGCATAGGGCTTCGTTCCCCGTAGGCAGCGTCAATTGCAATGTGCAAATTAAGGATATCCTAGACATTTTTCCCAGCCATGTTGCAGCGCCAGCCCAACCAATGTCGCACCTGTCCCTCGCCCCATCTCAATATCATGAGGAGCATACAAAATGATCATCGTCGGTGAAAATATCAATATCATGTCCGCTACTCTCGGCTCTGCTATGCGGGAGTATCGAGCCGAGCCAGTCAGGGCTATATCTGTCGCCTTGGACCGGGCTGGCGTAGATTATCTGGAACTCAACATCGGCCCGGCCAAAAAAGCCGGTGCCGAGCTCATGCCTTGGTTGATAAACATCGTGCAAGGAGTTACCTCCCGCCCCATCTCACTTGACACCACTAATCCTGAGGCTATCGAAGCCGGCCTCAAGCTCGTCAAGGGGCGTGCCCTAATTAATTCCGTCTCACTCCAACCAGAACGTCTTGAGCGCATTCTGCCTTTGGTCACCAGGTACGACACCAAAATGATCGGGTTGCTTTGGGGAATAGAAGGTATGCCCCGCGACACCAGCGAGCGCTGCCTGCTGGCTGTAGATCTGGCTTATAAAGCTAACGAGCTCGGCATCAAGAGCGAGGACATCTGGATGGATCCCATCGCCACCCCCGTCAGCGGCGATATCAGCCAAGTAGTAGCCGTCGGTGAATTCTTGCAGATGCTGCCAGAGATCTGCCCCGGCTGCAAGTCAATCGTAGGCCTCTCCAATGTCTCCAACGGCACTCCGACCCATCTTAGACCATATCTCAACCGCACCTATCTCGTCATGCTTGAGCGCTATGGACTCTATGCCGCCATTGCCGATGCCTTGGATAACGAATTGCTCGCCATCGCCCGCGGGGATCGCCCAAGCATTGTAAACCTCATCCACCTCGCCATGGACAGCGAGTATATAGATTTGGACGCACTCAGCGACGAAGAGGCAAAGTACGTTAAGACAGTGCGCGTCTTAAACGGCACTGCTCTTTATTCTCACGCCTGGCTGGAAGCCTAGCAAGTTCGCCAAACCCGACCCCCGGGAGCAATCTCGCCCCCAGTCAGCGCCCCCGGGCCGATCCAAGCCCCACCTCCAATAACCGTACCCGGGTTGATGCAGGTATTTATGCCCGTCTGCACTCCGTCCCCCATCACCACCCCCAGTTTACGGCGGCCGGTATCTATGCCCCGCACCGTAATCTCGTCTCCGTCCAAGCGCACATTGGCAACCTTGGTCCCTGCCCCCAAATTGCAGTTTTCCCCGATGATGCTGTCACCGGCATAGCTTAGGTGAGATATCTTGGTGCCATTCATAATAAGGGAGTTTTTAATCTCGACCCCCGCCCCGATGCGGCACTCATCACCGATGACCGTCGAGGCACGTATATAACAATTAGGACCAAGCTCGCAATCCCGCCCGATGATGACCGGCCCACTGATATAGGTACCGGCTCGTAACTGACTGCCCACACCGACCCGCACCATCCCATTGATGCTCACCCCCTCCTCAATCACGCCTTCGTTTAAGCTTGTCATCCCCGCCATCAGCTCTTCATTTGCGGAGAGAAGATCCCAAGGATAAGTCAGTTCCCGCCAGGTATCCAAGCGACAAGCGCCCACACGGACCCCACGTTCAATAAGAATGGTTATAGCCGCAGGGAGCTCATACTCACCGCGCACCGAAAGCCGGATGGCGTTAGTCGCCTCAAAAATCTCCGGGGTGAAAAGGTACAGCCCGGTACTAACCAAGTTGGATGGAGGACTGGACGATTTCTCATGAATCCGCACAATCCTCTCTCCATCAAGTTCCACCGCACCGAACTGCTCAGGGCACCCCACCTCTTTTATACCAAGCTGGTTGCCGTCCAAACCCATCAGATGAGCAATGTCAGCGCTAGCAATCAGACCGTCTCCGTACGCCGTTAGGAAAGAACCAGTGACAGTTTGTCGAGCTAATTCCAAAGCCGCCGCTGTGCCAGCGGCATCCTCTTGGTAGCAATATTCAATACTTACGCCCAGGCGTTCGCCGCAGCCGAAGTGGTCTCTGATCCGCCCACCTTGTCTACCAACGATGAAAACGAATTCGCGGATGCCCGCCGCCACTGCCTCAGTTAGCAGGTGCTCTGCGATAGGCTTGCCAGCCACAGGCAACATCGCCTTAGGCATCATCCGGGTAATAGGGTACATGCGATGGGCTTCTCCGGCCGCCAAGATTATCATTTTCATATTCGTCTCTAGTCCGCCTTTCTCAAGAAAGATGCCAAGGCCACCTGAGCCATTTCATTCTATGCCCCCTTCAGCCTAAGTACTGCCTCTCTGCCCTATGGAGCACGAGCTAAAAGAATCTTATCGAGTGATTACGCGGGTTGCCGTGAACGCCCATGCGGTCTAATTGGTTACTGATTTACCAAGTTGGCAATGGCATTATCGTATTTGAACGTACGGGAACGCACAGTGATTTGTGTTAGCTGTTATGCCATCTTCCCAAAGGTAGCCACCAGATTGCTCAGCCATTTCTTGGCCACCTCTTTCAGTCTGACCATGATAAGCCGCTTATACTACATAATTAACACTGCCTATGCATTTCCGCATTTTCCACTTCTCATGATATCATCTCTTTAACAACATCGTATCCTGACAAGCACTAGATTGCGGGCAAATTGGCTCCATGAAAAAGATGCGTATCATTCGCCCTTACACCTTTGGCGAGGAGGTGGGTCACGCTGTCACCCACGGCACGATGGCACTCATCACATTGGGGGGCATCGCCCCTGTGGCCATCCACGCCTATCTGCAACGCGGTACATTGGCTACCATCGGCACGTCAATATTCATGTGCTCGCTCTTTTTGATGTTCCTGTCTTCCACGCTATATCACAGCATGGCCGCCGATACGCGGCACAAGCAGATACTGCAAATTCTTGACCATATCTGTATATATATCGCCATAGCCGGAACATATACGCCCATCGCGTTATCCGTAATTGGGGGATGGCTGGGGATAGTCATCGCCTCGCTCCAGTGGATTATGGTACTGTTTGGCATATTGTATAAATCCCTGGCTAAGCGCACCATCCCCAAGGTATCACTGACTATCTACCTCGTCATGGGTTGGTCAGCTTTGTTCATTGCACCCATGTTTATCCGCAACACAACCATCGGCATGCAACTTTTAATTCTCGGCGGCGGCATATTTTACTCGGTGGGCACTTTTTTTTATGCGAAGAAGGGAATTCGGTTTTTTCATGTGGCCTGGCATCTCTTCGTGAATTTCGGTGCGTTATGCCATTTCCTAGGTATTCTGCTATTTTTGTGATTCATAAAAGCCTCACTTCATGAAGAATGCGCCCTGCCCTTGACCCACAAAATGTCCATGCCATAAGGCATGAGATGGCTTGCTCAATCGGTATGGCCCCCACTCCCGCCATCTTGACACCTCAAGCCATAGCCTATACCATGATGCAATATTGCAAAGTAAGGAGAACCCCCGCATGGTAAACGAAGTAACAGACCAAACTTTTGATTCCGAAGTATTGAAATCAACCCAGCCCGTGCTGGTTGACATGTGGGCTCCATGGTGCGGACCATGCCGCCAAGTCAGACCCATTTTGGAAAAACTTTCTGTCAAGTACCAAGGCAAAGTCAAATTTTGCGCCTTGAACGTAGATGATAATCCGCGCACCCCTGCCCAGTACCGCGTCATGTCCATCCCCAATATGCTTTTCATCAAAGACGGCAAGGTGGTCGACACCGTCATCGGTTCCGTTCCCGAGAGTGCTCTTACTACGAAGATAGAGGCTATGGTCAATAGCGGCTAGCACACCGGCCCCGTAGATACCGAGGCGCTTACGAGCACCATACCGATACGGCACTCAGGTGTTTTTATGCAGTCGACTGCATAATTTGCTGGAATACGGCCTGTTTATGCAACCGGGAGCGCAGGCTGTGTTATTCGGGGACAAAACACCTATGTCCAGTTCCCGTCGGCGCTACAAGGAATACTAGAAAACAGGCAGGGAGGGCACTATCTTGAAGGCAGCCCCTCCCTGCCTGTTTTCTCTCTGCAACACATCAGCCGCACCGGCAAAACTACATCAGTCTTTCTTTTGCTGCCCTCCCCGACTGCGGCAGCACGGCAGGCAACCCATCAATGCAGTGCACGACGCTGCCCGCCCCATAGACGGCACGGATATTTTTCTGAGTAACCACCTCCGCCGGCGTGCCGTAGGCCACCGCCTGACCGCCATGAAGCAACAGAAGACGATCGCAGTATCGTGCGGCCAGGTTCAAATCATGCAGCACCATGCCTATCGTTGCCCCCTGTTCGCAGAGCTCTCGCATGAGCTCCAACACCTCAATCTGGCGCCCGATATCCAGATTAGCCGTTGGCTCATCAAGCAGGATGACTCCTGTCTCCTGCGCCAATACTCGGGCGATGACCACACCCTGGATCTCGCCGCCAGAGAGCTCACCAATGCGCCGCTCGGCTAGATGGTCGGTGCGCGTCGCTTGCATAGACGAAAGTGCGATCCGCATATCGTTCTCGCTCTCGTAGCGTAAAAGCCCCAGATGGGGATTGCGCCCCATAAGAACCACCTCAAAACCCGTAAAGGTACTGGGCAGTAGCGGCACCTGCGGCACCACCCCCACCAGGCGCGCCAATTCCTTGTGCGCAATATCGGCAATATCCCGCCCATTCACCAGCACCCTCCCTGATTGAGGGCGAAGCACCCGACTCAAGGCCTTGATGATGGTCGATTTGCCGCATCCGTTGGGCCCCACGATGCCCGTAATCTGCCCCGAGGGCAAGCTGAAGTTCAATCCGGACACCACCGTGGTTTGCCCATAACCCAACATCAAATCTTCTGTCTGCAGGGAAAACATCAGAAGAGCATCCTTGCCCGCCGGCGCAGAATATACAAGAAAAATGGCGCCCCGGCCAACGCCGTGATGATGCCAATGGATATCTCTGCGGGGGCAATCAGGGTACGCGCCAAAAGATCGGCCAGAATGAGAACGATTGCCCCGCAGACCATAGACAGGGGCAGCAGAAAGCGATAGTCAGGCCCCCAAATCAAGCGTACGGCATGCGGCACGATGATGCCCACAAAGCCAATGATGCCCGCAAAAGATACTGCTGCAGCCGTGACGAGGGTTGCCACCGCCAGGAGTATGATCTTCAGGGCCTCCACATTCACCCCAAGCTGCTGTGCCTGCTCCTCATCAAGTTGCATAATGTTAAGGGGACGGCTGAAGAGAAACAGGATTACGCCTGATACCAAGACAATGGGTGCCACTATCCACACCTCGCGCCACTGGCTTGCTGCCAGACTCCCCGAAAGCCAAAAGAGTATGCTGCGTACCATCTGACCAGAGGCCAAAGTCAAATATGACACGATTGCTCCTAGGAGTGATCCCAATGCTACCCCTGCTAGGATTAGAGTTGAGATCGGCAAGGAACGGCCGATACGCGCCAGAGCGTACACAATAGCCACGCTGCCAAGAGCCCCCAGAAAGGCCATGATGGGCACCAGGCCAAGAGCGGTCGCCCCCGCCACCGGCAAAAGAAAACCTATCACCGCCCCAAGGGCTGCCCCTTGGGAGACACCAATTAGGTATGGATCGGCCAAGGGATTGCGGAAAAGTCCTTGATAGGTTGCCCCGGCCACCGAAAGCGCCGCGCCTACCAATCCAGCCAGGAGAACACGCGGCAATCTAAGATCCCAGATGATGACCGCCTGACTGCCGCTCCAGCTCGCGGAAAAGTTGATAAACGGCAGGCGATCCAGATACAGTTTATGTAAAACTATTTTCCCCGCTGTACCGATGGGGACGCCCACGCTGCCAATAGCCGTAGCCAACAAGATAACGGCCACCAGCACCAAGCTCATGAGCACGAGCCACCCCAGCCGGCGCCGCCAGCCCCGGCGCACCGCCTCGGGTGCTGTTATAGTAGGCATCATATCTAACCTGCCTCCGCAGATACCAGAATCACCCGGGGCGTCAGTTTAATCTGCCCCCATACTCTTCGACAAACTCCGGAAAAAGCTCTGGGTGGATAAGGGCCGCCATCCACTCAAGGCCTTCAATGATGCGAGGCACAGGGCGATTGGTGAGCGAGGCATCTATGCCGTAGACCCTGCCCTCTGCCACTGCCCGCACCGTCCCTAAGCGAGGCTCATCCAGTATCCCTTGAAGCGGAATGTCACCGCCATACTCATCAACATTGGCGATGATAATCTCCGGGCTTGCCGCGACCACCTCCTCCAGCGACAGTGTCGGCCACCCTGTAGCATCCCTGACGATGCTTACGCCGCCAGCGAAGGAGATCATGTCATGTATTGGCGTATTCACGCCGACTGACATGACCGGTGGATACCAGACGACATACATAACGCTTGGCCGCCCCTCATCATGGAGGACGCCTGTTTTATCCGTAACATATTGGAGGCGAATTCGCATGTCCGAGGCGATTTCCAGCGCCTTGGCATCGGCTCCCGTAAGGCGCCCGACAGCCAAAATTGAGCTAATGATTTCTTCCAGGGTATAAGGCCTCGGCACATAACAAGTGATGCCCAGGCGCTCCAAGGCAGGGATGACTTCCGCCTTATGCGTATCCTCTGCCAGCACCAGATCGGGGTTTAAGCTCACGATTTTTTCCAAATCTGGCATGTTAAAATCACCGACTTTCTCCTTAGAGGCAGCTTCAAACGGATAGTCGCATTGGTTGGTCACTCCCACCAGTTTATCGGCGAGCCCCAGGGCGTAGATGATCTCCGTATTGCTGGGAGCAAGGGAAATGATACGCTGGGGCTCTTGTGTCAAGGTGACCGTGCGCCCCAGATCATCGACCATGGTGACCGGAAACGCTGTACCCGAGGGAACGTTTATTGTTGAACCAGGCTGCCCACCACACGCCCCCGGCATCGCCAAGATGACCAGTGCTGTCAGTAAGGCCAGTCCATGTTTCAGCACATTTATACTTTTACGTTTAAACACCTTTTCTCCTTAGGCTTTTTTACGGCGCCAATTATTCTATGCCATGAGTACTGCAGGAAAATGCCCGCGCGGCAAGCGTTCTGTCCGCCAACGGATTACTCATTGCTAAGCTAACACCGCTATTTTCACCGATTACCTCGGCATCAGCGGTTAGTCACTGCTCGCCAGATCATTACCAACAGATACCCCCCTCAAACAAAAAACCCTTGCCTCGACGGCAAGGGACCAACGCCTCATGTTATGTTAACATGCGCGCACCTCCTCATCCGCGGAGACATCACCTGGGCATCTGGCGTTCTGACTTTTCGCCACTGGCGAATCACAGCAGGCGGTACTGTGCCGGACTTGCACCGGCTTGCTTTCCAGATTTAGCCCGCTAAGCGGGCTGCCCAGACTGCCTTTATTAAATTTGACCAAAGACTACTATGCCGCGCTCCTGCCTGTCAAGCCGAAGGTGGTTTTTCGCGCCTTTTTTGTTATAATCAAATCACTATGGATATTGTGTCTTTTTGGGCCGCCCTTGGTGCCGGGATCGCTTCGTTCATCTCTCCCTGTATTCTGCCCATGGTGCCGGTATATCTGGCCACCCTGGCCGGACCGCAGATACTTGATGATGAGGATGAACGGCGCTTTCGCCTCCCTCTTTTTCTTCATGCTCTGTGCTTCGTGTTGGGCTTTACCGTCATCTTCACCCTGCTGGGAGCTATCACGGGGCTGGCGGGGTGGACCATCAACTCCTACTCACCCCTCGCCCGCTGGATATCAGGCGGGATACTTGTTATCATGGGGCTTTTGATGCTGGCTTCACAGTATATCCCTTTCTTCGGGCGCGAAATGCGCTATATGCCAAAGTTAGGGCAAACAACGAGTTATCTCCGCTCTTTCCTTGTCGGCGGAGCCTTCACCATAGCTTGGACACCATGCCTCTCGCCCATCTTGGGCTCCGTGCTAACCCTCGCCATGGCCTCTGAAACCGCTTGGCATGGGGCTTTTCTGTTGACAGTCTATTCGCTAGGCATGGGCATCCCTTTCCTGCTCATCGGGGCTTTCTTCGGTGCTCTAACACCACTCCTGCGCAGGCTGGAGCGAGCCAGTCTCATCATCTACCATATCGGAGCCGCCATCCTGATCATTGTGGGCATCCTCATCATTATCGGCAAGATAGACTGGCTGTATATCTCTTAAGGTTCGTGCGTTGAAAAAAGTATTCCTGTCACTGGTCACGCTCGCCCTCACCGCTGCGGCTTGTTCCCCTTTCGCCCCACCCACCGCCGGGTCAGAAGCACCGGGCATTGAGCTTTTTGACCTTAACAACCAAGCCGTACGGCTGTCGGACTTCCTGGGTCGTCCAGTGGTAATCAATTTCTGGGGTACGCAGTGCCCATATTGCCTAGACGAGATGTCGGCACTAGAGGCCGCTTTCCGCGAAGAATCAGCCCAGACCGATGGGGCAGCCTTTCTCGCCGTGAATGTGCAGGACACTGCGGCCGGGGCCCGCAATTTTATGAACAGCAACGGCTATACCTTACCCGTGCTGATGGATGCCGGAAGCAAGGCGGCCCAGGCCTATAACGTATCGGCCATCCCCGTGACTTTCTTCATCGACCGCACGGGCATCATCCGCTATGTAAAACTCGGGGCATTCTTAAGTGTGAACGAGGTAAGCGCCGCACTGAACACCATACGTTAGTATGACTTCCCCGGCACAACTCTCGCAAGGAGAAAAGCAATGAGGCTTAACCGCTGGCTATTACTCTTTTTTCTGGTCGCCTTTTATGCCTTGGCCCTTGTCTTGTATAACCGCATGCCCGACCCCATGACCTCTCACTGGAACGCCCAAGGAGCGGCAGACGGCTATATTTCGCGCTTCTGGGGAATGTTCCTATTTCCAATCATGACCACCGGGCTCGCCCTGCTTCTCCTGGCTATCCCCCAGATAGACCCGCTGAAAGAGAACATCCGCCGATTCCGCACCACCTACGATTGGGCTATTGTCTTTATTGTTGGTTTTATGCTCTATATTTACGGATTAACCCTGCTGTGGAACCTGGGCACCCAATTTGATTTCATGCAGCTATTGGTACCTGCGGCTGCCATCCTGTATTTCTTTCTGGGGGTACTCCTGGGAAAGGCTAAGCGCAACTATCTCATCGGTATCCGTACGCCTTGGACGCTTAACAACGAAGATGTATGGAACCGCACCCACAAAATTGGCGGTCTCATTTTCAAGGCGGCTGCCCTGTTCACCTTGCCGGGTGTTTTCTGGCCCGGTTTGGCCGTGTGGTTTGTGGTGGGGCCTATACTGCTTGCCGCCATAGTGTTGATTGCGGCCTCATACATCATTCACCAGCGGGTAACTGGCCGCTGAACTGGCGGACAGCAAGGTTCTTTACCATATAGCCCGCTCGGAAGATATAGCCTTGCTCCGCATAGTATCGCCGGGCACCCACGCCGCTAAGGACAGCGATCTCTGGTGAACCAAAATCATCCCGCGCCACACGCTCCGCCTCAGCCAAGAGCTGTCTGCCCAGCCCACGATGCTGAGCGGTGCCGTCTTGCCTTGCACCCAGGGCCAGTTCCAGCCCGAAGACGTGGAGCTCCCTAACCAGTGCCCGCACCCTGCCCCCCAAGACCTCCGGCGGCTCCGGCTCATAACGCAGTCTAAGGAGCCCGAAGAGGGTCCCCTGCCCATCCTCGTAGCTCAGAAATACCTCGCGTCCATCGGAGGCATCGTAGTCCAGCCTCTTAATCTCCGGTTCTCCCACCTCCCAACCTGACTTCAGGCGATGGCCATACTCCCGGCAGCGAATACAGCCGCACCTCTGTCCGCGCTGGGCCATGTACTCCTGCAACTTCTCCCGCACGGAATCACGTAGTCCAGCAATAATGAACCGGGCAGGGATGTCGCGCAGTACCCGTGCGATACGAACGTAGCCGGGCACGACGGCTTTTATGTCCGCCATGAGGCTCAACATGACCTCGTCCGGGTAAGGGATATAGCTACCCGCCAGGTACCATTCCTCCAAGCGGCTGCCCTCCACCACCATGGTGGGATAGAGCTTAAGGCCATCTGGGCGGAAGTCTGGGTTATCAAAAAGCATTTCTGCCAGGGTTAAGTCGTGCTCCGGCGTACTCCCCGGTAGCCCCGGCATCCAGTGGTAATATACTTTAAAGCCGTAACGTTTCAGAAGGCGAGTTGCTCGTACCACCTCGGCCACAGTGTGACCGCGCTCCACTTTCTGATAGATTTCGTCGTCCAAGATCTGCACGCCCAGCTCCACCCGCGTGGCGCCGAAGTCCAGCATGCGTCGCACCTCCACCTCACCACAGACGTCCGGGCGGGTCTCAAGGCACAGCCCCACAGCGCGCCTGGCCGCCGTCTCGTTTGCCTCCTGGGAGGCAGACAGAGTCACCGAGGCCGTGCCGTTCAGGGCGTCGTAGCAGTCCTTTATAACATCATATTGGTAGTCCTCGGATCGGGCGAGAAAGGTGCCACCCATAATGATAAGCTCGACCTTATCTACGGGATGACCCATGTCCGAAAGCGTCCTAAGGCGCACTTCCACTTGGCGGCGGGAGTCGTAGTCTGCGGCCCGGGCTCTAATAACTGCCGGGGACTCTGGAGTATAACTCTGAGGAGTGATGCTGAATGTCGGACAATAGACACAGCGACCGGGACAGGAGGCAGGTCTCGTCATAACCGCCACCGGCGTCACCCCGGAAATAGTACGCGATAGCTTCTTCAAAGTGGCCTCTTCTTTATACCGCCTGCCGCATAAAAAGACCCGCCGACCCGGGCACGAGAGCTTCGTTCTTAGCAATAACAAGTTTAACACTTGAGGCATCCAGTGTCATATATAT